>Ga0114951_10002621_pt1 | contig 20114 bp, 14 predicted proteins | sample AM7aDNAmetaG_FD_88677 | JGI IMG/M metagenome (GOLD analysis project Ga0114951, IMG submission 88677) | Freshwater microbial communities from Finland to study Microbial Dark Matter (Phase II) - AM7a DNA metaG | ecosystem: Environmental > Aquatic > Freshwater > Lake | place: Finland: Lake Alinen... | reverse complement strand
CCTGTCATGCAGATGGTCACCCGCGACCGCAACCGCATCGCTTTGCAATCCGATATCATGGGAGCTTATTCGCTGGGTATCCGCAATATGGTTTGCCTTTCCGGAGATCATCAGAGCTTCGGTAACCAACCCGGGGCACTTAATGTTTTTGATATCGATTCCATGCACCTTATCAACACCGTTAAAACCATGCGTGATAGCGGCAAGGACATGAGTGGATTTGAGCTAAATGAAGCTCCAAAAATGTTTATCGGCGCTGCTGAAAACCCCTTCGCAGATCCTTTCGAATACCGGGTTATTCGGCTGGCCAAGAAAGTATCTGCCGGAGCGGATTTTATTCAGACTCAGTGCGTTTATGATATGAAACGTTTCAAAGACTGGATCATCCAGGCCCGTGACAGGGGTTTGACTGAAAAAGTACACATCCTGGCCGGCGTTACTCCTCTTAAATCCGCCCGTATGGCAAAATATATGGCTACCAAGGTTTCCGGTATTACCATTCCAGAGGCTATTATCAAGCGGATGGAGGGAGTAACCAAAGAACAGGCTGCCGCTGAAGGTATAAAGATTTGTCTGGAAACCATTCAAGAACTGCGCCAGTTAAAAGGCGTCCACGGTATTCACATCATGGCCATTGAATGGGAAGAGAAAGTCCCTGAAATCGTCCAGTCAGCCGGCCTTTACCCGAGACCCTCCCTGAAATAGGGGTTCTGGATTTCGAAATTCGTGCTCAGGATTTAATTCTGCGGAGATTAGTATGCCCAAGAAGTATAGTATCCACGCCACTAAAACCGATCCCCGTTTTCCTCCGATCGGCAAATACGCCACTATTGAATTCCGTGAGGATTGCGCCGGCAGCTGCCGTTCCTGCGTGAAAAAGAAATGCGTCTACAATATCTTCAAAGACAACTTCACGCACTGGAACAATATGGAATCCCCGGAGTTTTTGTATATCTGTAAAAGCTGCTACCGCTGTGTACAGGAATGCACTAAAGGTATTTTCTCTATGGCGGTTAATCCTGATTACCGCACGCTGGGCGATGATTACTGGACGCCTATTATTATCAATTCTACCTGGGCCCAGGCTCACACCGGATCCATCCCGGTTTCCGGCGCCGGCTATCGCGGTAAATTCGCAGGAGAGGGTTTTGATTCTATATGGACGGACATGTCTGAGATCGTGCGTCCTACCCGTGACGGTATTCACGGGCGTGAATATATTAACACTATGGTTGAACTTTCCCGCCGACCGGCTCGTCTTAAATTTAATAAAGACCTGACCATGGTCGGTGAGACCGCCCCTGTAATGGAAATCCCTCTGCCGGTGGTCATGCTGCAGCCCCAATTTGGTGTTCTCAGCGAAAATGTCCTCTTATCGGCCGCAGCGGCGGCCAAAGAAATCGGCACTCTTTTATTAATCCGGCCTGAAAGCTATTCAGCTTCTTTCGCACCTTATGCTGCTAACCTGGTACCCTGCTTGACCGCAGAGAATTATAAGGGTTATTCGGGTTTGATTAAACAAAGCCGAATGGTGGAATTAACTTATAAACCCGGAATTGAAAAAGAGATTGCCGCTTTAAAAATTATTAAACCCGGCCTTTTTATATCCATAGGTATTCCGCTGGATAAACTGGCGGCTGCCAGAGCGGCAGAACTGGCCGGTTCAACGGTGGACACCCTGCATTTCTACGGCAGCGATAGCGGCCGTGAAATATCTGCGGAAAAACCGCGCTATATGAAAGACATGATCCGAGAGGTTCATCTGAAATTGGTAGACATAAAAATGCGGCATAAAATCAATCTTATGTTTTCCGGTGGTATTGCCATGGCAGAACATCTGGCCAAATCTCTCATCTGTGGGGCGGACCTGGTGGCCATCGATATTCCCCTCCTAGTCGCTCTGGAATGCCGTTTGTGCTACCGCTGCAAGAAAGGCAAGTCCTGTCCCGTCCAGTTAGAGAATTTCGATTTGAAGTGGGGCACTCACCGTATCGTCAATTTAATGTGCGCCTGGCACAACCAACTGTTGGAAGTCATGGGCGCCTGCGGTATCCGTGAAGCCCGCCGCATGCGGGGTGAGGTTGGCCGTTCCATGTGGTTCGATGACCTGGAGCGGGATAGCTTTAGCCCCATCTTCGGCAAAAGAAAAGTAAGCGGTGTCGGATAAAACTATGAAGAATGTAAAAAAAAGCCGTAAATCTAATTACAGTCGGGTCTTGCCGCAGGTGGTGCCGACTCCCTCACGCTATCGCAACCCTATTGGCAAATACATGGTCAAGAGAAATGCCAACTGTACGAATTGCGGTTTGTGCGCCAAACTCTGCCCGCACGGCGTGCACCTGCGTTATGAGAATTATACACAGCCGACCTGACCGCTCGATCATAAATGTATTGGGCCCAAGTGTGCGGCTTATGATTACTACTGCGTAAAAAATTGTCCACAGCAGGCTCTCTCTGTCGGTTTGAATCCCATTCTGGAAACCATTGGCGACTACCGCTGGACGGCGGAAATGATCATCGCCCACTGGTATATGGCCGAGACCGGCAATTTGCCATATATCGATCTGGAATACAGTCTGGGTTATTCCGGCGGCGGTTTTGATAAAATGCGCTTTAAAATTCCCGATCCCAACGATTATTTAAATATACCAGATGAAGAAATTGATACCAGTATTCTTCTTAATAAAAGAGATGACGGCCGGCCTAAGAGGACGATTTCTCATCCCTGCTACGGAGGCGGGATGTCTTTCGGTTCTACCTCCTTGCCCGTGCTGGTAGGTCGGGCCCGAGCTGCGGCTAAGCTCGATTCTTTTACCTGTACAGGCGAGGGCGGTTATCCCGATGCATTTGTGCCTTACCGCAACAATATCATTACCCAGGTAGCCACCGGTCTTTTCGGGGTCAGGGAAGAGACAATTATGTATGCTCCCATCGTGGAATTTAAATACGCCCAGGGCGCCAAACCCGGTCTGGGCGGCCATCTTCTGGGTGACAAGGTGACTCCTGAAGTGGCCAAATTGCGTGAGACCGTAGTGGGCAACTCTCTCTTTTCCCCTTTCCCCTTCCACAGCGTCTATTCCGTGGAAGATCACAAAAAGCATCTGGACTGGATTAAAGAGATTAACACGCAGGCGCTGGTTTCGGTGAAAGTCTCTACTCCTTCGGATGCCGATATGGTGGCAGTAGGTTCGTATTACGCCGGGGCTAATATCGTGCATTTCGACGGCAGTTATGGCGGAACCGGCGCGGCGCCGGATATTGCCAAGAAAAATATCGCAATGCCCATAGAATACGCTATTCCCAAGGTGCACCGTTTCCTGGTGGCTGAGGGCGTCAGGGACGATATCTGCCTTATAGCCAGCGGCGGTATCCGCAACGCCATGGATGTGGCCAAGGCCATTGCGATGGGTGCGGACGGCGTGGTAATCGGCACAGCCGACCTGGTAGCTCTGGAATGTGTACGCTGCGCTAATTGCGAAAGCGGCCGCGGCTGTGCCCGCAGTATTGCCAGCACAGACAAAGAACTGGGTTATCAGATCTCTGAGGAATATACTGAACAGAGGCTGGTTAATATGTACTCGGCCTGGCGCAAACAGTGGTGTGAAATCCTGCGCTCCTACGGTCTGCGTAGCATCAAGGAACTGGTCGGCCGTTCGGACCTGCTGGTGAATATGGACTATCTGGATGAAGAAGAACGTCAGAAATACCAGCCCACTCCCCAGAAGAAACTGGTTATTTAATATATTTGGCCTTTTGACCCTTGAAATTTGAGGTATTGTACGATGAGTAATATTACAGACAAGTTAGACGAGGTTCTGGCTTCCCGCGCCAAGCTGCCCCACAACAGGGTGGAAGAACACAAAGCGGCAGAAGAGGGCGGTTGCGGAGTTACCGGGTTCATCGCTAATATCCCCATCAGCGGCAAGCACATCTTTGAACCTTCGGTGCAAATGCACAACCGCGGCAACGGCAAGGGCGGCGGCATCGCGGCCGTTGGTTTGGAGCCCCAAACCCTGGGCGTTTCTAAAAATGTACTGGATACTAACTATATGCTGCAGGTGGCCCTGCTGGATTCTAAAGTAGCTTCTCTGGTAGAAAAAGAATTCGTGGATCCGGTCTTTGATGTCGCCAAAGCCGGTCTTCTGCCCACTGTGCAGGACTACCGCGATATCAAAGGCCTCGACGTTCGACCGCCGGATGTCATGCGCTACTTTGTCAGGGTCAAGAAAAATGTACTGGACCGTTTTATAACTGAAAATATGCTGCAGGACCTGGATCCCCGCATGGCGGAGGACGAGTTTATATATCAGAATTCTTTTCGCCTGAATGAAAAATTCTACGCTTCCCTGGGTGAAAAGCAGGCCTTTGTCTTGTCCCACGGCCGCAACGTCATGATATTGAAAATCGTGGGCTATGCCGAACTGGTGGCCAAATACTATCTTCTGGATAATTTTAAAGCTCACGGCTGGATCGCTCACCAGCGTTATCCTACCAAAGGCCGGGTCTGGCATCCAGGCGGCGCTCATCCCTTTATCGGACTGGACGAAGCCCTGGTACACAACGGTGACTTCGCTAACTATCACTCCATCACCGAGTATTTAAAGCAGTACAATATTCGCCAGCAGTTTCTGACCGATACCGAGGTCTCAGTTCAGTTATTCGATCTCTGGAATCGCAATTTCGGCTATCCGCTGGAGTATATAATTGAGGCCATGGCGCCTACCACCGAGCACGATTTCGATCGCCTGCCTCTTGAGAAGCAGCGCATTTACCGCGCTATCCAGCAGAATCATGTCCACAGTTCTCCGGACGGGCCCTGGTTCTTTATCATCGCCCGCAACGATTTTTATAATAATCAGATGCAATTGATTGGTATTACTGATACTGCCATGCTGCGCCCCCAGGTTTTTGCCATGCAGGACGGGGAAGTTCAAATCGGTTTAATCTGCTCTGAAAAGCAGGCCATCGATGCCACACTAAAGAGCCTGGCGGCTGAAGATAAAAGGTTTTGCCCGGTGGCCGACCGCTACTGGAATGCCCGCGGCGGCAGCAGCACGGACGGTGGGGCCTTCGTGTTTACCATCAAAGATGCAGGCCGAAAGGACGGATCCCTGGCACTGACCTGTGCAGACAAGTTTGGCGGTCCTGTCCGCATAACTGAAAAGGCCAAATCACCCGCTCAGGCTGGCAAGCAGATGGCTGAAAAAATCAATCTGGATTGGTCCTCTGTTCAGGCGCATGAATTGAAGGATTACGCTGCCAGAGGCCTGGCAAGCTGGAATTACAAGACCTTGCAGAATTTTTGCAAGAAATTGGAAGAGCAGTCCGCCGCCGATGATCAGGTTAGATCTAAAGCTATTGAAGTACTGACCTATCTGAACGATATGCGGTTACCGATCGGTGACAAAAGACGCAATTGGACAATCGACCTTATTCGTCAGAGCCTTACCAGGCTTTTTAAAAGTGTACCGGACATCAAGGCCCATGCGGGTGGTCTTTACGCTTTCATAGATTGGGGTTCACGCAAGGGGCTGCGCGCTCCTGAAGGCAATGAAAAAATCCTGGTGATCGACGCCAACCTATTTCAGCCCGAGGGCGATGATTGCGATGCCAGACTGATCGTGGCGGCCTACCAGCTCGGCTGGCGGCGTTTTATCGCCTGCGGCTACAAAGGCCAGAGATTCACCGGCTGCGGTATTTCCCGGGACTCCGATAGCGTGCGCATTGATGTGTATGACAGCTCGGGCGACTATCTGGCTTCCGGTATCGATGGCATGGAGATATATGTTCACGGCAACGCTCAGGATCAGCTCGGCCAGATTATGAAACGCGGCAAGCTGGTTATTTACGGTGATGTTGGCCAGACTTTCATGTATGGCGCCAAGGGCGGCGAGGTCTATGTTATGGGCAACGCGGCCGGGCGTCCCCTGATCAACGCGGTTGGTCGTCCCCGCATTGTCATTAACGGCACCTGCCTGGATTATCTGGCAGAGTCATTTATGGCCGGTGACCCTCTCAACGGCGGCGGCTTTGTAATAATGAACGGCGTTACTTTCGATAAAGACGGTCAATTGACCGGTCTGGAGCATCCATATCCGGGTTCAAACCTCTTTTCTCTGGCATCGGGAGGTGCTATTTTCCTGCGCGATCCCGCTAAATCCGTTAGCCAGGAACAGCTCAACGGCGGTGTCTTCGCGGATCTTTCTGAAAAGGACTGGGAACTTATACTGCCCTATTTGCAGGAGAATGAACGGCTTTTCAACATAAAGATAGACGATCTGTTGACTGTCAACGGGGTAAAGAAGGACTATAAAGAAGTTTATCGAAAAGTGCAGGTCGTCAAGCTGGCGGTACTGGCTGGTAAACATGTCGCACCTGTCAAGGGTAAGAAAGCCCCGTCGCCTCTTTCATACGCCGGTCTTGTACCCGAAGGTGAAAACGCCGACGAATAGTCCCGATATATAAGCCAAGTATATGCTGTTATGCCGAGTAATGATAAGTAAGGGATATTTAAAAATCTGCAGTAACTAAGTCCTTTATTATCATCCATTTTGCCAGTTTACCGTTCATTTTTATCCTGGCATGGGCCGGACTGGAAGACGGCAGCCCGATCAAGCCGACCTGATCCGTGTTGAAAGTCTTCAACTGCCTTTGAAAAAGCTGCCTGGCCGTATTCCCATTGAACAGGATGAATTTAATATGGGGAAATTGGCCCAACAAATAACTGAAATCATTCATAACAGGATTGGTTATCCTTGAATCCGCGCTGCCAGACCTTTCACACTCTCTGATAACATCCCACAGGGCTATTTTATGCAATTTTAAAAAAGCTATTTTATCTTCGTATCTTTTATCCGGCAGCATTTCAAAAATGGAATAGACGATGTCCCAGAACTGGTTTAGAGGGTGAGCATAGTATTGTCTTTTTTCCAGAGAAACCCGGCCGGGCATTGAACCCAGAAGCAACACTCGTGAATTCTCATCAATTACGGGGTCAAAGGAATGAATGAGAGGCATTGACAAAACTACCGCTGTATCGGATACCAGGAAAGAATCTGGGTGGCAACATAGTGGCTGAACACTCCGAGGTCGATGGCAATCAGCAATCCCATGAGAGCATAGGCATATACCCTGGATTTATGCTCCATAAGGTGAACGATAAAAATACCCGCGGAGGCGGCTATTACCGGGACAAAAGGCAAATAAAAGCGGGTCTCATACAGATAAACGTCCCAACGCAACCACAGGTACTGGAAATAAAGCAGAAAGTAGGCCAGGAACCACAGAAGAAAAAATGGCATCAAGGGATACCTGGCCCGACTGTCCCGTGAATATGCCAGGCCTGCCGGCAGCAAGGTAATAGAAGGGAATCCCTCTAAAAGCAGCACAGGATGGGACAGCAAGTTTTTAATTAATATCCGCTTAGCTTCGTCCCACTGCCCGTGCAACATGAATTGAAAAATAAATTGCGTATAGCCTATTGTGTATGAATAGCCAGTTTTAAAGGGACCTCCCAGGACCAGAGTATGGTAAACCAGTAGAAGTGCCACCGGCGCAACTGAACCTAAAACCAACCAGCCAACATTGCTTAAAAGCGCCCGGATATTCTTTCTCAATACGATAATTGTGTATATCAGAATGGCCAGACAGATGGCGAGGTTGGTATATCTGGTGGCCACACTGATGGCCAGAACAAAACCAGAAGCAACCATCAGGGGAGCATTATTTTTGTTAAGGGCTATTAAATACAGGGAGGCACCCATCAGGACAATGGCCATGCTGGCAAAATCGTCCATGTAGATTCGATAGAACATGCCAAGAAAAGTGGCATTAAAAAGTAAAAGAAGCGAAGAAATTACGGCGGTTTTCCGGTTGAAGAAAATCGCCATCATTTTATAGAAAGCGAATAATGCCAGGGAAGCCAGAATCATGTTGGAGAATCTTTCCAGTTTAAGGGCGTGCAAGCGGGAAAGGAAGAGGGCATAAAAGGGGTTTTTCTCTAAAACGTAATGGCCGTTGCCAATATCAACGTACTGTCTCAGTTCACCAGCCTGCTGCCGGTACTGGTAGTATTCTTCCTGTGTTAACTGGAATTGGCCTTTCTCGAAGGCCTGCATCGCAACATTAAAAGTTATATCATCGGGTTCAACCAATTCGACCGGCCAGGCATAAACAATGCGGAAGACGGCAAGCACGATTAAGCATAAAAGCATTATGCTCCAATATGATTTAACGAATTTAAACGGGAATTTAAGGTATTTCATAAAAGCAGCTGCCACCGAGCCTTTTTTATCTTATTTTAGCCGTATTGAAAAATATAATAATCTTATGGCTGGATGAAGTCAACAACATGCAAACTTCTCATCAGAATACTGGGGGAATCTGGCAAATGACCCCTAAAATCAAAAATACCCTGAGGTGCATATAATATAAGCATAGGGATAAGGAGTATATTTCTCACTTAACCCGGCGCAACGGAAATATCAAGGAGCTGTGACATGAATAATGAAACCGGTTCCTCAAACTCCGGCAGGGTGATATCGGTGCGCGGCAGTATCGTAGATATACGTTTCGACGAGCGACTACCGCCGATTTATTCGCTGCTCCACGCGAAAGACGGGAAGATAGCCATCGAGGTCCTGGCCCAGATGGACGCACACCGAGTGCGAGGGATCGCATTGACAACTACCCAGGGCCTTACCCGTGGCAGCTCAGTGGAAGATACGGGCGGTCCGTTGAAGGCACCGGTCGGTAACACGATCCTCTCACGAATATTTGATGTGTTCGGGAATGCCATCGACCGTCAAGCGGCGCCCACAGACGTCCAATGGCGTACAGTGCATCAAACCCCGCCAGCATTAGCGCGGCGTTCTATCAAGTCCGAGGTATTTGTAACCGGGATAAAAGCCATCGACGTGCTGGTGCCGCTGGAGCGCGGGGGCAGCGCGGGCCTTTTTGGCGGGGCGGGTGTAGGCAAGACGGTACTGCTGACTGAAATGATTCACAACATGATCGGACAGCATAAGGGCGTAAGCATTTTTTGCGGGATAGGCGAAAGGTGCCGTGAAGGGGAGGAGCTGTACCGCGACATAAAGAGCGCGGGGCTACTGCCAAACACGGTAATGGTGTTCGGGCAGATGAACGAGCCGCCGGGTTGCCGTTTCCGCGTTGGTCACGCGGCCTTGACGATGGCCGAGTATTTTCGAGATGATGAGCACCGCGACGTGCTGCTGCTGATCGACAATATTTATCGTTTCATACAGGCTGGTATGGAAGTGTCCGGCTTAATGGGGCAGATGCCATCACGCCTGGGCTACCAGCCTACCATGGGGACAGAGTTATCCAGCCTGGAGGAACGCATCGCCAATACCGATGCCGGAGCTATTACATCCATCCAGGCAGTTTATGTGCCGGCGGACGATTTGACTGACCCGGCGGCCGTGCACACTTTTTCACATCTCTCGGCGTCTATCGTGCTTTCCCGCCAGCGGGCGAGCGAAGGCCTTTACCCGGCTATCGATCTGCTGCAGTCCAGCTCTAAAATGGCCACGCCCGGTATTATCGGCGAACGACATTATCTACTGGCGCAGGAAATCAGGCGGACTCTCGAACAATATGAAGACCTCAAAGACGTCATAGCCATGCTGGGGATCGAGCAACTGGCGCCGGACGACCGCAAAATAGTGGCCCGCGCCCGGAGATTAGAACGTTTCCTGACGCAACCGTTTTTTACCACCGAGCAATTCAGCGGGATCCAGGGAAAACTGGTCAGCCTCAAAGACGCGCTGGAGGGTTGCGAACGCATCCTTCATGATGAATTCGAAAGCCATGCGGAAAGCGACCTTTATATGATCGGAACGATTGATGAGGTGAAAAAATAGGAGGGCAAGATGCGGCAGCCACTTATGAATCTAAAGATCCTTTTGCCGTTTTCCGTTTTTGCTGAAGAAAGCGGTGTTGCGCGTATCGTGGCTGAGACTTACGAGGGATCCTTCGGACTTTTACCACACCGGCTAGACTGTACCGCCGCATTGCAACCCGGGATACTAGTCTATGAAAAAGAAGCGAAGGGTGAGGTTTATGTGGCCGTCGATGAAGGGGTGCTGGTCAAGACGGGTTATGACGTACTCATCTCCGTACGCAACGCAATTGGCGGAACGGAACTCAGCCAGTTGCGTGACGCGGTGGAACGGGAGTTTCTGAGTCTGGACGAACAGGAGAAAGGCCTGGGTACGGTGATGGCGAAAATCGAGGGCAGTTTTATCCGCGGCTTAAAGGAGTTTAACAGTGAAGGATGATCCAGAAAATAGGCCTTTGAAACCAAAAGTGCCACTCAGTCAGAAAGTTGGCGCAGAGGCGAAGCGCAAACTGCGAGCGCACCGCCATTCCAGGCGGACCGTCTGGTTTGGATTGGGCATGATGGGCCTGATCGGTTGGTCGGTAGTGGTGCCAACTCTGGTGGGAGCGGCATTAGGCGTCTGGCTGGATAAGCGCCACCCCGGCACCCATTCCTGGACTTTGACACTGCTGGTGGTCGGTTTGGTCCTGGGCTGTTGGATTGCCTGGCATTGGGTAGACAAAGAAGACAAAGCGATGCGAGATGAACAGAAGAATAATGAGGACAAGGAGGACAAGGATGAATGAAAGTTTAAGTCTGGTATTGGCCTGGGTGATAGGCATTTTGCTGGGCGCGATATTCTTCGGCGGACTCTGGTGGACCGTCCGCAAGGGCGTTTCGTCCAAAATTCCAGCACTCTGGTTCATGGGAAGCATGCTGCTCAGGACGGCCATTGTCCTGACAGGATTTTACTTTGTGGCGGGCGGACACTGGGAACGACTGATGGTATGTCTGCTGGGATTTGTGATGGCGCGCCTGATTATGACGCGGTTGACCCGATCTGCAAAAAAGCCAGCATACCTGGCAGAGAAGGCCAGCCATGCACATTAGTCCTGACCAGGTTATCTACTGGCAACATGGATTTTTTAAACTCAATGCCACCATTGTGTTAACATGGGGACTTATATTGGTGATGGCCGTGGGTTCCATACTTATCTCACGCAAAATCTCGAAGGGCAATAAGCGATCCCGATGGCAGAACCTTTTAGAAATTGTGGTGACCGGCATCGAGAAGCAAATTGAAGAAGTAGGCCTGAGCCATCCGAGGAAATACCTGGCCTTTCTGGGAACGCTTTTCCTTTTTATCTTCGTAGCCAATCTCTGCACCGTTATTCCTGGCTATGAGCCTCCAACCAGTTCGCTATCGACCACAGCGGCGCTGGCGCTATTGGTATTTTTGGCTGTGCCATTCTTTGGTATCCTGGAGCAAGGATTTGGCAGCTATCTCAAGTCCTATGCAGAGCCGACGTTCATCATGCTGCCGTTTAACATCATTAGCGAACTAACCCGGACACTGGCACTGGCCGTGCGTTTGTTTGGCAACATGATGAGCGGGGCGATGATTGTGGCTATTCTTCTCACTATTACACCCTTTATCTTTCCGATTATTATGACGCTGCTAGGGCTGCTGACTGGCACGGTGCAATCCTATATCTTCAGTGTTCTGGCAGCAGTTTACATCGCGGCGGCGACGCGAAGCCATGAACCCGGGCTACAACCAGAATAGAAATAATGAAATATATTATATAAGAATAACAGGAGATATTATGGATAACACGACTATTGTCGCAGTTGCATCAATTGTCACTGCCGGGGTCACTACCTGTTTTGGAGTTTTGGGTCCAGCACTGGGTGAGGGGAGGGCGGTCTCTACGTCGCTTAGTTCGCTGGCCCAGCAACCCGATGCGTCCTCAACTATCACCCGCACGCTTTTCGTAGGTCTGGCCATGATCGAGTCCTGCGCTATCTATGCCTTCGTGGTCTCGATGATCCTGATCTTTGCCAACCCGTTCTGGAACCACGTCATCGGCTAGGCAGCTGGAGGGTAAACCTATGATAGATTTGTTCACGGTCGCAGCGCAGGCGGTCAATTTTCTGATCCTGGTGTGGCTTATGAAGCGCTTCCTTTACAAACCAATCCTTCACGCCGTCGAGGAGCGCGAGAACCGGATAGCCGCCGAATTAGCGAACGCCGAAAACAAAAAGTCAGAAGCGCAAAAGGAGAGCAACGAATTCAGACGTAAAAACGAGGAGTTTGAAGTGCAACGCAGCGTGCTTTGGAGCAAAGTGACGGACGAAGCGAACAGCGAACGTCAACGACTTTTTGACGAAGCGACCAAAGCCGCTGATATTTTAAGTTTAAAACGACAGGAAATGCTGAAAAACGAAGAACATACCTTGCTTCAAGAAATCAGACACCGGACACAGCAGGAAGTATTTGCCATATCACGAAAAGCGCTGACGGATCTGGCCGCGACCAGTTTGGAAGAGCGCCTGTGCGAGGTATTTACCCACCGTCTGCGAGAGATGGACGATCAGGTAAAAGCGGGCCTGGTCCAGGCTATAAAGACAACTTCTGATTTGGCGATCGTGCGTTCAGTATTTGAGTTGCCTGCGCAGCAACGCACAGTGATACAAAGCGCTCTCAATGAGATTTTCTCGGCTGAAGTTCAAGTGCAGTTCGAGACCGCGCCAGATTTAATAAGCGGCATCGAATTCAGCGTAGACGGACAAAAAGTGGGATGGAGCATTGAGGATTATCTGACGTCGCTGGAAAAGGGCGTCGATGAACTTTTTAAAGAGAAGGAAAAACCCGAAGGAAGGGCCGAACCTGCATTTGAAGAACCTAAACCTGAAACAAGGAGCTAATGAAAATGGAACAGGAAAGCATGCAGAAGGTTTTCGACAGCGTGTTTTTAGGAATAAACCAGGCGCGGGAAACTTTCGCGCCGCAGTTGATGCCGCAGGAGGTGGGCAAGGTCACCAGCGTGGGCACCGGCGTGGCCAAGGTGTCGGGCCTGCCAGGCGCAGCTTTCGATGAATTATTGACGTTTCCAGGTGATGTTCACGGCATTGCCTTCAATGTTGACGCGGACGAAATCGGGGTGGTACTGCTCGGTGAATACTGGCAAATCCATGCTGGAGATGAAGTCCAGCGGACGGGCCGGGTTATGGACATAGCCGTGGGCGAAGGATTACTGGGAAGAATCATCGATCCTCTCGGGCGGCCACTGGATGGGAAGGGGCCGGTTTCCGGCAGCAAGCGCTTGCCCATCGAACGCCCCGCCCCACCAATTATGAACCGAGATCCCGTCTCGGTGCCGCTCCAGACCGGCATTAAAGCCATCGACGCGCTTATTCCCATCGGACGCGGCCAGCGCGAGCTGATTATGGGTGACCGCCAGACAGGTAAAACCACCATCGCCATCGACACTATCTTGAACCAACGCAATTACAATGTGCTGTGCGTTTATTGTGCCATTGGTCAGCGTGCTTCGGGGGTAGCGAAGGTGGTGGCAAACTTGAGGGAAAAGGGCGCAATGGATTACACCGTGGTGGTTTTAACCGAGGGCAATGAACCGCCTGGCCTGGCTTACATCGCTCCTTACGCCGCGACCACCATCGCGGAGTCTTTTATGGAAGAAGGTCGGGATGTGCTGATAGTTTATGACGACTTGACCCACCACGCCCGCGCCTACCGCGAACTATCTCTGCTGCTGCGCCGTCCGCCGGGCCGCGAAGCGTTTCCCGGAGATATTTTCTATATCCACTCGCGTTTGCTGGAACGAGCGACGCACTTAAATAAGGAACTGGGCGGAGGATCGCTGACCGCTCTGCCAATTATCGAAACCGAAGCCCAAAATATGTCTGCCTACATTCCAACCAACTTGATTTCCATCACGGACGGGCAGATTTATCTTTCGCCGACTTTGTTTGAGTTAGGCGTGCTGCCGGCAGTCGATGTTGGAAAATCAGTTTCGCGCGTGGGCGGCAAAGCACAGCGAACGTCCTACCGGACAGCAGTAGGCGACCTCAAACTGGCCTATGCGCAATATGAGGAACTCGAGATATTTTCCCGGTTCGGAGCCCGCATGGATGAAAAAACTCGCAAGATTATTGAGCATGGAAGGCGAATTCGGGCCTGCCTTAAACAGCCGGAGTTCTCACCGTTGTCCGTGCCAGAGCAAATCACTGTGCTGTTAGCGCTTACCGCAGAACTTTTCGATGGGGTTCCGTTGACCAAGATTACAGAGGCGGAGCAGGCTCTACGTGAGGCAGCGGCATATATCCCGGCGAAGGTGCGCGAGCGATTGGACAGCTCTGAAAAATTAAGCGTTGAGGATCGTGAAACGATCATGCAAATTGCCCGCAAATCACTGGCTCGTTTCCAGTCAAGGGTTGAACCCGAGGGGAAATCATGAGCGAGACTACTGCCAGTCTGCGCCGAAAGATCGGCACAGCTAAAGACCTCCAATCCGTCATACGCGCGATGAAGGCCCTGGCTGCTTCTAACATCGGGCAGTACGAGAACGCGGTGCGCGCGTTGACCGACTATTACCGCACTGTGGAGTTAGGATTAGGTGCATGCTTGCGGAAAAACGAGAGTGAACATTATATTAGAGAACAAAAAAAACAAACAACGGACGGTCTGATTGGTGCGGTCGTATTCGGTTCTGACCAGGGGCTGGTGGGGCGGTTTAACGAGGTAGTGGCCGAATACGCAATCGAGACGCTAGCGGCTTTTCCAGTCAAACCCACAGTATGGGCCGTGGGTGAACGTGTTTATGGACGATTGGCGGATGCGGGTTTGCCGCTGATAGGACTCTTAAGCGTGCCCAACTCAGTAAAAGGTATTACCCCGCTGGTCGGGAAGATCCTGGTGGAGAACGAAAAGCGCCAGGACCATAGTGAAGTATCTGAACTTTACATCTTTCACAATCAGCCCACTTCCGGGGCAATTTATACCCCCGTTAGCCAGCGACTGTTGCCGCTGGATGAAAGCTGGCGAGTCAAACTGGCTGAACATCCCTGGCCAACACCAAGTTTGTCTGAGGTCATGGGCAATGGGACAACGACCTTGCGAGCCCTCATCCGCGAATATCTGTTTGTCTCCATCTTCCAGGCCTGCGCTGAATCCCTGGCAGCTGAGAACGCCAGCCGTCTGGCGGCCATGAGGCGGGCCGACAAGAACATCGAGGAAATGCTGGAGGAACTCAACTGGACATATCACCGTTTGCGGCAGAGCAACATCGACGAAGAACTATTCGATGTAATCTCCGGCTTCGAGGCTCAGAGCGTAGAGGAATAATGATTTGTATCGGTAAAGCTGTAACCTGCCCTGATTTTCCCATAACCAGAAAACCTGCTTTTCGATAGTATTGGCCACATTAGTCTGTTTCAGATATAACTGCAGAAACCAACTGTAACCTTATTGTAACTTTTTTTAACCTATTATTTACCTGTGTGAATAGTATGGTAATGTTTATTTTACCCTGTTAGGGTAAAATACTAAGCAGATAATGGGCAGGTCTCCAACATAATGAAGCGAAATATTCCGACAATAGTTCGCGGGTTATTCCCAGCCATGAGAATGGCTTTCAGGTTATTAATTCAACTTTGTCAGCTGTCGATTTTCACATGAAAAAAGAGACGACTGTATATGCTTGTGTTTGAATCCTTTCATGTATATGATTTGGTAAATAAATGTAATAGCTGGACAATAAGAAATGAAAACACTAAACAACCGGTGGTTGCTTTTAACTTTACGGTTGGTATTGGGAACGATATTCCTGGCCGCCGGCACAAGCAAGTTGTTACATCCAGATGAATTTGTAAGCCTGGTAGTGAGTTACCATCTTCTGCCTGTATTTCTTGCTCAGGTCTATGGCTATTTACTGCCCTGGGTTGAGTTGGCCACCGGCCTTCTACTGTTTCTGGGCCTATTCCCCAGGTGGACTGCAGCCATTAGTCTGGCAATGACAGGTAGCTTCGTTGCAGCCACTGTCAGCGTTTTGATTTTGAATACCGGCAGCGGTTCCTGTGGATGTTTTGGAAACGTGATGCCTTTGAGTCATGCCGGTTCATTAAGCCTGGACATTGTAATGATTTTGATGGCGCTTCAGCTAATGCGCGGTCTGCCTTCTGCAATTATCCCCAGGCTTAAACCACATCTAATAACCAGAGTCAGCGCACCCTTCAACCTGTTTCTGACCCTGGTTTTATTATTCACCTCTCTGCCTATTCAGGTTATCACTGCCGCCGGCAACGTTAATGGCCAATCGGCTACTTCCCCTGATGCCGCTTCAGTAGCTACTATCGATAATAGTGGCAAAGCCCGGCTCCTGTTTTTCTATGCGGACTGGTGTCATTACTGTCAACAGGAGAAACCCTTTCTGGATGAACTGGAGGTGGAATACACCGGGCAGATCATCTTCATTCGTATTGCAGGCCAGGATAACCTCCAGATGATGGAAAAATATAAAGTCACGGGATTTCCGACTATACTCCTCTTGAATGGTGACGGAGGCGGTGAAGATCTACTTTATAAGAGATTCGACAGTTTTACCTCGAAAGAGGTCTTGAAGGCAGCCTGCGATGACCTGCTGCTATCTTTACCGGATAATTCAGCAGTCAAGATTTATAATGGTCTCTCCGGCCTCACCGTTGGCCCGGCGCTTAACCCGGTGGCTGAGTCGACCACCCTGTCTTCAAAAGAGATAATGGCCAGTTATCTGGGGTTGCCTTTGAATTTTGAACCTAACCAGGGCCAAACTGATGCCAGTGTAGATTTCCTGGCTCACAGCAGCGGTTATACTCTGTTTCTTAACTCCGGTGAGGTTACTCTGTTGCTGGTTGATCCTAAACCGCCTGTGGACCTGAGTAACTCGAATAGCCAATCGATATCATCCAGAGAGCTTATTTCCGACACTGATCCGACTGCGACAGTGAGATTAAGGTTGCTTGGGGCAAACCCATTAGCTCAAGGAAGCGGGGAAGATGTGCTTTCAGGTAAGGCCAATTATTTTATTGGAAATGATCCATCCAGTTGGCAAACCGATGTTCCTACCTACAGCAAGGTACGTTACAGTGAAATTTACCCGGGAATAGGCCTGGTCTTTTACGGTAATCAGCGCGAGATGGAATATGATTTTGTTGTGGCTCCGGGAGCAGATCCGCGGTCTATTATATTCAGCCTGGAAGGAACTAGAGGAGTTGAGATAGATTCCAACGGCAACCTGGTCCTGCATACTGCCGCAGGTGATCTTTTATTGAACAAGCCGCATCTTTATCAGGAAGTAGAGGGCAATCGGTCAGAGGTTGCCGGCAACTACACAATAATAAACCAGGATCAAGATGCCGTTACGCAGGTTGGTTTTCAGATCGGAGTATATGATAACAGTCAGCTGCTTATAATCGATCCGGTCATTGACTCTTCAACTTTTCTGGGAGGCAGCGGTGACGAGTTTGCCAATGGCATCGCTGTCGATGCTGACTTTAATGCTTACATAACTGGAAGAACTTTCTCGGTTAATTACCCTGACCCTAAAGAAGTTCCTGTTCCAGTACGGCCTGGTGGATCCAACGCTTTCATCACCAAGATCGATCCCTATGGTAAAAAACCCATTTATTCAGTTTACCTGGGCGGCGACGGCGAGGATTCCGGAATGGGGATTGCCCTGGATGCTGCCGGGCAAGCCTTTGTCACAGGCTGGACCACTTCCTCTAATTTTCCGGTTTCCAAAACCCCGGCAGACCCGGTTCAGAAAGTTTACGGCGGGAATTTGGGGGGGGAGTTCGGAGATGCCTTTGTTGTTAAGATCAGTTCTAAAGGAGACTCACTTGCTTATGGTACCTACCTGGGTGGTACCTGGGAAGATTATGGACGCGCTATCAGCGTGGATACTAATGGAAACATATACGTAACCGGAGCAACTATGTCGGTGGATGATCCGGCAACAGTTGATATCGATGAAGGCTTTCCCACCCGGTTCTCCGATTACATAAAAACCGGACGTGATGAAGATATGTTCATCACCAGGCTTTCTCCGGGTGGAGACAACTACACCTATTCTTTCTCCATTCCTATCGGCGGTACCAGCGGGGACTACGGGCGTGGGTTGGCAGTAGACTCCTCTTTCAATGTCTACGTCACCGGTCAGACTATGTCCAGTGACAATCCGGATACAGAGGACATAGACGAAGGATTCCCGGTTAAGATTGCTTTCCAACCGGCTTATGGAGGCAATCGCGGCGGATGTACAGACGACTATGGCGTTGCTTCGCCGTGTTCCGATGCCTTTGTATTAAAAATGAATACCTCGGGTAAAATAATATACTCCACTTACCTGGGGGGAAATGGTAGTGATTGGGCTACCGGCATTGCCGTTGACAGAACTGGTAATGTTTATATCGGCGGTGCTATCTCTTCTACTGACATGCCTTGGCTGTCTACCGCCACGGGTAAAGCCCAGGGTGGCTACGGCGGCGGAGCATACGACGGATTTGTGGCTAAACTGAGTTCTGCCGGAAACGATCTTTTGTATTTTTCTTACATCGGTGGAAGCGGCGACGACCGGGTCACCGGAGTGGCTCCGGATTCAAAAGGACGTCTTTATGCTGCCGGTGTGACCGCATCGGCTGGACTGCAAACTGAAGGGGAAAGAACTTTCGGCGGACAGACCGACGGCTTCATAGCCAAGCTGAACGCGGCCGGTAGTACCTTCGAGTATTTCACCTACCTGGGCGGCACCTGGGGGGATGACATTGAAAACATCGCGGTACCGGTGGCCGGTATAGCCTATGTAACCGGGGCTACGCAATCGGAAGATTTTCCTCTTACGCCAGAGCCATACAAACCTCCCTACCAAAAGGCTCACCAGGGCGGCACTCTTGGCGGCTGGGGCGATGCCTATGTAGCCCGCATCATGGAGGACAGGGATGGCGATGCTTTGCCAGACCTTTGGGAGGAAGAGGGGCTGGATATCAACAATGATGGTACTGTAGATCTGGATTTGCCCAAGCTGGGAGCCAACCCGAACCATAAGGACCTGTTCCTGGAATATGACTGGATGCAGGATGAATCTCATATTTACAAGCCCATGAACATGGCTATCCAGGATGTAACTGATGCTTTTGCCAATGCTCCCGTAAATAATAACCCTGATAAAACCCCGGGTATTGCTTTACATGCTATCCCAGGCGAGAATGTCCCCTATGTTGCCGATATCTTCTTTGCGGAAAGGGGGAGTGGACCACAGGATGATTTCATCGACTTAAGAAACGGCACTGCCGAAAATCCCTGCGACGGATATTTCGGAACCAGTGAGGAAAGAGGAAGCGCCAACTGCATAAACATTCTTAAAGCCAGGGAATTAACCTTTCGCTATGTCATTTTTGCGGCTAATTATGCTGGAGATGACGGGTATAAAAACGCTGCTGGAATCATCACAGGTGGGGGCAACCATCAGATAGACCTGGGCGAGGATTTGAACGGAGATGGGAAGTGGAGCCCCGGCGAAGTAGACACCAATGGTAATGGAAGTCTGGATTCTGAAGTGACCTCCAGTGGAGGCATGTCTGAAGGTTTCCCCGGTCAAAATATTGTCGTTGCACAACATTCCTGGTATTTGAGTACTCCTGAGAAATTGACTACATTCGGTGGAAAACGCGGCTTGCAGTCGTCGGTTCTCATGCATGAGCTTGGGCATTCTCTTGGTCTTGGTCACGGAGGCAGGTCGGCGGACAACTCTCAGCCGGACTACGTCAACTGCAAACCTAACTACCTCAGCATCATGTCTTATGCTCTGGAAAAGCCTGTACTCGATCCCACCCGACCGCTGGACTATTCGCGTCAAAAACTGGCGGATCTGGATGAGAAGGCTCTGGATGAAGCCAGCGGCATCAGTGGGCCTGCAGGCAGAATGGCCGTCCGTGGAGCTAACGGCAAAGCCCGTCTTGAGTTCGCTGATTCCTCGATAGATTGGAACCTGGATAATGACACCATTGATACGGTCAATATCGCGGTCAATCCCCAACTGGATCCGGAACGAATTGATAAATTTGGCTGTAAAGGTTACCAGGATTTGAACGATAATGGTGTCAGAGACGTCGGGGAGCCCTTTGTTGATGTTCTTAAAGGGTCTGAGGATTGGAACAATCTGATATTCGATTTTCGTATTGGTGGAGAATTCAAGGCTGGCAATACTTCTGCCGAACT
>Ga0114951_10002620_pt1 | contig 20114 bp, 17 predicted proteins | sample AM7aDNAmetaG_FD_88677 | JGI IMG/M metagenome (GOLD analysis project Ga0114951, IMG submission 88677) | Freshwater microbial communities from Finland to study Microbial Dark Matter (Phase II) - AM7a DNA metaG | ecosystem: Environmental > Aquatic > Freshwater > Lake | place: Finland: Lake Alinen... | reverse complement strand
GGTCGTCCGATCATCATAGACATGCATCCGGTAAAGCCCGGTATTGCGCTGATTCGTCTCCGGATCCTTGGTGATCACCAGCGGGAACGTGATGAATTTTCCGCCGTCCTTAGGCCAGCACTGGACCACAGGAAGCAGATCCAACATCTTACCCTCGCCCACAAGAATAACCTTCTCCTGGCAAGGCGCATGCTTGACGAATTTCGGAAGTATCGCATTCAACTCCGAAAGCTTGGGGATCATCGCAAGTTTTTCGAGCAAGCCTCGCGGCGGTTTGAGGTCTAAAAAGGAATGAATACGCTCTGCGATCTCGGAAATCGTTTTCACGCCAAGCGCCATACTCATGCGTTTGGGCGAACCAAAAAGATTGATCACAAGCGGCATCGAGGAACCACGCACATTCGAAAAAAGAAGCGCCGGTCCTTCTTGCTTCACAACGCGATCATAGATCTCCGTCACCTCCAGCACCGGATCGACCGGCGCCTTCACCTCCACAAGCTCGCCTTCTTCACGAAGGACTTTCAGAAATTCCCCGAGATTTTTAAAGCCCATAGACCATCCCCTTTTTCCCTAGAAGACACAGACACTTATCGAACGGAGCTCGGACCAAAGCCGCAAGTCCCCAAAGCGCGATTGCCTGGCTTAGCTTCTTGATGTGGACCATTTCATTCGGTTGGAAATGACCCGATTGCTTGAGAAGTTTGGATGTTTTCTCCTCAACCTCCATCTCAAACGGCAGATCAAAGATCACGAGGGCCATGACCACGGTAAAGCACCCGAGCCCAAGGTTGACCAGAAACCGAAGGGCCGGGGAAAGATTCCCAAGAACCAGGAGGATCCAGCCGGCCAACACGGTGAAGCGAATGACAAAAGCCATGCGTTTTTTAAGGCGTATCCAAAAAGTCATGTTAGAGAGTTGGCATTTAAGGAACGCCTGGCGTGCCGCCTGAAGGACGGAAAGGAAATCACGACCTTCATAGAGATTAGGTCCCAGGAAAAGACCTTCCGTGGATGGATATTCCTCGGAGGGCTCCATGGGGGTCACGGGAACCTGGACAAGGCCCGCCTGATCCAGAACGAAACGCGCGATCTCGCATCCGGTCACGCCCGTCCTATAGGAAGGCGCTTTATATTTCCAGAGCACCCACTGACCGTAAAGGACAAAAAACAGAGAGACGACGACCGTCCCGATGAAGAAAAGCCAATGGACAGGATTCACGGCTTTTGATTATAAGCCAATTAGGGGTGTGTTTCAAGAAAGCGCAGAAGGCCTTGCATATCCTCGGGTAGCTCGCTGGTCAGCTGGATCCACTTCTTCGTGCGGGGTTGCTCAAACCCAAGCGTCAAAGCATGGAGGGCTTGCCGCTTGATCGGCGGGAATTGAACCCCGTAAAGGGCATCCCCCAGCACCGGATATCCCATATGAGCGAAGTGCACGCGGATCTGGTGGGTACGGCCGGTCTGCGGACGGATTTCCACAAACGTCGCGTTCGGGAATCGCTTCAGCACGCGAAAGAAGGTAACGGCATCTTTTCCTCCCGAAGGACGGATCACCACTTTTTTACGATTGAGAAAAGCACGACCTACCGGCTCCTCACACACCCCCTCGTCATGTTGCACCACGCCGCGGACAATGGCGTTGTAGACACGATCGATCGTATGTTCTTTAAATTGGAGTGCCAGTTTGGCGTGCGCATAATCGTTCTTCGCAACCACGAGAAGGCCCGAAGTGTCTTTGTCGAGACGATGCACGATCCCAGGCCGAACCTTATCTTCGGAATTCCCGAGACTTTGGACATGGAAAAGAAGCGCATTCACAAGGGTATGGTTGGGATTTCCATGCGCCGGGTGAACGACCATGCCCGCTTTCTTATTCACAACCAGGCAATCGTCATCTTCATAAACGATATCGAGCGGGATCGACTCGGCGGGAAGATCCTCCTCCGGCATATCGAGTTTTTCGACACGGATCCGCTCACCTGCTTTGACCGAATAATGAGGTGTCACATCTTTTCCATCTACGAGCACGGCACCGTTTTTGATCATTTTTTGAAGATGCGCCCGGGAATGCTGATGGGACATTTTTTGAGCGAGGAACACATCGAGGCGCTGCTCGGCCTCCATGGCTTCCACCACAAACTCCGTAAAACGGTTCTTAGGCATGTTATCTGACTTTGCGGCGGCGGGATTGAAAAACAAAGAAGGCCAGAACAATGATCGCGATGCTCAGCCACTGATTCGACGTAAGCCCCATCCACAACCAGCTCGGCTCGCGCAGGAACTCGATCATGTAACGGCCCATTCCGTACAAAAGAAGATAAATAAGACTGATCTCACCTTCGAACCGAGCTCGCTTCCTGCGTTGGATGAGGAACGCAAAGAGGACGAGGTCATAAAAAGCCTCATAAAGTTGGGTCGGATGCACGGCATAAGGAAGTTCCGGGAACCGGACAGCCCAGGGAAAGTCACAGGCTTTTCCAAAACAGCATCCATTCAGAAAACATCCAATGCGGCCAAAGGCGTGGGTCAATGCCCCGTAGGGCACGAGAAAATCCAGAATCTTCCAGAAGGGCCACTTTTTCTTCCGAGCTTTCAGCCCAAGCCCCAGAAAAGCAGCGATCGCACCCCCGTAGAAGATCAGACCACCTTCCCAGACGGCGAAGATCTTAAGCGGATCCGCCCTATAATAGGAAAAGTTCTGGATCACATAAAAAAGCCGGGCTCCGAGAAATCCCCACACTAGGACCGCAAAAGCCATATCGAGCACGTCGTCAGGGCCAGGAAACCCTTCTTTCAAGGCGCGACGTTTCATCAGAAAAACGGAAAGCAACACGCCGACGGCAATGCAGAGACCGTACGAGTAGAGGTGGATCGCGCCGAAGGAAAAAAGGACCGGTTTCATGCTTTTTCTTTGGATGTGAGAACGCGAATAAAATAAAGGCAAACACCGATCGTGATCGCGGTATCTGCAATGTTGAAAACCGGCCAGATCCTGAAGTCGATGAAATCGATCACCGCCTCGAAACGCAAGCGATCGATCCAGTTCCCGATTGCACCGCCCAAGATCAAGCTAAGAGCCCAACGATCCGCCATCGAGGTTCCATGAACCGCCGTCCCGTGAGAACGGTTCGCGATCAAGAAGAGGAATACAAGGCTGACAGTGATCACTGTAAAAAGCGCCGGCGCATAACCGCTGAAAAGCCCGAACGCAACGCCGGGATTCCTGACGAGCGTCAGATCCAGGACCTGCGGAATAAGAGGAATTGATGTTTGGGGAGAAAGATACTGTAGGGCGAGAAATTTAGAAAGCTGGTCAATGAGAACTACGGAACCGACAAGGCCGTAGAAGAAGATTACTGATGACGTTGGTTCTTCTCCTCTTCTTCCTGGGCCTTCATAGAAAGACGAGTGTAAGGCATCGCCAATAGACGCTTCTTGGGGATCGGTGTTCCATAGATCTCGCAAACACCGTAGGTCCCCTCTTCGATCCTCTTGAGAGCAACATCAATATCGTTTAGGAGTTGTTGCTCGTTGGTCGCTAAACCAATGTTAAGTTCCCGATCATAATTGTCAGTCGCCATATCCGCCACATCCGAAAGTTCTCCGGAACTACTGGGCTGATTTCCGCTCAACGTATCCCCCTCGATCTGCTGGAGATCTCCGGCGATCTTGTTGCGCAACTGAAAAAGCATCTTCTTAAAAACATCCAGTTCTTTCTTGGGCAGCCGTTTAATTTTCAACTCCCTGGCCGGTTTCAGGGAAGACTTTTTCGCGGGTTTTTTGACAGATTTTTTCACAGTCTTTTTGGCATGCTTTTTCACAGGTTTTTTGGATGACTTCTTAGAAGTTTTCTTAGCTTTTGCCATAAAATTTTAACCCGCTTTCATTGAAATTGTGGCGCCCCGCACGTAACGAGACTTGCCTTCACTACTGCAAGAAATACAGGCGGCCCGCTTATGACGCGGTTCGCCGTCACACATGTACAAATCGGAGGCGGCATTATACTGATGCCCCCCTGGAGACGCAAGCGATAAGTCCATAAAAATGAACTGAAAAGAAAGGTCAGTCCGCGGCGTATTCCGCCAAAGAACTTGGGATCTCGCCTTTTTTTTGAAGCTCTTTTTTTAGGGCCCTAAGGAAAGCGTCGACCACGACCGGATCGAACTGGGTGCCCGCGCAATTCAAGACCTCATGGATGGCAAAATCGATCGATCGCCCTTCTCGGTAGCACCGGGACGAAACGATAGCATGAAAACTGTCCACCACGCAGATGATACGGGCTTCGATCGAGATCTCATCCCCCTTGAGGCCGCGCGGATAACCACTCCCGTCAAAACGCTCATGATGCGCCATAATGATCTCGCGGACCTTTTTAAAATCGGTGAGCGGCTCCAGGATCCTGGCCCCTTTTTCCACATGGGTCTTCATGACTCGCCACTCTTCCTGAGTCAGCTGCCCCGGCTTGCAAAGGATATTGTCCGGGATCCCGATTTTTCCGACGTCATGGAGGATCAACGCGGCGGAAAGCAGATCCTTGTTGTTTCCGGAGAGATCCATCCCCATTTCCCGGGCGGTCATCATTCCGAGGCGCTCCACTTCCGAAACATGCCCAAAAATATAAGGTTCCTTGGCATGAACTTCTTCGGCCAGCGAACGCATAATCTCATAATAGGTCCGTTGTTCCTTGGTACGCATTCTTTCGATCTCTTCAAGCCGCCTCGCGAGCTCCTGATTCTGTTCGACAAGATTTTGGTTGTACTCCGCGGTTTTGACGGCCATTGAGCAATCATGCGCTAGAGTCTGAAAAAAAGTGACTTCCTGCGTGGTAAAGCAGCGGCCGTTCAAACGTCGCCCCAGCATCAGCAAACCAACGAGTGTGTCTTTAAAATAACCCGGAACCAGCAGCTCCACCTTTAGGTTCTGCATCGTTTTCTGGATCCCTGCAAGATGATCGGCTTTGGAATTCGAGGCGAGACGGAATTCGGCGCGCGAAAGCATTTTTTTTACATCGGAGAGAAAAAGGAAATCTTTTTGAAACGGAAGTTTCTTCTGAGATCCCGAAAACCACTGGACGAGAGGGTGATCCGAATCAAATTTCACGAGCCCCATCGGAAGACGTTTTGTTCCTTTCGAATTGACGAAAACATAATGTTCTTTCTTCGGATCGAGGACTAGAAGCGAGGCGTGAGCGAGACCGAACTGCCGGTCAATGAAACGCGTGATGAGCTTGAGGAGGCGATCCGGCCGTTTGAGACGCACCATGCTCCGGGCCACATCCCGCAGGACTTCCTGATAATCAACTTTTTGGATCTTCGAAGGATTCACTTTCGTCGGCATAAAAATATCCCCGGCTTGGCGGGATCTCTTTCTGGGCCCTCACCCTATCGGGCGGCCAGGGCTCCGGCTTTACTGTCTCGCCAATAAGGATCGCGCAAATCGAATCAAGACGTCGACCCTTGGGACCCGTTGAACTCTACGAACCCTTGGCAAGAATATCGATCTTATCCTGAACGTCCTTTTCGAGATATTCAAGGCTGAGTGGCTTGGTAATGTAATTGTCCGCTCCAAGCCGCATGGCTTCCTCGATCTTCTCTTGCGTCTCCACGGCGGTCACCATGATGACCTTCACTTTGGGATACAGCTCTTTGATCTTCTTCAAAGTTTGAAGGCCGTCCATCCCCGGCATCTGGATATCGAGAAGGACAACCTCGGGCTGGCAAAGAGCTATCTGCTCAAGAGCGCGTACCCCGTCATGGGCAACCGAAACTTTAAAATCGCGATCTTCAAAAAAAGATTTCAAAAATTCACAGATCTCGATTTCGTCATCCACGATCAATAATTTATTCATCCTTGCATTCCTCCCTGCGTGAGTGTGACCGAAATTGATTAAAGACATATCAGCATCTTTTATTATTTTCGTCCGGCACCCAAAACCTGTGCGCCGGCCCTCTCCGTTCCCATGCTCTTCACCACTTCTGCCGTATAGGGCATCTGGAGGATGAACATACTCCCGATCCCCACCTGGCTTTCAACACGAATCGAACCACCATAGCGATGCACGATCTGCTTGGTTACAAAAAGCCCGAGTCCCACTGCCTCGTGGCGCGTCGTGTAGAATGGATTAAACACCTTGTCAAGATGCTCGGCCGGGATCCCTTTTCCCGTATCCGAACAAACGATCTCAATAAGTTCCTCATCCCGAAGATACTTCAATTCCACAACGATCTTTCCCTCGGACCCCACAGCCTCCACGGCATTCAGAAGTAGATTGAGAAAGATCTCCCGGATCTCCTGCATATTCGCAAAAAAGAGCGGCAGCTCTGGATCCAAGTTCCTTACGATCTCGATCTTATCCATCGAGGCCTGATAGGCTAAGAGTGAAAGCGTCTCATCGAGCACTTTTTCTAAAGTGATCCACTCCTGGGGACCCCGGGAACCCTGCGAATACATCAAAAGCTTCCTTGTTATATCGGCCGCACGTCGCGTTTGCTTCACTATCGTATTTAAAGCATCCTGAACATTGGGATCAAGCTGTTTGGACCCTTTCTGCATGAGCAGAACCTGGGCCTTTCCGGAAATAATAGCCAAAGGATTATGGATCTCATGGGCGATCCCCGCGGCCAGCTTCTCGATGGCATTCAATTTGGTCTTCTGAACCCACTGGGACTGGGAATCCTGGAGCTCAAAATTAAGCTGTCTCAAACGCTTCACGACCAGTGCGTTATGCACACAAGGAGCAATTGCGGATGCAAATTCCCGAAAAAAATGGAAGTCCCCCTGATCAAACACGGTGTCCGGCACAAGTGCCCCAAATGCGAGAAGCCCGACCAGCTCCCCTTTGACAAATAGAGGAATGACCCAGGCAGCTTGGAGAGAATCAAGATCACGCGCCAGAGCATTCGCTTCCTGCCAAGAGAGGCTCTGAAGCACCGGACCGCGCATCAGCACATGAGGCCCCGTCTGATGAACCTTCTTCAAAAGCGGCGTATCGGAGGCGAGACGGATCTTTTTGGAAGCCGAGATCGACCATCCAAAAGCCGATGCGACCTCAAAATGGCTCTGAAGCGGGTCCGGCACGAGAAGTGCCACGGTCTTCAGCTGCAGAACCTCGCCGAATGTGTTCACCACCAAGTTCGCGATCTCCTGGAGATCAAGATTGACCGCCAGATCGCCCGCCAGATCCATCAGAGTCATCTGCGCGAATGTTTTTTTGTGAAAAAAATATTTCTCGAGGAATTTCTTTATCAAACGTTCCGTGTTTTTATACGCCACCACAAAGATTACCGTCATCACGAGGATCGGAAGTAACGGATGGTGCACCCAAGGGTTCGAGATCCCGGAAGACGGGATCAGAAAAGGAAGCAGGTAGGCCGCTAAAGCTCCCAAAGAGAAAAGGACGAGACCGACCAGGACCTTTTTTAGGACCGCTTGCGGAGTTCTTACATGAGAAGATATGTTTTTTTTAAAAATGAGGCATTCCCCTTTTTTACGACTTGATTCCCCGAACCGCTTCAACGCATTTGGGACAGAGGGATCCGTGCTCGGGATCCCGACCAAGAGAGGGTGAATAATTCCAGCAGCGAACGCACTTGGCGCCTTCGGCCTTGGTCACAAGGACCTTCAGTCCGAATTTTTTCTGGAGCACCGCGGAAAGACCTTCTGCGGCCTCCATACCCTCCATGGCCTTTGTTTCCAGAGCGACCTGGGACACGACAAAAACGCGAGCGAGTTCTTTTTCATATCTATGTAATATTTCGGCCGATTCCGAATCTTCTGCAGTAAAGATCACCTTCGCCTCAAGCCCGGCACCGATCTCCTTGGTCTCGCGCTTTTTTTCAAGAAAAGGGGTGATCGCGTTACGAACTTCGCGAAGATGTTCCCAATCCCGGAATTCATTCCCCGTCTCACCTCCGACGGACACGGGCCATGCGCTGGCATGCACGGTTGTCACGCCTTCCTCCAGCTTATAAGATTTCCACACCTCATCGGCCGTAAAGGGAAGAATGGGCGCCACGATCTTCACCAGGCGCGACAGGATGTAAAAGAACGCCGTCTGAGCGGAGCGGCGAAGCCAGGAATCCGGGGCCGCGGTATAGAGCGTATCTTTCAAAGCATCCAGATAATAAGCGCTCAAATCCACCACGCAAAAATCGTAGACCTCGCGATAGATCTCATGGAACTCAAATCGCTCGTAGAGATCCGTTACAGAAGTAACCAGATGATCAGCCTTAGCCATCGCCCAGCGATCGAGCGGATGCAGTTTTTCATACGGCACGGCGTTCTTCGCAAGATCGAAATCATAAAGGTTCGAAAGAAAATAACGGAACGTATTGCGGATCTTGCGGTAAGTATCCACCAACTGCTTCAAGATCTCATTAGAAAGCCGAACATCGAATTGGTAATCGCAGGAGGTCACCCAAAGGCGAAGCACGTCCGCACCGAATTCTTTCATCACATCCTGGGGAGTGACCACATTCCCCGCGGATTTCGACATCTTCTTCCCCTGCCCGTCCATCACGAACCCGTGTGTCAGAACGCTCTTGAACGGGCTTCTATTTTCAAGCGCCATTGACGTTGTAAGCGCACTTTGAAACCATCCCCGGTGCTGGTCAGAACCCTCGAGATAAAGATCCGCGGGATACCGGAGACCCGGATGCTGATGGAGCACGGCTTGATGGCTCACTCCTGAATCGAACCAAACGTCGATAATATCGGTTTCTTTTTCAAATTCGCTTTTGTGACATTTCGGGCATTGGATACCTTTAGGAAGAAATGCCTCCGCCGGATGTGCAAACCACGCATCCGCGCCTTCTTTTTCAAAAAGTTCCAGGATCTTCGCCTTGGATTCCTTGACGAAGTGCACCCCTGCGCAATGCTTGCAACGAATCACCGGGATCGGCACGCCCCAGTACCGCTGCCGAGAGAGACACCATTCCGGCCGCGTCTCCACCATGGCTCCGATACGGTTCTTGCCCCAATCGGGAATAAATTGAATGTCCTTTTCGATGGCTCCCTGCATGCGTTTGCGAAGATCCTTATGATCGATCTTCATGAACCATTGCGTGGTCGCGCGGAAAAGGATCGGCTTTTTGCAGCGCCAACAATGCGGATAGCTATGCTGGTAGTCTTCCTCTTTCAGAAGCAACCCTTTCTCGGCTAAGAGCGCTGTGATCTTGGGATTGGCTTTAAAAACATGCTCTCCTTTGCAAAAAGGGAATTCTTCGGTGAATTTCCCGCGTGAATCCACAGGCGAAAGGATCGGCAGGCCGTTCTCCAAGTGCCCATGTTTGTAGTCGTCTTCTCCGTGTCCCGGCGCGATATGCACGATCCCCGTGCCGTCTTCGCTTGAAACGTAATCCGCCGTAATCACTTTTCCTTTACGATCCAGGAACGGATGTTGGTATTCCAACCCTTTGAGTTCCTGCCCGGTCACGAACTTGATGCAACTGACGCCACTGAGATCGATCCTGTCTTTCAGTTTCGCCTCGAGAGCCTTGGCGAAAATAAAAACCTCGTTCCCTTTTTGAAAAATACCGTACTCAAGCTCCGGATGAACGGCCGCTCCGACATTCGCCGGCAACGTCCAAGGCGTGGTCGTCCATACCAGTAAGCACGCTACCGTCCCAGAAGAAAGCTGCAACAGATTTTTTGGATCAACCACTGGAAATTTCACGTACACAGACTTGGAAATTTTATCTTCGTATTCAAGCTCGGCTTCGGCCAGCGCTGTATCGCAGTCATAGCACCATGGAACGGGTTTCAAGCGTTGTTCGATGAAACCGTCTTCGTAAAGCTTAAGGAAAGATGCCGCGATCGAAGTCTGGTATCCGTAGTTCATGGTCAGGTAGGGTTTGTCCCATTCCCCAAAGATACCGAGCCGTTTGAACCCTTCGCGCTGAATCCCGACGAATTTTTCGGCGTATTTGCGCGCCTGCTGGCGAAACTCGACCCGATCCACTTCTTCTTTGCGCCTACCCATTTCTTTCAAGCAGGCATGCTCGATCGGCAGACCGTGACAGTCCCAACCCGGAACATAGAGTGCGTCGTGACCGCGCATGGTCTGGTACTTCACGATAAGGTCTTTCAAAACTTTATTGAGCGCATGACCGATATGGATGTGACCATTCGCGTAGGGCGGACCATCATGAAGAACGTACTTGGGCTTGCCCGAGGACTTCGCGCGGATCGCGGCATACACACCCTCCGCCTCCCAACTTTTGAGCATCTCCGGCTCGCGCTGCGCCAGATTCGCTTTCATGGGAAAGGAGGTTTGCGGAAGATTTAAAGTTTCTTTATACGATTTTTCTTCTGACATAGGTTCAGGTCTTGAATCTTTACATGTTAAATGGGAGAACGGTTAACAGGAAACGCAAACCGTATTTCGTTACCCGTTCCACGTTCCTCGTTTCCCGAGAACTTTAGAATTTCTGAATGGCTGCCGTGATCAATTTATCCAGCTTCGGGCCGGCTTCATTGGCGGTCTTGATGATCTCTTTGATATCACAAGGTTCCAAGTGGTCTGGATCACAGGTGTCTGTCACAATGCTTACTCCCAGCACTTCCATTCCCATGTGCACGCCCACGATCACTTCCGGCACCGTGGACATCCCGACAAGATCCGCACCCCACTGACGCATCATCCGATATTCCGCTTTGGTCTCAAGACACGGACCTGTCACTCCGATATAAACCCCCTGGTTGACCGGAACCTTGACTTCTTGCGAGGCCTTTTTCGTGAGATCGATCAGACGTTGGGAGAACGGCTCGCACATATCCGGAAACCGGGAGCCGAGCTTATCCAAGTTGGGACCCACCAGAGGATTCACACCCATGAAATTGATCTGGTCGGTGAGAAGCACGATCTCGCCTTTTTTATAGCCCAGGTTCAATCCCCCGGCCGCATTTGAGACTAGAAGGATCTTGGCGCCAAGCTGTTGAAGGACACGCACGCCGAACGTCACTTCGTCCAGTGAATACCCCTCATAGAAATGAAAACGGCCTTCCATGGCCGCGATCTTTTTCCCCGAAAGTTCCCCAAGCACCAGCTGCCCTTTATGAGATTCTACGGTCGATTGTGGAAAATGAGGCAGCTTGTCATAAGTGAAAACGGTCTCAGGCTTAATCCGCTGGGCCAGATTCCCGAGCCCAGTTCCGAGGATCAGCGCTATTTCCGGTTTGAAGTCCGTTTTCTTCCGGATGGCCGCAACACAAGCATCGATTTTTTTTAAAAGAGCGCTTTGAGGTTTCTGCGTGCGCTTCATAGCCATAAAATCATCCTCCTATTGGAATTGATAAGCGACCCTTAAAAGCAGCGTGACAAGGATCTTGTTTGTAAGGTAGATCATGAAAAAAGCGAGCATGGGCGAAAAATCCATCATCCCAATGCGGATCGGAAGCCGTCGCAAAGGCTCCAGGATCGGATCTGTCACCTGGATCAAAAAACGCATCGGACTGGAGAAAGGATCCACCGGAAACCACGAGACAAGGATCCTCGCGAAAAGTAACCAATAGAGGATCGTGCAGATCCCATTCACGAGCATGGCCAATCCCTGAAACACGATACCAAAGATGAACATAACAACCCTTTCTGCGACTCGGGATTCGTTCCTCGGGACTCGTGTCTGGGTTCCTCGTTTTTTCGAGTTCCTAGTCCCGAGGTACGAGTCCTCTTTTTGAACTTATTTCCGCAACGCGCGGCTCCGGTTCATAGCCGCTCTGAGCGCCTGATGAAAGATCTTCCCGAATTTGCCGCGTTGCAAGGTTTTAAGTGCTGCCTCCGTCGTCCCCTTTTTCGAGGTCACACGTTGTCGCAGCTCCCCACAGGATTCTTTGGAACTCTTCGCCAAAAGCGCAGCTCCCAATCCCGTTTGAACGGCTAGCACACGGGCGATTTTGGGCGAAAGCCCCTGTTTTACGCCAAAATCCGTCAAAAGTTCCATCAGGTGGAAAAAATAGGCCGGCCCGCTACCGCTGATCGCGGTCACAAGATCCATCATCTTTTCCGGAAGTGTCACCACCTCCCCGCATCCAGCAAAAAGTGTTGCGGCCAAAGAAAGGGCCGTTTTATTTCTACCAGAGATCACGGTCATGGACTGCCCCGCCTTCGCTCCGAGATTCGGCATCGCCCGTACAACCGTAACGTTTTTGCCGAGAGCCTTCGTGATCTTTTCCGTTGTCATCCCCGCGAGAATCGATATCACTATTTGCCCAGGCCTAAATAAAAAACGATGCTCCAACGCAAAGTTTTGGAAATCCTGAGGTTTCATGGCCAGCAGCACGACATCTGTTTTTTTCAACAATTCGGCAACCGACGACACCCGTCCCACATGATAAAGAGCGGCAAAAGACCTTGCTTTGTCCAAGGCCACGTCATAAACCCATACGCAGGAATGGGTTGCAAGACGTCTGGAAAGCACACCTTCTAAGATCGAAGCGCCCATATTCCCCACGCCGACAACGCCAATTTTCTTATTCCCTAGTGTCTTCATTTTTTGACATCCCTCGGAAAGACCAAAGAGCCAATTCTAAGCATATTTGCGCCTTCTTCAATAGCTATTCTGTAATCGGCCGACATTCCCATGGAAAGAACATCCCAGTCATATTGAGGGAATTTCTTCTTTAGCTCATCCCGAAGAGCCTGTGTTTTTCGGAAACACTCGCGAATCTTTCCCTCATCTTCTGTCAGCGGGCCAATGCTCATGAGTCCGCGGATCTTGATCGAAGACCTTGATGGCATTTGCCTTACAAAATCTTCGACGTCAGCGGGATCAAGACCAAACTTACTTTCTTCCCCGGACATATTCACCTGCACGAGGCACAACACTTCGGCAACCCCTTTAGCCTTTGCCTGTTTCTCGATCGCCTCCGCGAGCTCAAAGCGATCCAACGAATGAATGAGCGCAACCTGACCGATAACATACTTCACTTTGTTGGTTTGTAAATGCCCGATCAGATGCCAACGAATATCCGGCGGGAGCACGTCCTTTTTCTCCTGCCACTCCTGGACACGGTTCTCTCCGAAGTCCTTTTCGCCTGATTGGTAGGCCTCCAGAACTTGCTCCGTCGAAACGGTCTTCGTCACCAGGACAAGCCGGATACCTTCCGGATCACGGCCCGCCTTCACCGCAGTTTCGCGGATCGACTTCCTCAGATTTTGGATGCTCGCTTGTATAGTCATCACTTTTATTGTCCCGTTCAGCCTACAGCGGATGGCCTGAAGTTATTGGTTATTGATTGGCTATGGGCTACAGTCGTCTCAGATCTTTAGTCTCAAGTTTTGGGTCTTCTACCTGAAACTTCCGCATGAGATCAAAAAGACCTACCACGTTGACGCGATCCACGAAAAAGACCACTTCCTCACCCTCGAGGAATCCGTAATAGGCGTTCTTCTCCGGGACTTCATTCCCAAAATAAAAAGTTTCTTTCTTTCCATCTTCAGACTCGACTCGAATGAGATCATGAATCATAAAAAACCCAAGTTCAGCTTTAGACTTTTCGTTGCTGTCCAAAAACTCTCGCGCGTGAAGACTCCGGATGCCTTCCAAAACAAGATCCATTTGCCCGGCCGGAATCTTCTTCCCAAATTTCGCGACAGGCTCAAACCAATACCACTGGCCGCCATCCTTTTTCCACTGGTAGGTTTGTTCTCCCATTTCCACATAGATCTTTTGAATTTTGTCAGAAGGAGCCCGGAACAACCTCTTTTCGCGAAGCCCATAAACGCTTTGGCGAAACATTGCTTTCATCTCCGGAGGCAAGAGAAAGAATCCGCGCTCCTCCGCCCACCGGGCAAAAACCGCCTTCCCGATAGGCGCCTGAGCACCGATTAAAAGCGTCACCATCCTTTTTCCGGTAAGACCGAACTTGATCTCGAACTCTGGCTTCGCGAGCCCATATTCTCCCCATTCTTTTTCAGCCCGTAAGCGCGGCTGCTGAGATGCCATCCGAGCGGCGATCGCAAAGCCTTCCGCAACCTGGCCTTCCGCCAGACAGCGCACGGGTCGCTCGAGCATCCACACCCCATTTTCTTTTCGAAGCATAATCTTTGTTTTTTGGACATGGTCGCATAATTCTACGCGATCGATCAAATCGTTCTTGGAGATTTTAACCGTCCGGTTCACTTCGTCCGGAATGATCATGAGCGTCTGCTTGGCGAGATGCACTTGAACAAGATAGATCGCCACGACGGTGGCGAAAAGAAGCATGAAAACGAGCGTTCGAACGAGTTTCATGAAGTCCTGAAGCGAATCACAAGGTAGGTTCCACCGATAACGAAAAACGCCAACGGATAGACGCCAATCAGAAAGATCATCAGCTGCGTCCTATGGGGCACATCGAGCAAGAGCGGCTTAAAACGAAGCTCCGGACGCTTCACGTCCATAAAACGATCATCGCGGGCGAGCCAGCGGACCATATTCAGCCCTAGCTCCTTGTTTCCGGAAAGGGCCAAGTACCCATTCGTCAAAAAATCCCCATCCCCCACGAGGATCATCCGACCACCGTTTCCCGTTTCCCGTTTCCCGTTTCCCGCCTGTTGCTTTTCGACAGCAACAGCAACCGGTAAAGGACCTGCGATATCCGTTTTCATATCAAAACTTGCATTCCCATTCTCCAAGGCTGGGAGATCCGTTTCTCCCCAACTCCCCTCGCCCGTCATCGCGAGCGGTGTCACGTCAAGCCCTGGGATCACGTCCGTAGACGGCTGGACCGAGCGCACCAGCGGGAAAAAAGTCGCTTGCTTCATGGTCTTCGTAACCGGATGGGTCGTCAGATACCGGCTGACCAGCGGCATCAAAAAATCTCCGCCCACCATGCGGCTGACTTTATCCACGATCACGTTCTGTCCGAGCACCACACCATACTTTTTAGCAAATTCTATAAACGCATTCCCCGCGCCAGGATCCATCGGATCGATCAAAAGAAGAATGCCTTTCCCTTTTTGGAAGGCCTTGTCCAGATCCGCAAACTCTTCGGCCGTCAAATCCCAACGAGGGCCACCCACAACAACCACCTGACAAGCGTCCGGTACTCGGTCGCGTGTGAGCACGATCCCATGAACCTTGGAGTTATAACCCTGGAGCGTGTCTCTGAAACGCTGATACCCCCCCGTCGAATCATCATCGAGCTCTACCTCACCATGCCCCGTCACAAAACACACATCGAGATCTTTGGGGTGGAGAAGCCTCAGGAACGCGTTCGTAAAACCTTCTTCGGTAGGCTCGATCAGACGCTCTTCGCGATCTCCGGAGCGAAAGATCACCGTCTTGGCGGCAGAGTCATTGAACTTGCGCGCAAGTTTCGGCCGACGGATGGGGTCATAAAAATCGTAATGAAAATCCGGATGATACTGGCTGCATTCTTTAAGGAAAACCTCCAACCCCTGTCGCGTAGGATCATCCTGCGGAAAGAAAAGGAGCAAGTCGATCTTGCGGTCTTTCAAGTCGCGTAGAACCCCGGTGGTCGCCCGAGGAAGCGAATAGATCTTTTCTCGGGTCATATCCCACCGCTCATGGAAGGGCTGGATCACCACATAGACCAATGCAAGCGTCGACAAAAGGATCACGGCCTCGAACAAGAGTTGAAACTTCAGGAAGAATTGGCGCATCAGCTTTTCCAGTTCCTTGTTTCGATTGAGCGGAGCGTCAAAAAAAGGAAATAGAAGAAAAAGAACCCGAAATAAACCAGGTCCTGAACATCCAAGATTCCGAGCGTAAAATTCTTGTAATGGGCAAGAGGTGAAAGGTCTGAAAAGATGCGTGCCCAAGGCCCCGACGCAACATCGTCCACCCAATCGAAGATCCAGAACACAACCAGCACGCCGAAAGTCCCGAGGGCACTGATGATCGGACTTTTGGTGAGACTTGAAATAAAGACCCCTGCGGACAAGTAGGCTGTCCCCAAAAACCAGAACCCGAGAAATCCGAGCGACACCGGTCCCCAGTCGAATTCTCCGCCGATCCAATGGAACACCGCCAAATACCCGGCCAAAGGTAAGACAAGGGCCGCAAAGAACAGGAGGATCCCCAGCAGTTTCCCGGCCACGATCTCATAATCGGACAAAGGATACGTAAAGAGAAGCTCCAACGTTTCCTGCCGTTTTTCTTCCGCGAAGGAACGCATCGTCATGATCGGCACCAGGAAAAGAAGCATAATGCTCACATTTGAAAAAAAAGACCCGAAGATATACTGGGTTTGACTGATCCCCGAAAAATTTGAAAGCCCATACTGCTGCGGGTTCATGGAGATCTTGGAGTAGCTCAACACCAGGATCACAAAAAAGATCCCTGAGATCAGAAAGAAAAGCACCGCCATCAGTACCCCGAGCCAGGAATGAAAACAACTGCCGAGCTCTCTGCTTGCGATCGTCAGGACTTTTTTCATGAGAACCGCCTTCCCAACTTCCCATTTTTTAAAAGTCCGAGAAAAATATCCTCGAGCGAAAGCTGCACGCGCTGGATCTCCGAAAGCGAGATGCCCTGCTCCACAAAAAGCTTCATGATACACGGCCGAAGGTCCTGGTCCGGCGAAGTTTCGAATGTAATAAAAGTTTCGCCCCTGACTTCCTCCGCAACCGTCAGCGACTCGACCCCTGGGATCCCCCCAAGGACCTTGAGCGCCCGCTCCTGATCTTTTTTGTTCGTGATCTTGATATGGATCGCCTCGCGGTCCTGCAGACACGAGGCAAGCTCCGGAACGGTCCCACTCGCCAGAATCTCGCCCTGATTGATCATCATAACGCGACTGCAAAGCATCGAGACCTCAGGAAGGATGTGCGTCGAAAGGATCACGGCACGATTCTGTCCCAGCGCACGAATCAGCTCACGGATCTCTTTGATCTGGGTCGGGTCCAACCCCGTCGTCGGCTCATCCAGGATCAGGACCTTGGGATCGGCCACAAGGGCTTGGGCGAGCCCAACGCGCTGCCGGTAACCTTTGGAAAGCCTTCCGATCAAACGATGCCCGGAATCGGCCAGACCGCAAAACGACATCTTACTCCGGACATGCCCCCTTATTTCATGCGCCGGAACGCCTTTGAGCTTTGCAACGAATCGCAAATACTCGAGCACCTTCATATCCGGATAGAGACTTACCGTCTCCGGGAGATAACCGATGGCCCGTTTGGCCTTGTGGGGATTTTTGGACATGTCGACACCACAGACAAATACGCGTCCGCTCGTGGGAGGAAAAAATCCGGAAAGGATGCGCATGGCCGTCGTCTTGCCTGCGCCATTGGGCCCCAAAAATCCAACGATCTCTCCTTCTTTAACATCAAAGGAAACATCGCGAAGAGCGTGAAAGGCACCGTATTTTTTAGAAACATTGTCGAGCTTTATTGAGCTGGAAGATTCCATGGCGCCCATAGGAATGTTGGGATCAGGCAGGCTCAATACGGGAAAATTTCCGCTTCCCGCATTGCAGGACGAAGGGCGCTCCGATCGTGATGACCGCTTTCGGATCCGTGATTTTCTCGTGACCGATCTTCACCCCACCCTGCTCCATGAGGCGACGGGCTTCGGATTTGCTCGTCACGAGCTTGGCTTCGACCAAAAGGCTCACAATATCGATCGTCTTTTGACTGATCTTGACGGTGGGGATCTCATCCGGCATCCCTTTATTCTTGAAAATCTCATCGAATTCTTCACGGGCGCATATTCCTTCTTCCGCAGAATGAAAAAGAGAGACGATCCGTTCTGCGAGTTGCGCCTTGGCATCGCGGGGATGAAGTGCACCGCTCTTGAGACGCCCTAAAACTTCATCGATCTCTTTAGGAGAAAGCGCGGCCGCGTAGCGATAATACCGTTCCATGATCGCATCCGGGATCGACATCACCTTGCCAAACATCTCGCGGGGACTGTCCTTTAAGGCAATATGATTCCCAAGACTCTTCGACATTTTCTGCACACCATCCAGGCCCTCGATCAAGGGCAGAGTCATCACGACCTGCGGCTCCTGTCCATCGGTCTTTTGAAGTTCACGCCCCACCAGAAGATTAAACTTCTGATCCGTTCCGCCGATTTCGACATCCGATTCGATCTCCACAGAATCATGACCTTGCATCAGAGGATAAAGGAGCTCCACGACCGCGATGGGCTCCCCCGCTTTGTAGCGCTTTGAAAAATCGTCACGCTCGAGGATCCGCGCTACCGTGTACTGTGCCGTGAGTTTGAGAAAATCCGCGGAACTCATCGTCCCCAACCATTCGGAATTGTAACGAACCTCAGTCTTCTTTTTATCGAGAATGCGAAACACCTGTTCCTGATAGGTCTTGGCGTTAGCCTGCACCTGTTCTTCAGTGAGCATTGGCCGCGTCTCCGATTTTCCGGAAGGGTCTCCGATACGCGCTGTGAAATCGCCGATGATAAAAACAACGGTGTGCCCTAAATCTTGAAGACTACGCAGCTTACGAAGAGGAACGGTATGGCCAAGGTGAAGGTCCGGCGCCGAAGGATCGGCTCCATACTTGATATGAAGAGGGCATTTCTTTTTGAGAGAGGTTTCCAGCTTCAAAACGAGCTCTTTTTCGGAAATAAGCTCGACAAGATTTTCTTTAAAAACCTCGAGTTGTTCCGGAACAGGCTTGAACATAGGTCTAAGTCTCAGTTTTGAAAGGGGTTAGAAGACGGAGGGTATTCTAGCAGCGGAGGACTTTAAAGAAAAGTACTTAGTATGGGGTCTGGCTCCATTTTGATTTCCTAAAAAAGGAGCCAGTCCCTTATGCGGACTTCGCGGTAGCCTTCTCCTGAGCAAGGAAGCTTTGAACAAGCAAGAGGATATTATCAAAAACAAACCCTCCCTGGGCCTTCTTGAGACCGCCCATACGACGCGTGTTGAACTCCTCAAGGAGCTTCACTCGGTCGATCGCGGAAGCGCCATTGAGCTGAGCTGCCAGTGCCCTCATTCTTCCGAGAAGCGCCCGGAGGACAAGCTTCACGTTTTCCTTGGCCAAACGATCTTTAAAGGCAAAATTAGCGCCCCCGTTAAGACCCGCAAGCATATCCTGCGAAGAAAGAACCGTAACCATGCCGCCCAGCCTTGCCTCGGCAAGTTCGTTGATCGTGGCAGTTTGATTTTCTTTTACAGGCTTAATCTCAAGAACCCGATCCAACAAGTTTAGGATCTGCGCCTTCTCCAGCGTAAGACCAGAATTCTTATTGAGCAGCCACTGAACGATACGTCCGGCCGTCCCGGCATCGCCTGCGGTCAAAAGAGGTTTTTCAGCCGAAATATCAGATTTTTTCTCAGCGGCAAGTTCATTCAGCATATTATAAAAACCGACACTATCATTCCGGGCGAAGTTGATAAGTCCCTCAGCATCCATAAACACGGCCCCACCGGCAAGGGTCTTTCCGATCTGCTCCTGGGAGATCGCAAAACTCCGAGCACTGATCCCTTCAAGCAGCTTCATATCTTCTGGCGTCAGATGATCCGCGAGCTGTATCGCCACTTCCTTACGATAGCCGAGGCGCTCAAGAAGCGCTGTGAGTCTTTCGAGCTTTTCAGTTATTACGAAACGAAGCGCCAGGATCCCTCCCTTAAACAGACGCGCGACCTTCATGGCTACGGTTTCATCGTACCCTACTTCAGGATAGATCTTTTGAATTTCATCGAGCGTTCCTATGTCATTCTCATTCAATACCATGACCGGTTCTAACGCCATGGGTTGCAACCTAGGCATCGTTCCTGAGACAACCCGGATCTCTGATCGAACCGCTTTTTGAGATCCGAGAGATTCTCCCGCTCTGGTTGGGCGAGCTTCGGCTTGATAGATCTCCGCAAGTTTTCTCAGAACATTTTTTAGATAGGAAGATGAACTTATCAAATAGCTCAGCTGGTCATAATTTCCCCATCCCCAATAACTCTCCCGATATTTTTGGAGACTGCGTCCATGCTCCACCCCCTTCCGAAGCGCTGCAACCACCCTCGACAGATCAGTTTCGGTGAGTTCATTAATCTGTGGCCCCGTTTTGTTTAACGCACTCAACGCTATTTGCTTCAACAGATGTGTCGCAAGTGGAATCTCATAGCTGTAGCTCTCAGCAAGCAACCGATCACGAACCATTCTGGCCATTTCAACATCAGGTTCTTTGGAAGTATAAAGCCTCGGCGTCCAATAT
>Ga0114951_10002619_pt1 | contig 20123 bp, 30 predicted proteins | sample AM7aDNAmetaG_FD_88677 | JGI IMG/M metagenome (GOLD analysis project Ga0114951, IMG submission 88677) | Freshwater microbial communities from Finland to study Microbial Dark Matter (Phase II) - AM7a DNA metaG | ecosystem: Environmental > Aquatic > Freshwater > Lake | place: Finland: Lake Alinen... | reverse complement strand
TCATTATTGGTTACCGAACTGACTGGCGCACCCCAGCAAACAAGTTGCGAAGCTTTATCGTCAATCGGGTTCGCATAAACACAGACCGCGTCCAACGACTGTAAAGAGAGGATAAGGCACAGCAACATTGCGATTGTGCTGATTTTCGCCGTAGTTTTTTTCATGAGTCTCTTCCTTTTCTGAATGTTAATGAGATATTTTCAGAAACCACATTGCCATCCATCAGCAGGGTTCTTGTTTCTTTAGTGGACAATTTGGTTATCTATATAGTACCACCTTTTACATAATTTAGTGTATAATTTCCTATGCTATTTTCCATTTAGGTTTTCTTTGATTATTGTTAAATATAAACAAGAACAAATGCATATCATTTATTTAAAAGTTTGTATTCCCTGTGGGATTCGAACCCACCCTAATCAGAATTTAAACCTGATGCCTCTTCCGCTGGGCTAAGGGAACATAAATGGTTGTGACTGAAGGAATCTTACCTTCTATCTCCGCTCTATGTATACACGGTGCGTTTGTCTTTTACGCCAAGTCACCTTCTTAAGAGTTAGAATTTACTAACAATAGGATCATGAGTTCTATTCAATAATTGTCTTAATTGTAGTCCTGGAGAGACTCGAACTCTCAAAACTTTCCCTTTTGAGGGGAACGACTTTGCCAATTTGCCCACAGGACTATAAAACTATTTTAATCCGTCTCTAATATCTTTATCCATATCAAAAAGAATATCATATATTTTTTCTTTAGCTTCTTGACTAAGTTCTACACCTTCTTCAAAAAGAATATTATCTATTTCAAGAAACCTGTCATAAACAGAAGAATTTGCCATAAATGATTTTTTTTAATTATTATAATATACATAAAATTGTTATAACTTAAAAATATTATTTTTATTATTATTTTGTGGGCAAAAAAGGAATCGAACCTCTACGAATCTTACGATTCAATTGGTACCCTATACCTACAAATTTGCGTCTACCAGTTTCGCCATTTGCCCGGAGTTTGAGGAACAAGGAAATTAATTCCCAATCATGCTTGCACCTCAAGTAAGTCGTTGACTCTATTCTTATATCCATGTTGCTAAGATTTATGTTCTACCGCTGAACTACGGGTGCATGGTTTTTATAGAGCACCCGACGGGGTTCGAACCCGCGCGTTAAATTATTTAGATATAATAAGTCATCATTGACGTCTCTCAGACTAAGACTGTGAAGCGAAAGACTGAATCTAACATCTCAATGTATAGGATTGATATTTAGGCTCAAGCTAAGTCTTAGTCTGGCTTCTTTTTAAAATTTTATTTTCCTAAGATATATTTAAACAGATCATTTGCAACAGTAACATCTTCAACCTCTGCTGTGTTTGCCTTTGATCTTGACGTTTTAACTGCTTCAAGAAGAGTTTCTACTCTAGAAAGAATATCAGTCTTCTCTCTAGGAGTAAATCTACCAGTAGTTTTATGTGTTTCCCAATAACCTATCTGAACATCTTCTGCTTGAAGTTGAACCTGAGCAGGATGCTCTTTAGTTGCTTCATAGAGAACAATTGCTCTTGATTTCTTCTGTGTTTTATACTGCTTCTCTGGAATTTCTAGATCCTTTACATCGTCTCTATTAGGATTTGTTACCCATTTACTTGTTGTATCAAGAGTTGGGATCTCCTTAAGTAAAAGAAATACCTGTTCGATGTTATTTTCTAATGCTAAAAGCGAAGTTGCACTAAAACTACCATAATTTTTCCCATCTACGACTAATTCTGCTTTAGCATTACCTTTACTGTTTGTTTCTTCTTTACTAAGAGTAAGATTTAGAGCATCAGAAATTGTTTTAAATGTATAATCCAATTTCTCTATAACAGAAGTAACCATTTCTTTTTGTTCATTTTCTAAAAATGGAGCATCATCCTGTGTTGCCACAAACTTCTTTACAAACCCATCAAACAATTCTTTCTTACCTTTAAATACTGCAGTAGCTTCTGTTAAAATTGATGCTGCTCTGCGTTTGCGATCTTTCTCTACCGCCAATAACTGATGTAACTGCGTCTTTACCATAATTTATTTTTCGTTTTTTATTATTTCATTATTAACTTCATAGCGTGACGCGTGCGAGGATCGAACTCGCGTATTTCCTGAGTGAAAATCAGGTGCCTTTACCAGCTTGGCCAACGCGCCATATTTAATTGCGTAGAGATAAAATTTCAGATTCTAAACTTAATAATATTAATACGTATGTCTATATTGTCAATTTATTTTTCCATATTTTACACTTTTATGTATAGAATTATATGAATCTTCATCTGCATAAGTTCCTTTATAAAGTTCAGACTTAAAACTCTCTAAAACAGTAACATCTTTTGCTGGAATTGTTCCTCTATATGCAAATACTTTTGATCCCTTTAAACAATAATAATTTATTGCAGCTAATATTGAATCTGTTGCTTTTATTCTATAATCTAATAACTTCTCAATACATGATAAAGAAATATCCATATCTTTATAAGTTAATTTTTCTTTAATCGCATAATCTTCTATGGTATTAAACGGCCAACTAATATTTTTATTGTCTTTATAAATATTATATAAACGTTTCTTTATTTCACTTAAAACACTATTCGGCATTTTTCGTATACCATAATATAATGTGTCCTCATCAAATACCAATCTTTCCGGATTATTAATAAATATCTTTAGAATAACAGATCTTTTCGAAGCACCAGATGCTCTAACTGCATATTTTCTAGCTTCCTGTAAATCAGTTGTAAGATATACGTTTTTTTCTGAATGACCCTTTATCTTGTCATTATAATCAAATCCCATATTATTTTTAAGACCATATCTCAATATATCATGCGCATTACTTGCACTAGTTCCATGATAAGCAACAATTTCTCCTTTACCCAAGATAATATTATTAAGAGATGCATTAGAATTTCCTAAATGTCCTTTGCCAGCAATAACATCTTCAATTGGAAGTATTTCTTTGTTAGATGTTGTTAAATTTTCATATGAATATTCTTTAGAAAATCCTGGTATACTAGAAGAAAGAGATTTTAAAATTTTAACAGTAACTCGATCAGATGATATATGTCTTACTGTAAATGGAATAAGATAATGAGATTTACTTTGAGTTGCATAACCATTTTTATTTACCAAAACACCTATTCTTTCTTTATTATCACTAGCATCTACTAAACTTATGCATTTTTTATTAGAATCTAATAGCATATAATTAGCAAACGTAAATATATATTCAGATACTGGTTGCGTGTCTAATAAATTTTCTAATTTATTCTTATATCTATAACCTTCTATCTGAGATAAACTCCATACAATATCTTCAGTCAATCTTCTATCAATAATTTTTGAAATATTATGATCGCTTGATATTATTTCATAATTATTAAAAAGAAAATCTTTATATTTCTCTTTTAAGATAGCACATCTATCATAATATATTGAATAACTTTCATCTTCAGTTGCATTTCTCTGATTTATTATATCAGGGTCGCTAGTGCTATTATTAAAAAGATCAAGAGCTTTTTTTGTAAATTTAATACTTGCTATAGGTTCTCCATCAGGAATTATAAACAATACATCATTATCTTGTGATAGATATACCTTATAAATTCCATTTTTTGATCCTTTTATCGATCCCGTTACTACATGTTCTGTAAGAAAATTTTTAAATGATATCATTATTTTAAATTAAATTGTATACAAACCATCCATAAAGTTAATAACAAAATTTTGATTTTTAGATATGCTTCTAATATTAGAACCGAGATATTCACCTCTAAAATAAACTTCAAAAGAAATTTTATTTTTTTCTGTTATTGGATGCATTTCACATGGAATTGAAAGATCAGATATCCATTGTATTACATCAATATCTTCCCCATATACATCTAAATATGCTATCATTTATTTATAGTTTAATACATTTATACTTTTTGCGGAAACGGCAAGAGTCGAACTTGCATAGGTGATTAGCCCGCAGATTTAGCAAATCTGTCCAATACCATTATGGGACGTTTCCAATTTTGTGCCGGTTTGGGGAATCGAACCCCATCTATTTCTGATTGGAAATCAGATGCACCACCATTTATGCGTAACCGGCAAACATTCAATAACAATGACCTGTGCTACAATGACCGTTATACATTTTAAATTTTACCAACTTTTTAAGAATCTTAGTGTAAAAATTAGATCCATCCTCTTTCAATTTTACCATTTTCATATACGACTCCATACTTGTTATTAGGTTTGCTAAATACTTTATAAATACATTTTATTCCATCCATAAATGAAGCACTTAAAGTTTCTTCGCACATAAAACAAGATCTCTTTAAAAGAACATCTGTTTTAAATCCAGGTATAAGTTTATTCATATCAAGAAATGTTTGGCATCCATGATAGAATGGTGATCCAAATTTTATTCCAAATGTATCTTCAAATGATACAAAATAATCTTTACCATGTTGTATTTCAGAAATCTTTATTTGATTGAATCCCATTCTATCATAATGTAACAAACAAGATAAAATATCGAGTCTTGTATAAAGATATGGCTTAACTATATTTAAGTTAATCCTAATTTTTTCTTTATGTGGTAATTCATCATAAAACTTTTGTCTATCGTACTTTGATGTCGTTTTTCTTATTTCATCTGCAACTTTTTCATCGTGATGTTGAACAGAAAGATTTATTCCATCTATTATTGAAATAAGTTCTATAAATTTATCTCTATGATCAAAACATACTTTAGGAACCGATGTAGTTACATATACCTTTATATCACAAGATAGCTTTATTGCTTTAACACATTCTAGCAATTCATCTAAGTACAAACATGGTTCGCCGCCAAGAAACAAAACATCATCTACACCTGAACTATTTTCTGCAATAGTCCTTGCTATTTTAGAAGCATTTGGCTTATTTATATTTAGACCAGAATATTTTTTATCTACACAATGAGAACAGTTATTATCACATGCACTAGTAAAATGCACATCTAACGAATTATATATCCCATCACAGCAATTCCTAACAAAGGTTTTCATAATACAATTATTTTAAAATATAATGAACATATAGGGTAGGATCCTATAACTCCAATACGTAAAGATTATAAAATAACAATTCGCTATTTAAGTATTTAATTGAAAAAAGATTTCTTTTTAACCTTTGTCATTGGTTTAATTTGCACAAATCCAAAATTTTCAGAATACTTATCCAAAATTTTCTGCTTCTGTTCTTCTACGTACTCTGATAAATCTATACGATCAACTCCTACTACAGAACGTTCTGTAGAAGAATCTCTCATCCCTGTTATTTCGAATTCAATTATCATAGGGATTTCTTTAACTTCAGACTTGCTCATAGTATATATTTTTATGTTTTAAGTATAAGATTCCACTGTATTTATTATGTTTCTATTATCTTTGTTATTCAAAAATTTCAAGAAGACTTACCATTGTATAATATATAGAATCATAATTGTCAGAACTCAATTCGCATGCCTTTGAATATACTTTTTCTATGAGCTTCGAATTATCTTTAAGTATAAATTTAGCACCGGATTTTGCGATGATTGCTTTTTCTACGATGTTATGAAATTCAATTCTTTTTTCGTTGTATTCCTTTCTTTTTATCTCATAGGATTTCATTCCAAGTTCGTAGATAACAAACTCCGACTGATATTTTGTAATATCATTTGACGTATGTTCTTTTTTGAGAATCGGTTTTTGGGGTTTGTATGGACATTCAATTTTAGACAAAATATCATTCTCTGCTTCAGAATATGACTTATACGAATTTATTTTTTCAATAGTAAGCATAATAAAATCCATAGTTTAGTTATTTTTGTTATAGTATAATATACAACAAAATATTATAAAAGAGAAATTTTATTTTGTAGCAGATGGGAGAATCGAACTCCCGAACTCATCTTCCCAAAAGATGCGCCATACCACTTGGCTAATCTGCTATATAATAATTGTTCGTCGGAAAGACTGGATTTGAACCAATGTGCCTCCGTTTCCAAAACGGATGAGATAAGCCAGACTCCTCTACTTTCCGATTTTTAATGTTAAATTATGCACTTAGGGCAGGGTTCGAACCTGCATACAGTTCAAGACTGGTTACACGCGAAGTCGCACCTCTTGCCAAATTAGAGTACCTAAGTATTTGCACATTGCCAGAGAATCGAACTCTGCACATCTAGTTTTGGAGACCAGATCGCCAGCCTTGGAACATTGCAATGTAAATGTAGTGACGGTATGAATCGAACATACAACGACTGAGTTATGAGCGCAGCATTCTACCATTGAATTACGTCACTATATAACGGTTGAAATTGGAGAATATTCCTTACGTACGCGATACCAATATTCATTTAATCCTAAGAACCGTTATAGGACTGAATAAAGGATTAAATAAACATTTTTAATCCTAATATATGATTGATGTTAAGTTACTTAAGACAATAATAAGTGATCAGTCATTCACGTGATTATGTACTATTTTCTATTCAGCAACATCAATCAAGTGCCTCTTCTAGGAATCGAACCCAGGACCTTCGCTATGTAAAAGCGCTGCTCTAACCATCTGAGCTAAAGAGGCAATTATTATTCCATTTATCTTATTTTAAAAGATACTTAGTAAATAGGGAAGAATCGAACTCACCTTTTTCTCCCTAAATGAGACGTCCTATCCAGTAGATGACTATTTCCATAATAGTTTACTAATCCGGAATAAGTTTCGTGGCCACGAGCTTGAATGTTTTACCTAAGCGTTAGGTTGTCCTTAAAATTTTTAATGGTTTCGAACCCACAAAACTTCAGACCCATTCAAGAATTCCTTCATTTTATCACCTATTATGCAGTCGCAACGAGATTTGAACTCGCGATCTTTTCCTTGACAGGGAAACGCTTTAGACCAACTAAGCTATACGACTATTTGATTGTTCTGATTAGTATTTATTCATTACCCATTAGACAATGACACTTTATTTCTAATTCCCAGACTGCAAACTGGGTGCGTCTTCCATTTTAGCCACAGAACAATCATGGTTTCAGTAATGTCAAAAAACAACATAGTTTCTATGGGAAGAATCGAACTTCCTTGGACCTTCCTTTCATCATGAATCGAACATGAAAACATCCCGTCGGAGTAGCAACCTTGCATTTCATAGAAAACCTAAAACAACTTTACATAAACGTGATTCACAATACAAAGACGGCCCATATATTTTTACGATTCCGTTCTTCGGGCAGAGTAAAGGTTCGCCGACCCGATTAAGTATTCTTTCTGTAACTAACCAAGAATCTTGTCGTGGATCTGGAGGGATTCGAACCCTCGTTACTCATGTTCCATTTGTTGGGTTAGCATGAATTCTTAACCTTTCAGACCCATTATTTACAATCTAGTGGAAGGTCTGGGTACTGACCCCAGTTCTTAGCATTGCAAGTGCTACGTGTTGACCTCAATCACCAACCCCCCATTATCTTCTTTAAACTTCGTGTGTTTAGGTTGGATTCGAACCAACATAATGTCTTTGCTTCTGATACATGCATCATCTGCTACATTTCACAGATATTCCACTGTGATGCATCTTCCATTTCCGCCACTAACACATATTTTAATAAACCTTGAGATTACAGGTTTTATATAAATGCTTCTGAAATTATTATACGCTTTGCGAGCACATTTTCTTCAGACATCCACAGAACCCTTGCGGTATTTCTGTACATTTACAACATCGCCGTTTAAAGTCAGGCATTAGACTTAACATCGTACACTACTCTGTAAATTCCTTTCCGTTGATCTTGCGAACCATTAAGCCTTGCGAGCTACGAAATATCTTTTACAAACAAACGTTACCTTGCGAGTTTCGTCTGACTTGATTGAGTTTTGCCTCCCAAGTATTAGATGTCTTTCGCATACGACTGAGGTAGTCTTTGCATTTAATTTAAAGGATGGATTTGAACCATCAACAATCTGTTTTTAGAACAGTTACTCTACCGTTGAGTTACTTTGCAACCTACTGTGAAGTGCTACCTCTGTTGATCAATATTCTTTTGGAATACCGAATACAACACTTCACGTACCTTTCGCCTCGCGAGCTACTTAGTGGTGTTTCACGACCGATGTTTTCCCACCAACCGTTTACACTGCATTCAAGCCCTTAGGAGCGACCCTTCGGACAAGAACACTACCCTTTCTCATACCTGATAAAATGTTTGTGTAATAGTGAGTTCAGCACAACCTGTTAATCTCCATTGACTTGTGTTACCCGAAGGCACTTGAGCCGATGTTTTTTCCACTATTCATCCGTTTCAGTTACATCCACCGGTTTTTTCAGTGAACGCTGGGTCGCCCCAGTGAGCAGGCTTGTTTGATATTCCCTTTCAGGCGACGCTATATAGGCTTTGCGTCCTTTTCATGTCTCACGACACTTATGCTTTACTATGCTGACCGAATCATGCCATAGAAGGTGCCAAACCACCCTTTAATCGCGGAAGGTCCCGGAGTCGAACCGGATTCTCATGTGCTTCAAACATGCGCTGAATAACCGTACTAGCTCACTTTCCAATATTTTTCTGTTTTTCAACTTGCTTTAGAAACATTTTCTTTTATGGAAACATTAACAGTATCACCAACAATATTTTCTAAAACATAATAATTATCTACAATTTTAAGAATTTCCCATCGATCTTCTCCTTCTCCTGCATCATAATATATAAATTCTCCAATTTCAATATCATATAATATAATAAACTTTCATTAATAAAAAATTATTTTTTGTTGACAAGGAAGGATTCGAACCTTCGATTAACTGCTTCAGAGACAGTCGCCTTACCGCTTGGCTACTCGTCAAAATATCAAATGTTGTTCCGGCAGGATTCGAACCTGCACGACGGGATTTTTAGTCCTTTGCATCATGCCGACAAATCCCGACAAGCGTCTTCCATTTCCGCCACAGAACAATTTTGGTTTCAGTAATGTCAAAAAACAACATAGTAGTATAAGGTCACATTCCTCTTTAACCTCTGATTTTACTTTCGCTTGGCATACAATCTCTTGTATAGAGGTAGGAATTTCCCTATTAAAATGTGATAACTTTAACGATCAGCCCTCAGTCTGACTTTTTAATGATCGTTAACCTTAAACTACTATAAGAAAAAACAATTTACTTTTTCGTGGAGCCTCTGGGGATCGAGCCCAGCGAATCTTTCGACGTCGGTTTTACAGACCGAGTTGCCTCCTTAGCAACATACGACTCCAAATTTTTGTTTCTATGTGAGGGTTCGAACCTCAAGTACCATACCTTTATGGGAATCGAACCCATCAGTCCGCCGACTGGAACTCCCTAGGTCATAGAAAACCATTTCAATATTCCTGATCTACAGGATCTACATAAAGAATAGAATCTACTCTAAAACATCTCCAATTATCCTTTTTAAGATCCCAGACATTAATTACTTCATCACTCTGAGCCTTTTTTCTCTTAATTTCAAATTCATCCAAAGTGACAATTGGAAGCAAATCTACTCTAAGGGTCGCAAACATTTCACGAACATCCCCATTTAACTTCGTAAAGGTTATTTTAAGAACCTTTTCCTTTAACTCCGAAATAAGTTCTTCTCTAAGAACCTTTTCTTTTTCCCTTTCTACTTGTAAAACGCTCATAAAATTATTATTTTTTATTTTTTTGTTATACTATTAATATAATATTTTTTCATTAAATAAAAAATTATTTTTAAACTTATTTTTTAAACTTCAAAGGATTCCTGTTTGAAGGGAATCCTTTTGAAAAAATATCTAATGATATTATTTACTAAGTTCCTTCTTCTTGGTTCGACGTATTTAAACTAAAATTCTTGGCATAATCAGACACTAAACCTAACTGTTTTGATGTTAGAATAAGTTCTATTGCGTCTCTGTATTGATACATGCGTACTGTGTTAAACTTTCTTATATTTAATATGTAATTCTATTTATAAGAAATCTTTTTACTGGATTCCTCAAAAGAAGTTTTTATTAAATAATTTTTCCAGTATTTATATATTCAAACAAAGACTTAAGAAAACCTTTCTTCAGTTTAAAATCAATACAATCATTTTTCTTATTAATTTCTGATGGATCGCCATACCCAACAGATTCTGTTAAATGATTTCTTTTTATATTTCTGTGTTTTATACACTCTTCAAAGTTCCAAAAACCAATAGAATCCGCGTGATAATATTTGCAGTTTTTTCAAATAAAGATGCATAATTATTTATATTAATAATTTCCTGTTCAAATAACAAGTAATCTTGTGGTTTGTTAAAATCAAAAGATTTTATGATTTCATCATCATTACTCATATTCAAGGCATGAAAGTCTCCTATGTAATTGTTTAAATCAACATCAAGAGATATTTCATAATCATTCAAGGTCCATTCAATTTGAATACCTCCTTCCGGTGTCGGATAAATACATGGTACAGGCAAATCTTTAGGATAACAAATTTTAAAATAATCTGAAAGCCAGTTTAAACCTTCTTTAACTGGAACAATACCACCACCATCAAGCCAACCATTTTCTAAAGAACGAAGTTTATCCAACTGATCAAACACATCGTTAGCTGTAACTGTATTTTTAACAGCCTCTGTGAATGATTTTTTTGCTAGTTCAGTCTCGGCAGTGACTGACGAGAAAATTGTGTTACTATTAAATGTTGACATAGATTTTAAATTAATATTTGTGGTAAGAGAGAGAATCGAACCCTCGACACAAGGATTTTCAGTCCTTTGCTCTACCAACTGAGCTACCTTACCTTATATCACCTACAAGTATTGATAGTAATCATCATCGGGATAAAATATTCTTTCATACCCATCACAACTGTCTATTTTCCAACCATAATGTACTTGAACTATATAAAGTTTCGAATACTTTCCAGCTGCATTCTCTAAACCTACTCTCTAGATAGCAGAAATAAGCTGAGGATCATTTCTTTTTATATCAAGATATCCATATCCATCCCATTCAAGATTCAACTCATTATATACAGATTCCGAAAGGCTCCAAATGCCGTATGATATATTGATAACTGCTTTCATATTTTAGCTCCATCTTCAAGATTCAATAAATCTACTTCTTATTTATAATATAATAAAACAAGAAATATTTACCATAATATGGTTTAAATTTTTACAATTGCAAACTTCCATTTTAATACTTCTTCCACAGAATATTGAAATTCTGGGTCTGTAGATAATTCGTTGTAATAAGATTCCACTTCTTTTTCGATGGGGTACTTGTGAGTTCCTATAATATGCCATATTATTAAATCTATAGCATCTTCAACAGATTCAACAGCTTCATTTGTATAAAACATTATAGCAAATTCATATTCACTCAATAATGATAGAATATGTTCTGGTAATGAATCTCTCAACTCTGTATTAATATCTTTTTCCATGAACATTTTATTTCGTGTAAATTTTATTAAGCAGCAATCTTTTGTTTTATTTCATGTGCATCAAGTTCTGAAATACCATTATTAAACAAATAATATCCGATATCGTGTGAATAAAATCCATAGTCTTCTTCAGCTTGCATTTCCCATCTGATAGCAGTTTTCAAATCAATATTAAAATCTATCATATATTTCTGCATTCTTGCATTCCAAATGGAAAGAGATTCTTCTGCTAATTTTCTTTCCTGTTCAACAGACTCTTCGGCTTCTTCTAAGAGTTCTTCATAAAAATCGTTGAGTTCCTCAAGAGTAAACTGAGAATAATCTTCTCTTGAACGATATCCTCTTGCTTCTTTATGAAGATCAGAAAGACTTTCCATGATAGATTCTCTTGATTTCAAAGTAGTTATGCTCATGATAGTCGTTTTTTGTTTAATTATTCAACTAGTATAATATAAACATTTTTCACTAACTATGAAACTATTTTTTCAATTTTTTGTATTGTATCAAGAACAATTTGTAGAAGTATCTTGGTCGATTTCTTCTATAACATAAGAGACTTTTCTAGTAACTCCATCACCATAATTTGCATCCCAATCATTACCATCATTAATAGCTTCTAGCAGTTCCTCTTTCGAATAATAATACTCGTATATACTACTCGATGCAATGACTTCTGTGACTTTAAACTTTGGCATTTTTTTATAATTTTTCTACTTATTTACAGAAATTAAATATACCCCTCGTTGAAAGTCAGCCATGCTAATTGATATTACAGCTTCTATAAACTGATCTCCATATATTATGGTATTGAGATTATGAGAATCAACTATAAAAGCATTAACAATTTGTTGCTTATTGTCAATGAAAGTTTTATATGGTATTTCACCTCCTACATATTTGTTTAGTAGAGTAGATTTAAAAACTAATGTAGCTGTGGGTTCTGTAATAGTGTTATCAATTTTAAACCTAAACTTACTATAAGGTAGACATGTGGGAACTATAGACCCATCTTTATCAACCCAGTAATACATTAAGTTATGTTCACTTCTCTCAGAACCTTCAATACTACCTCCAAAAGATAATAAACCTCCTCTCATACTACCCGATAGCTTACCCTGACTTAATATCCCCGCCTTCTCTAAATGAACTAACTTAAGTGGATGATCTATACCTCTTGCTTTAAATGCAGAAGGTATAAAGGATGATGTGTATCTCTCATTATCCGCACATGCTTTTATTCCAAATCCCATCCATGTGATTAATGCTATACTTATTATTGACCATATAGCAGTTTTTAATTTATCCCAAACACTATCTCTTGTGGTTACAGTCATTATAATATCTCCCATCTATAAAAAGAATTAAAGAATGGCGGATTATTCCAGTTGTTATTGTGTGATATAATATCAGGTTCTCGCATTCCTTTTATTAAATTATCTTCCATCCAATAAGTTAATGAAACGTCAAATGGTTCCCATGAAACTTTAACCTTTTTTCCATCAAGGAAAGCTTTACATGCAGTTATACCATCTGCATATTCAACTACTACTTCTCTTTCTATTGCAACAGAACCTGAGTATCGCACAGTAATGTTAGGAGTAATAATTTGTTCAGCTTTAAGATCAGTAAGAATAATTTTATCCCCAACTTGTAAGTTAGAAATACTACTAATTATTTTAGTTACTTTTGCCATAATATGTCAATTTTATAAATTAAAGTTAATTATTTTCTAATTATAGTAAGAATTTCTAAAGCCATCGATTCTGCTTCATCTAACGTTGTTCTGCCATCTGCATACATCCATATCAAATTATTGATTTCCTTTTTGACGTATTCTATATCAGTTTCCTTATTGAAATAATTTTGTTCTTTGTCTATTGGAATATCATTATTATCTTTACAACTTTTATCAACTGTGTCCATTTTATTTTGTTTAATACGTTTTAACAATTATGTCTTTTTTAATAAAAAATTAGGAATGACCCGGCATTTTATCGAAGATGCCTAACTAAATAAACTTATGGATTTCTAAAATGTTTTATTACATTCCAATCATAACCCAATTCAGAATAATCGTCTACTGTTCTCCACTTACAATCATCTTCATCTCTTATTAAGTCGATTTCACGAACTTCCTTTGTATTCCAATGTTGTATATGACAATGGAATATATTTTTAACTTTGTGTTTTTCTCTATCTTTATATGACCTAATATACTGAATAAAACAATACAAAAGGAATAATGCTATACATATCCCTATTGGAATATCAGCGGGTTCATACATAATCATCTAGGTTTAGTTGGAGTGATATTAGTTTTCTACGTTATAATATTCCTTAAGAAATTGATTAATATCTTTTTGTGAGTGATGATTATATAACATAAGATTATCTCTATCACATCCCTCGCTGCATGATGTTGTGCGCAACTCATCTTTATTAATATTAGAGAAAAATCTACAGAATACTATATCATCTCTGTCTTCGGTGACAAATCCTAGTTGGATAGTCTTATAGATCTCGTCTTGAGGATCATTTAAATTTAGTTTATCTAACACAAACTTTTTACTAATATAAGATGGCACATATACAACTTGAGTGCCCATGGTATAAATATTATCATTCATGTGGTTAGAATCTGTTTGTTAATAATTATTCAACTAACTATGAAACTTTTGTTTTTCTTCAAGTTCTTTTTTACATTTTTCTCTAAGAATGCAAGCTTTACAATGTGGCGGTTCTTTAGGTTCTTCTTCTTGCATAGTAGAATCTTTATGTTTACACTCTGCCCAAGGGCAGATTCCACAACTTATTGGTTTTGAAAAAGGGGCTTTTCCCTGTCATTTATTCTTCTTTTATCCATCTATGCGTTAGAGGTATTTCACCTCTAACAAACTCGTATTTTCTATATAAAACATTATCATTTAAAAAGGAAACACTTCTATCAAACCAACATTTTCCTATAGTTTCATGCACTCTTGCCCATTTTAAATTATTTTCTGGGCATCCGCCATAACAAGAATTTTCTCTATAACCGTCCGGTTGATACGAAATTTGTAAAGGTCTGCACCAATCATCTTGATTTACTATTTCATCGTCCTCGATGATAGAAATATTTAGCATTTATTTCTCCTTTAACAAACCCTTTTGTTTCCTATACCTTCTAATTCCTTCTTTAATTCTTTCTTCTGCTAAAATTAAACTTAATTCCCTTTCCATATTATAAGATAGAAGATCTATCTCTTCTGTCGTAAGATTTGATATCTTTTCTATAAAATATGATTTACACTGATCAAACAAAGGACCTATTGTATCAATTGCATCAGATGCTTCTTTTGATATGTTTTTATAAATATTCATTTCAAAATTAATTTAAGTGTAAGAGTTGACTGCTATAATAGCTTCTTCTTTGGTATCAAAAATATTTTCATATCTTGATTCTTCTAAGTAATAAATCCAAGAGTAAGCAAGAAATTCTTTTGTTTCAGAATCGAACGTAACAAACCCACAATGATCATTATACACTTCAATTTCGCGGTTTTCTGGAAGACCTAATGATCTATTAGTTATTAAACGTTTCATGTTAAAAATGATCTATAGAATAAATTGGAATGATTGTATATTCTCCATAGAGATCCTTCCCATTCTCAAGTAAAAAATTCTGGGCTAATTCAGGTGTTTCAAATGTTCTATCAAACATATAATCATTCGAATAATAATCACTATTTACTAGAAATTTTACATATCGATCACCATCAATAACCGTTTTCTTTAATGGACAAATTTGATATTTCGTGATAAGTTTCATTGTTTATATAGTGATTCAAAATATAAAAGTCTAAAAAAATTCCAAAAGAAATAAATATTCCAAGATTTTCTGATCTCATTGGTATTATTTCAAAACAAATTCCTAAAATAATAAGGGAAACCCACTACAAGTACCGTCGACAAAATTTTCATTGGTTTATATTGTCACTGATTAAATTCTAACATAATTTTTTATTTAGATTCAACTACATCATTAATTTTTCCAAATACTTGAAAAGTTCTTCTGCATCAAAAAATATTGAACTCGCTTCATCTTTAGTTGAACAACGAGTAAAGTATTCATCTCCTAAATGATTATAATCATTACCGATTTGAATAGAACAAATTTTATTTTCTCGTTGATTCTTATTGAAGTAACTTATATCTCTTGTGAAGGGTATTCCAAATTTGTAACAATCACCTGCTCTTTTAACTCTTTTAAGTTTATTGAAAAGAGTATGAGAAGGATATATATAAGCATAGATATTCCATATGTTGGTATCGCTAATACTCCAACTTTCTTCAGATATACTTAATTCCCTTTCCCATCTTACGACTTCAACACAAAACCCTTTACCATGTGTTGTCCAGACATCTTTATGTTTAAATTCTAACATAATTTTTATTTAGATTCACTTAAGCTTCGACTATATTATATGAAATTAAAATGGTTTATCGTAGTGTCCTTTAAATTTCTTAATACCAGTTGGTTCAAATCCATTTTTTATCTTTTGTAACAACTCCCACATATTTCCAGGGTATTCATCAATAGAAAATCCTGGTCCACTGATCGTGTATCTTGTTGAATAAAGAGGTCCTTCCCATTCTTGCCCGGGTGATTCTATTAACTCATATCCTCTATCTTTAAGAAATAAATGAATATTATTTCCACATTCTAAAATTCTTTTACTTCCAATTCTATCTTTATATGATACAATAAATTGTATTAAATGATAACAAATAAATAAAAATAATGCTATCAAAACATAAAATAGATTAACGGGACCGTTGTACATAAATTATCTGCTTTTAAACTTGTTCTGAATTATTTAAACAACAAAATTTATCATTGTTGATATTATTGTTTTTGCTGTATCACCATACCAAACCATTGATGGTGCTTTGGGAGAAAAAGGTATGGTATATCTTTTATCAATTGGGTGCGCATCTGGATTAATGCAGAATGCTTTCATTATACTTTCAAGTTCTATACTACTTGCCTTAATAGATACCACAAAATCTAAATTGACAGCAATAACAGCAAGCGTATTAAAAGTGAATACAGAGTCTATAATTTTAACCAGTGCTTCTATCATAGTGTATATTCATTTTGAATTTTTGATTGCTTCTCAAGGGCAATCTTTAACAATTGACTTGCATAAATCTCAATTCTAGGAGTTCCTTTAACATTAGTCTTTTTCCAATATGCAAGTTGTTTATTAGAAAGATATCCGGTTCTAGTGTAAAATTTGGCCATAGAAGTACCCATCCTAGCATCACAAGGACGAAAACCTTTTCCGTTATTGTATTTTGTATATTCCGATGATTGTTCATCTAAAGTCTGACGTTCATTAAGAACTACTAAAGCGCGAGCAATTGCTTTATCATTCGTCTTTAGTAGACTTACAATACTGTCTTTCGTTAATTCCATAATATATGAGGTTTATATTTTCAGATGTTATAATATAACCATTTTTTATTCAAATAAAAAAATTATTTTAGTATTTCAGTAGATATTTGTGATATTTAAACAGATGTTCTACTTTATGCACATCTTGAATGATTTCATTTTTTCCATTTATCTGGCGAATCGCCCGCTACATGATAATTGCCATCTATATCATTACCACCTTTCCAAGTTCCGCCTTGCCATTTGCCACCATACCAAATACCGCCTTCCCAGGTACCACCTTCCCAGATGCCACCTCTCCATACTCCGCCTTCCCAGGTTCCGCCTTTCCAAATTCCACTAATCCAAGTTCCTGTATGCCACGTCCCATCATACCAAGTACCTTTTTTCCATACTCCTTGCAACCAAGTACCTTTTATCCAAGTGCCTCCTTCCCATCTACCTCTGGCCCAAATACCATCTTCCCAGATTCCACCTTCCCATGTTCCACGGTCCCAACTGCCGCCTAACCAATCTCCGCCTTCCCAGGTACCGCCTAACCAAGTGCCACCTCTCCAGGTACCGCGTTCCCAAGTGCCTCCTCTCCAGGTACCGCCTTCCCAGACTCCGTTTTTCCATAATCTACCAGTCCATGTTCCGCCTAGCCACGTGCCTCCATCCCAAACTCTGTCCTTTAAACCTTTCTCTATAATACCCCTGGCTTTATTTATTAAAGACTTGTTAATATCCACTAGGGTACGGTATTCTGGTTTAACGTCGTCAAGATTATCTTCTATATCTCTTACTTCTTCTATATGATTCCTACTATCTAGTAATATAGCTATTTTGGTATCTTTTCCTATCAGATAAATGAGAATCTTATTGTCTTCCGCATATTCATACCAATGTTTATCTAATTTATGATGGGCAGTACACCACTTGGCAGTACCATGCCCTATCTTATTTGACGCTATTAGTTTGCTAGCTTCCCAGGTAAGTGGGATGTAGGCCTGGAATGGAAAATCTGCAGGTGACTTAAGTTCAACATAATCCTTGCCATCTTTGAGCCCGGCGATGCCCTGCTTCTTTACCATCCTGGTTCTTTCGGTCTTCGTCGTGGCCATGATATCTGCAAAATCCTTAAAGGCAAGACCCTTCTTTTGCCAGTCAATCTTGTTCTCTAGGTTTGGCTTCTTTGCAAAAAAATCCTTGAGTTCCTTCTTCTGGTGATCGGTAATTGCCAGCTTATCGATCAGGTGATCCTTCTTCTCTGTTATGTATGTCTTGAATGATTTCATTTAATTTCTTTAATGTGATTTGCGTTTGGTACAACTGCAGATATTGACCCTGGATCTTCTGCTATATTTTTATAATAATAACCACTTTTAGCATTTCCAACTTTTAAAGCTCTTTTCATATAACCATTAGCATGCCAATCAGGATGAGCATTCCATGGAGTGTTTGTCATTTTCCCAACAATTTCATATTTTTTTATCGCGGGTCTATTTGTATAATCATAAATTTCTCCATTACTATATTTAACTTTTTCAGGGTGTTCATTTGCATAATAATCTTCTTCTGGTGCTTTACAATTATGACCTGTTATAGTATCCGAGCCTATTTTCTTTAGTGTCTTTTTTCCAGCTAATTTAGTTTTTCCATATTGTGTAGAACCGTCCCAATCTTTACAATCTGCTCTATAGCCTATATGTGCACAGAGAGCATCTCTTGCTGCGTCTAAAGTCCCTAAATGAAGTCCAGATGATCCTCCTCTAAGATCTTGGGTATGCTGACCATTTTCTAAACGACCATTCGCAGAACCGTGATACATGATAATATTAGAATCTTCTAATAAAAATTTTATAAAATTTTTCATCAATTTGACTTAAGTAATGTTTTCTGTTATGTATGTTTTGAATGATTTCATTTTAGTTTCCATTTATCTGGTGAATCGCCCGCTGCATGATAATTGCCATCTATATCATTACCACCTCTCCAAGTTCCGCCTAGCCACGTGCCATCTTTCCAAATTCCGTTTTCCCAAGTGCCGCCTCCCCAAGTACCGCCTTGCCAGGTGCCGTTTTCCCAAGTGCCGCCTTTCCAAGTTCCACCTTTCCAAATACCCTTTTCCCATGTTCCGCCTAACCAATCTCCGCCTTTCCAAGTTCCGCCTTTCCAAGTGCCACTTAGCCACGTGCCAAGTTTCCAGATCCCTGAACTCCAAATTCCTGCCCACCACTTACCATTTTCCCAAATACCGTCAAACCAGGTTCCTGCCCACCAATTTCCGCCTTTCCAAGTTCCGCCTTTCCAAGTTCCTTTATTCCAAGTACCATTTTCCCAAGTGCCGCCGTTCCAGATACCGTAAAACCATGTTCCGTCATCCCAGATCCCGTCATCCCAGATCCCGTCATCCCAAGTACCATTTTCCCAAGTGCCGCCGTTCCAGATACCGTCCCACCATGTTCCACCTTTCCAAGTGCCGCCTCGCCAAATACCACTATACCAAGTACCACCCAACCAAGTGCCGCCGTTCCAGATACCAGTTTCCCATCTACCTTTGGCCCAAACACCATCTTCCCAGACTCCGTTTTTCCATAATCTACCAGTCCATGTTCCGCCTTCCCAAGTTCCATCTTTCCAAACACCGTCCTCTAAACCTTTCTCTATAATACCCCTGGCTTTATTTATTAAAGACTTGTTGATATCGACTAGGGTATGGTATTTTGGTTTAACCTTTACCTTCTTATCTTTTATATCATAAACATTTTCTATTTTATTACCAGAATTTAGTAATATAGCTATTTTGGTATCTTTTCCTATGAGATAAATAAGAATCTTATGATCGTCGGCATATTCGTACCAGTGTTTATCTAAGCTGTGGTGGGCAGTACACCATTCACCTGTACAGGGTCCTATCTTGTTGGATGAAATTAGTTTGCTAGCTTCCCAGGTGAGAGGGATGTAGGCCTGGAATGGAAAATCTGTAGGTGACTTAAGTTCAACATAATCCTTGCCATCTTTGAGCCCGGCAATACCAGACTTCCTGACTGCCCGGGTTCTTTCGGTCTTCGTCGTGGCCATGACATCTGCAAAATCGGCAAATGCCAGACCCTTCTTTTGCCAGTCAATCTTGTTTTCTAGGTTTGGTTTCTTTGCAAAAAAATCCTTGAGTTCCTTCTTCTGGGAATCAGTAATCGCTAGCTTATCGATCAGGTGATCCTTCTTCTCTGTTA
>Ga0114951_10002615_pt1 | contig 20142 bp, 18 predicted proteins | sample AM7aDNAmetaG_FD_88677 | JGI IMG/M metagenome (GOLD analysis project Ga0114951, IMG submission 88677) | Freshwater microbial communities from Finland to study Microbial Dark Matter (Phase II) - AM7a DNA metaG | ecosystem: Environmental > Aquatic > Freshwater > Lake | place: Finland: Lake Alinen... | reverse complement strand
TGTGCTGAGTATAGCGTTACGATGGCTGGAGTTACTTATGGTGACTGGTATTTACCGTCAAAATATGAGCTTAATCTGTTATATTTGCAAAAAAATACCATTGGAGGATTTGGTAACAATAATTATTGGAGCTCTACTGAAACAAATCTAAATGGAGCATGGCTAGTGGACTTTACTAATGGACACCCTTATGACAACAGTAAAAATGACCCTTACTATGTTAGAGCCATAAGAAGTTTTTAGTATTAATTTTATCAACATGAATCAAGAGCTAAAAAACAATTTTATCAGGCTATGGAAGCAATATTTTAACGATGCTGAACTACCAGTTACTTTCTATTATACTGATAATGATGCAGGTGATGATTTTGCTGAAAAACCTAAAGGCAGGAGTTGCCTTATTGGTGAGCTTATTAAAGTCAGAAAAGGAAGAACGCTTGCATATAATTCTGAACTTCTGGTGTGTGGTGGTGCTAAAAGGTCTTTAGGATATATTGATAAAATGAGGCCCGGTTTTGAGTTTTTCCTTTCCTGTGGTAATGAAAACATTGAAGGGGAGCGCTATCTGAGAAATCCTGAGTTGGTAAGAAAGTTTTTAGGAAATCAGAGAAAAATTCCTGCAGAGCATCTTAATATCGTTTTCAAAAGATGGGATAAACTAACTGTGGAAGATGAACCATTGGTTGTTATTTTTTTTGCACAGGCAGATGTAATCTCAGGGTTATTTACACTAGCTAATTTCGATCAGGAAGAACCTAATGGTACTATAACTCCTTTTGGGTCAGGGTGTGCCCAGATTGTCAATTATCCGTATTTTGAAGCAATGTCCGATAATCCCAGAGCTGTTATTGGTATGTTCGACCCTTCTGCCAGAGCTTATATAAAGAAAGATTTATTCTCTTTTGCTGTCCCTCTTAAAAAATTTGTGAAAATGATATTATATATGGAAGAAAGTTTCTTAATAACAGATACATGGGAGACTATTAAAAAAAGGATTTAGAAAAACTTTAAATATTTTTATTAAAAACACTTATTTGAGTGTACTTTTGCAGAAGGATTATTTCATTTTATTTATTACTTGAATTTTTATATCAATGATTAATTCCCTGACTGGATTACTGAAAAATTTTGAATTGCCTTTAAGTAATCCGGTTTTAGTGTTTTCTCTTATTTTATTTATCATTTTACTTTCCCCTATCTTACTGAGACGAATAAGTATTCCCGGTATAATAGGTTTAATAATATCGGGAGTAATAATAGGGCCGAAAGGATTTAACATCTTAGAGAAAAACTCAGCCATTGATCTATTTTCTACTATCGGCTTATTGTATATTATGTTTATTGCAGGGTTAGATTTAGATTTAAATCAATTTAAAACCAACCGTAATAAAAGTTTGTTATTTGGTTTCTTTACTTTTTCCTTTCCTCTTATAATTGGTTTTCCGGTATGTTATTATTTGCTTGGTTACGGTTTTAATGCCAGTCTGTTAACCGCAAGCATGTTTTCGACCCATACTTTAATAGCTTACCCTATAGTAAGCAAATTAGGTGTTGCTAAAAATCAGGCAGTTGCTATTACTGTTGGAGGAACCATCCTGACAGATACAACAGTATTAATTATGCTGGCTGTTATTATGGGAAAGAGCCAGGGAACATTAGACCAGCATTTTTGGATAAAGCTGATCATCTCTCTTATATTATTTTTTGCTGTTATGTTCTATGTTATTCCAAGAATAGCAAAATGGTTTTTCAGAAAGTTAGAAAGCGAGAAATATTCTCATTATATTTTTGTTCTTGCAGTTGTTTTTTTTGCTGCATTTCTTGCCGAATTAGCAGGCATTGAACCCATTATAGGTGCATTTGTGGCTGGTCTTTCTTTAAACAGACTGATACCTCATTCTTCTGCTTTAATGAATAGAATTGAGTTTATTGGCAATTCGCTTTTTATACCATTTTTTCTGATCAGTGTGGGGATGATAGTTGACATAACAGTTCTTTTAAAAGGACCGATGGCTATAACTATTGCTATTACACTATCTGTTGTTGCATTATTTGGGAAATGGTTTGCTGCTCTTCTAACTCAGTTAATATTAAAGTATTCTGTAACTCAGCGCAATATAATATTCGGATTGAGCAGTTCTCATGCTGCTGCCACTCTGGCAGTAATACTTGTTGGATACAAAGCTGGAATACTTGATGATAATATTTTGAATGGTACTGTTATATTAATTCTTTTTACATGTATTATTGCTTCTTTTGTAACTGAAAGTGCTGCAAGAAAAATTGCCATAAGTGATGAGTCAGGAAATATTAATGATGAGAGTCTGAACGAAATTGTTGGGGAGCATATTCTTTTGCCCATAGCTAATATGTCTAATATTAATATTTTACTTGAGTTTGCTGTATTCATTAAAAATAAAAAATCAGCCAACCCTATCTCTATATTATCATGTGTTCCTAATGATGAAAATGCTGAGGAAAATATTATTAAAGCGAGAAATAAACTCGAAAGTTATGCTCATCAGGCTTCTGCTTATGAGAATAAATTAAATATAATAACGACTTTGGACCATAATGCTGCCAGTGGAATAGCCAGAACTTCAAAAGAAATTATGGCTGATATCATCATTATCGGATGGCCTCAGCGAGCAGGCATGCTCGACAAATTAATTGGTGATAAAGTCGAAAATATTACCAACAATACTGATAAAACAATATTTATTTGTCAGCTCAACAATCCATTTATTGCTTATAAAAGAATGATAATAATATCACCACCACTTTCTGAAAAGGAAAGTGGATTTGCATTATGGTTCTTTAAAATGATAGAGCTGGCGTGTGAGCTAAGCATACCAATGATTTATTATGCTAATAATGAAACATTGAATATTGTACGGGAATATCTAAGTAAAGTGCTTAGAGCACCTTCTGTTACTTATGTGTTTATAGATGATTGGAATGATTTGCTTATTGCCAAAGATATTCGCAGGGACGATTTAATTGTTCTTGCTACTGCCAGGAAAGGTTCTGTTTCTTATTCAAGCATATTGGATAATATACCCTCAAAACTGGAAAAATTCTATGCTTACAACAGTAAAATCTTAATTTATCCCCAGCGTTATGCACATCATTATAAGATTGAAGGATACGAAAGCTTAACATCAGGACCTATTAATAAAGGTATTGAGACAATACAGAAAATAGGTAAGGATATTGGTAATATCTTTAAAGATGATTAACGTTTTTAAAAACTCTTTTTCTGTTGAGAAAATGACAACATTTTACGCTTACGAATTCAACAAAAACGCCCTTGTCAGTTGTAGATAATCAGAAGTGAAGGTGTTTTTATCTTGCCTGATGGTTAAGCTGCTTCTGGAACAATTAATGTTGTCCTGTGAGTTAATGAATTGCAACAATACCCGATTAGCTTTTTTATTTGTGATAGGTACAACCTCTGACATCATGGAGCATTTAAAGTTGTGTAATTGACAAATATCAGAAAATTGTTTCAGATTGTCGAAGGGCAATATAACACTTATTTTTCCATTCGGATTTAATAATTCAAAAGCTGATAAAGCAAGTTCCTTATATGTAAGGCTTACATTATGCTTTGCCATGTTCTTCTTTGCGTCGCCTGAAAGTAAGCTGTTGTTGAAGAAAGGAGGGTTGCATACAATTAAGTCGTATGTTTTGGGTTTTGCTTTGAGAAATTCATTCAATGACATTTTATAAATATGTAACCTGCTTTTCCATGGACTGTTATGAAAATTATTTTCAGCAGTTTCAGCCGCCGGAACATCAATTTCTAAAGCATCAATAAGGGCAGTTGATTTTTGTGCAAGCATCAGTGCCAGAATACCGGAGCCCGTACCTATATCGAGTATTGATGCACAATCGATAATGTCAGTCCATGCTCCTAATAGTACAGCATCAGTACCTATTTTCATGCTGCAACCCTCATCGCTGAGGCTGAATTGTTTACAATGAAATAATCTGGACATTTACTTCTTTAGATACAAATCAATTAACCCTTCAGGAGTAATGATAAATATTTTCCTTTTACTTTTATTTATCTTTTCAATAAAGTTGTCATTAAAAGGAATAAGAATTTCTTCTTTTGATAAACCTCTTATTTCAAACATCTCTTGTCCCGGATATTCAAGAATGTTTTCTAAAATGCCAATCAGACCTTCAGTTTTATCATAAACCTCAAAACCAATTAATGAAAGATTAGAGTTTTTTTCAAAAACAAATTCATTATAATGTTCGTCAGTAATAAAAATTTCCTTTTTTTTGAATTGAAGTGCTGTTTCTTCAGTATCTATATCTGACAGCTTAACAACTATGCGGTTATTTTGTGGTGTCGTATGTTCTTCTATAAAAAAAGGAACCAACGTTTGTTGAATCTCAACAAATATTGATTCCGGGAATTTAAAATCTTTAGTATTATTAATATCTAAGAATACCGATATTTTACCTTTATAGCCATGAGGGTTAAGAAATGAACCTATTGACGTATATCCATCATGTTTCATAAAGGAAACTTGAGGGTTTAGTTTTCAGTAGCTGTTTCTGTTGTATCAGTAACTTCAGGAACTTCAGGAACTTCAAGAGCTTCAGGAGCTTCAGTAATTTCAGTTATAGCTTCTACTTCGGGAGCTGCTTCTTCTAAAATAGTTTCTTCTTTAGAGCCTTGTCTGGCTTCTTTTTCAGCAAGTTTAGCAAGTTTGGCCATTTGGTCTTTTTCTCTGGCTTCGTTTACTTCCATTTCTTTACTGATAGCTTTTTTCTTGGCATCTTTTTTAGAAAGTTCTTTTGCTTTAATTTTATTTGCAATTCTATCTTCTTTTTCTGCGCTCCAGACGTTAAATTTTGCTTCTGCTTGTTCTTGTGTTAAAGCTCCTTTAGCAACACCTTTCAACAGATGGTATTTGTACATAACACCTTTGTAAGATAAAATTGCTTTTACTGTATCACTCGGGGTAGCTCCATTTTTAAGCCATTGCATGGCTTTTTCGAAATTTAAATTAATGGTAGCTGGTGTTGTAAGCGGGTTGTAAGTGCCAATATTCTCAATGTATTTTCCATCTCGTGGTGCACGACCATCCGCTATTACAATATGATAAAAGGGTTTTCCCTTTTTACCATAACGTTGTAATCTAATTCTTGCTGGCATAAAAATTTATTTTTAAGTTAATATTTTGAGGGTGCAAAGATAGAATATTTTTCTGAATTAAATAAAAGTTATTTATTTTATTCTGGAAAATTTTATAATGAACATTATTCCCTTTCTATAGGTTTTTTACACATCTTACCGGTGCACCAATCATTTTATTTAAAACCGTATCAGGAGCCTCAGAATTATTATAGCTTAATAAAACAGCCATGGCATGGGTAGCATCAGAATCGTCTGAAGTCCAAAAGAAGGTATTTTTATTAATATTTAGGAACACACTGTTTCCTAGATGTCCTGAAGGTAAAGCTGTGAAGTCAAGTTCATCAGTTGCATCTGAGTTGGGAAAGTTCCACAAAGAAGTACCTGATTGTTTTAATTTACCTCCGGCCAAAGAGGTTCCTCCTGCATAATTAATCAACTCGTCAAATATCTGCTTTGAAGGAATTATAAAGCCGGCAGGACAAATACCACTGACAGCATTACTGTTATATTTCATCATCTCATCCCAGAAGTATAGTGCACCATATAAATTGCAGTTTCCCTCGTCATTGTTAAAACAAAGTTTTTCAATAATGTTATTGTCAGCGGGTAAGTTGTTACTCTGAGTAAATGAGCCTGTATTAAGATTTTGTTTTAACCAGCAGCGGTTATTAATGGCAACAGTCTGATAAACTTTATAATCACGGTTATCAATAATATTGTTGCCGCATACAAAATCAACAACTTCTATATATCCGGTTTTGGTAATTGAATTGTTATTTGTTTTATTAGAAACAGTTAAAGTAACAGAATAAATGCCCGGAGTGTTATAAACTATTTCAGGGTTTTGTTCTTCAGATATCATAGGCTGACCACCGTTAAAAATCCAGTTCCACGTCTCAGGATTATTCTTTGATTTATCTGTGAATCTGATTTTTTCTTTAGTATTAATTTTCTTACAATTGGATGTAAAATCGGCTACCAGTTGATTTTTATCCTTTTTGCAAGAAATAATAAGCAAAGAAGTGATTAATAAAAAATAACGAAGTTTTATCATAATTAATATAAACTAAAGGGTCATGCTGTAAAGTTTTGCAGCATCGCTTGATTTTTTTTCTGCCGAAATAAAAAGTTTATGCGGATTTGAAAAACACACTGCTTCTATTTGCCCCACTAAATTATAAGGTCCTAAAATTATCTGTTGAGTACTACCCGAAAAAAAATCATTATGTTTAAATCCACTCAATACCCATAAAAAAGAATTACCTGTCTTGGAATATCCTGTCAGGACGACCTTTGAACCATCTTTGCTGATGTCGGCTCCGGAGATTAATCCTTTTGAGTCGAAATTACTTATCAGTTTTGCTTTGTGATTTCCAGTCTTATTGGGCACAGCATACAAATTACATCTATCATCAAGTCTGTTTTTGGTAAAAAGAAACAAGCTGTCGTTGTTAAATATCATGGCTTCACAATCGAAATTATGCGACTTGCTTTTTTTGAATGAGGTTTGCTCCGGATAACTGAAGTTAATTTTCTGGGTTGTAACATTGACAGTGTCAGACTTGAAATTCAAATCTGATTTTTTAAACCTGTAAATACACAAATCAGTTCTGTTGCCATGGTTATTTCCAAAATCGCCAATAAAAATATAGTCATTGCTTTCTGCAATATCTTCGTAATCTACACTCTGAGCATTTGTTAATACAATTAAATTTTTAATCTTACCGGTAAGGGTATCTATAACAAATACTTGATTGGGATTTCCTTTATCATTGTGAGTAAAGAGTCTTTTGTTGTAAAAAATTAACCCTGATGTTTCACTCATAACATCGCTTAGATTAGCAATCAGTTTCAGATTAGGATGTATAGCTGTCTCTGTTGTTTCAACCTGTGAATTTACAACAACATGATGTTTTTTCCCTTTGCAACCATCATTAAAGAAGAGTATTAATAGCAGTAAGACATAATGAATGATATTCATATATTTTTTCACATTAATTTTATTTGAATAAAATTACAAAAAATAGATCAGATATGTTTTATTTTTAATAAATAAACATCTTATAATAAAATAAAACTTTTTATAATATATTTTGCCTTCTATGAATTTATTTTTTATAAATTTATCAACTTTTTTAAAATAAAATAATTTAATCTTCAGGAAACATGAAAAAAGTTATCATTTCAGTATTTTTCATATTATTTATTTTAGCTGTCAGAGCCCAGGATGAAGTAAAAGTATCTGTTAAAGGTGTAGGTCCTACCAGAGTAGAAGCCATTAATGATGCCCGCAGGGAAGCTGTTGGTAAAGCCTATGGTGTTAGTATTCAAAGCCAGACAGAAGTTAAAGATTTTATTGCCATCAGGGATGCTATCTCAACGCAAAGCTCTGGATGGATTACGTGGGATACTATTACTCAGGAGACCAAATTACGCGATACTTACGAAGTAATAATGACAGCCAAAGTTAGTAAAAGAGTTCTCGATAAAGATATTAAAACCTTGGGTCAGTGGCTCGGAGGCTTACAGTTCCTGGTTTTTTTCGACCCACGTCAGCTTCCAAAAAAAGAAATCTCAGTTTACCAGTATGCTTACGACCGGTTTAATGAAAAGTTAAAAAATAAAGAATACCGGTATGTGGAAAAGATGAATTACGAAACCCTGAGCAGCACTGAAGAAGACAAGGCATTGGCAGGTCAGAAGTCAGAGTATTCTTATGTGCAGAAACTGGGTTCTTCTGTAAAATCAGAGTTTATTATCTTTATTGACAAAATAGAAATCAGAAACTTAGGCAAAGAAGGATATGCTCCTGGTTATAAGGTGACTATCAGTACCCGTGCATATGATAATTGTACAGCTGAAGGTTTTGCTCCAAAAGTGATGGAGGGACAGTCTGTTATTGCTGATAGCGCTACTGCAGTACGTTTTGCTATTGATGAAGCCATCAATAAATACTCAGAAAGTCTTTTTTACGAATTTAACAAATACATGGGCAACTGGCTAAGTGAAGGCGCTGTTTTTGAAATCCGTTTTTATAATTTTACCTATGAAGAATTACGCGAACTTAGAAATAAGATTAAGGCAGACAAGGCATTCGGTCAACAACTAACAGTAAATACTGAAACTAATTATGTTAAGTGGAACCTGACATTTAATAAAAAACCAGACGAACTTACTGATTTTATCCTTGACAATGCTGCAAATGTTAGCGTATCAAATATTTATGGCAGGTTATTAATGTTTAAGAAAAAGTAATTTAATAATAATTTAAATTTTTAAGGATATGAAAAAATATTTGTTTACGCTATTGATCATATTGTTTGTCTCATTAACGACATTTGCGCAAAAATTTTGGGAACAATCTACTTTATCAGCCGGTTTTGATGTTACAAAGTCTTATAAAGTAGCCATTCTTCCTGTATTTTCCGGCAATATTGAATTGACTGGAAACAAGAATATTTTCGATGCTGTTTATAATAAAATAAATCTGGAATTAACAGCTTCCTCCAAATTTCAGGTGCTTCCTAAATTTGCTGTTGAGCAAGCAGTCAATAAATTCCGTTATGGCAGCAGCGTTACAATAGATCCATCAAAATACAATGACTTAGCCAAAGAGCTAAAAGTTGATTTATTGGTCATTTGTGAATTATCAAATGACAAACAAATGATAAAAAAGAAAGAAATTGGTACTGTGATGGCTTACATTCAGGTATTTAATATGAAAAATGAAGCTCTTGTTGCCTATTCGGGTAAAGCCAGAGCTATCAATCCTATATCAGCTGAGGCTGAAGCTGAATTTGCTGCACAAAAAGCTTTGAGAGTGCTCATGGATAAGATGAAATAGAATAAAAATATATAGATACTTTTAAGTTAAGTCACTTGTCACTGGTCGGTTGTTAGCAATTTTTAGATTAGTTTATTAGGATGTTATTTTAATTCAATTGGGGGTCAATTGGTGATATGGCCCAGTAAGTGTATTCTTTTCCCATTTTTTTAAGGATGTTATTCCAGAGTACCTGAGGTGTATTTTCCAAAAAGTTATGGTATTTATAGTCAACTACCACCCAAGACTTTTCTTTAAGCTCTCTGTCGAGTTGTTTAGGTACCCAGCCTGAATAGCCGGCATAGAACTTAATATCGGAAGGCGTAATTTTATTAATCAGAATGAGTTCTTTGATTTGTTCAATGTCACCTCCAAAATACAAATTATCGCTTATTTTTATGCAGTTCTCTATTTCGTTTCCGAATGAGTGTAAATAGAATACAGAATCCATCTTTACAGGACCTCCAAGATATATTTTAGCATCAAATTCAGGGAAATCTTCAATCAATTCAGATACAGATAAATGGGTGGGCTTATTCATTATCAAGCCGTAAGAACCTTCGGAGTTGTGCTCTGCAAGCAAAATAACAGAACGACTAAAATATGAATCTTTCAGAAATGGTTCTGACAAAAGAAGTTTTCCACTTTCAGGTTTTTTATATGGTGTAAACAAGGCTTGCATTTTATGAAAATTTATTATAAAAATAATATATTTATTAATTCTTCAAATCAAATAAAATCTTATTAATACTTTTGATTAAAAAAAATCAAAGAATAATTTCAAAAATAATACCAAATTAATGATTATTGCTAATAACTATAACCGTTTTAAGGAACTTCGTGATGATTATCCTTATTTTATTTTTGAAGAATTTCACATCAAATCTACGAATTTAAATATTTGTATGTCTTTTCACTTTAATTTATCCGACAAATTCCATTTCTACCCTAAAATAGATATTCCGGTAAATGAATTTATAAATACAGACAAATTGTCGCAAAATTTACTTAACAACATTGTATTTCATATCGGTATGATAGAGATGTTAAGTTATTGGAAAGCTACATGTTCGCCGGAAATTATTATTAAGTCTTATAAACTTGATGATGTCCAGCAACTATGGTGGAAAAAATTGTATTTCAATGGTTTGGGAGAGTTTTTCTATCTTAATGGGATTAACCCAAACTTTCACGATTTTGTAACTATTAAAAGTGTTGGGAATGAGGCTTTTAGTAGAGAAACTGTTGATTTAAACAATACCAATCTGATTCCGGTAGGAGGGGGTAAAGATTCAGCACTAAGTTATAATTTGCTGAGTGAAGCTGCTGAGGATAATCTTGTATTTTTTCTTAATCCGCAGCATTTACCGGTTGATGTAGTTGATTTAAATAACAAGAAAAGTAAAATTGTCATTGCAGAACGCGAAATCTCTCCGGTTTTGTTAGAATTGAATAATAAAGGCTTTCTCAACGGGCATACACCATTTTCTGCCTTATTGGCATTTATTAGCTTAATGATTTCTGCTCTGACTTCTCGAAAAAATATTATTCTGTCCAATGAGTCGAGTGCTAACGAGTCAACAGTTGCTAATACGTCAGTTAATCATCAATATTCCAAAACATTTGCATTTGAAAGTGATTTCCGTTATTATGTTTCTGATTACATTGCTGATGGTTTTAATTATTTTAGTTTTCTAAGACCTGTCAATGAGTTGCAGATTGCTTTTCTTTTCAGCGAACACAAGCATTTTTTCAAGAAATTCAGAAGTTGTAATGTGGGCAGCAAAAAGGGTGTTTGGTGTTGCCGGTGTCCCAAGTGTTTGTTTACATATATTATTCTTTACCCGTTTCTTAGCAATGAAGAGTTAAATAGCATTTTTGGCGAGAACTTGTTTGATATAAGTGAGTTAAAACCAATTTTCGAACAGCTGACAGGAAAAGCGGACATCAAACCATTCGATTGTATAGGTACAATAGCTGAAGTTAACATGGCAATTGTGATGAGTATTAAGAAGCATAAATATAAAAACCTACCTTATTTGCTGGAATATTATTTTACCGATGAATTGTATAAGATTTATGAAAAGAAAAATTTTAAAACCCTTCTTAAGCAGTTCAATACAGAAAATTTTTTATCCGTCCACCACGCGAAAATTATTAAAAGTGCTTTAGAAAAGCGATTTATAGCTATTTTTGGAGAAAATATAAGTATATGACTTTAAATAATTTAAAAAAGTTATTTGAATATAAAGAAATAGCCATTCTGGGTTTTGGGAGAGAAGGTATGTCAACCTATCGTTTAATAAGGCGATTTTTTCCTTATAAGTCTATTGCTGTTTTTGATTGTGATGAGAAGATTAAACTAATTCCTTTTTTAGAAGCTGATTTGAATTGCACTGTTTTTACGGGTAGTAGTTATTTGAATAGTTTGAACAAATATGATTTAATAATTAAAAGTCCCGGGATTTCATATAAAGAGCTTTCTGATATTGAATTTAAAGGGACTATATCATCACAAACAGATATTTTTTTAAGTTGTTTTTCATCTCAGGTCATTGGAATAACAGGGACAAAGGGCAAAAGCACTACATCGAGTTTATTGCTTCATATATTAAAGCAGACAGGATATAATGTAGTCTTTGTTGGCAATATAGGGGTCCCTCCATTTAATGAAGTAGATAATATTAAAGATGACACACTGATAGTTTATGAGATTTCATCTCATCAACTTGAAAGTGTAAGCAATTCGCCACATATAAGTGTGTTACTTAATATTTTTCAGGAGCATCTGGACCATTACAGAAACTATGGTGAGTATCAGAAAGCTAAACTGAACATTGTAAAATATCAAAGTCCAAATGATTATTTTATTTATAATGCTGATAATGAAATTATAATGAAACATATCGGCGATTATGATGTTAGAAGTGCATTTTTACCTTTTTCTTTTATTAATGAGCATGCATTAGGTTGTTTTTCCGATGGGAAAGTATTAAAAATAAAATTGCATAATAAGCAACAATACCATTATAACTTAAACTTTGAGAGAAAACTACTGGGACAACATAATCTGATGAATATTGCAGTTGTGATAATGATATGCAAAATTATTGGTGTTGATGATAGTGGGATTTTTAAAGCAATAGCCTCATTTAATGGTTTACCTCACAGGTTAGAATATCTTGGATGTTTTAATAATAAACATTTTTACAACGATTCAATTGCAACAATATCCGAAGCTGCTATAGAAGCTATTAGAACAATAAAAGATATTGATACACTTTTGACAGGTGGTTTTGACAGAGGTATTGATTATCATGAATATGCCTTTTTCTTATCCCATACTTCTATCAGAAATATTGTTTTAGTTGGTGATGCAGGAAAAAGAATTAACGACATTTTAATGGCTTTAAATCACGATAAGGTCTGTTTTCTATATGATAATTTTGATGATGCTGCCAGAAAAGCCATTGAACTAACCAAAGAAGCATCAATATGTTTGATGTCTCCTGCTGCTGCGAGTTATGGCATGTTTAAAAATTTTGAAGAAAGGGGACGTAGGTTCCTTGAAATTATAAAGCAAAGTACCTAGTTTATACTTTGAATAGTTATATTGTTGAACTGCATCTGTAGGCACAATTGTATTAAACAATTTAGCAATATCTCACAATAAAACAATGTTTTTTCAGAAAAGCTTTCTTATTATTCTTTCTTTTTTGAAGCTGGTTTTTTAGTTGTTTTCTTTTCAACAACTTCTTCTTTTACCTTTTCTTTTTTAACAGCTTCTTTTTTAGTTTTTTCAACTTTTTTATCTTCAACACTGACAGGTTCTACTGCTGTTTCTTCAATTTTCTCAGCAATAACTTCTGCAACTTTTTCCTTTTTAGCAGTTTCTTTCTTTGGTTTTTCTATTGTTTCAACTTCAACATTAACAGGTTCTTCGATAAGCTTTTCTTTAGCAACATGAATATTCTTAACTTCTTTAGGCTTGCTTATTACTTCCACCGTAGATTTAATCTTGTTTTTTTTACGTGTAACACCAAATGAACCCATTATAATTTTACCTCTTCGGGTTTTTTTATCTCCTTTTCCCATATCAAAAAAATATTTTAATTAACGATTTTTAAATTTGACAAATTAATAATAATAAAACAAAAGTAATAATTACAATCAAATAAATAATAAGTTTTATGAAATATTTATAAATGTTAATAGGAATCTTTTTAATAATCAGCTCACAATTTGAACTACAAGGGTTAAATATGCAGTCCACAGTCGGTAGTTCACAATCGTTTCGCAGACTTCAATAGAAAATAGTTTGCAATTTTGCCTACTGAAGACTGCAGACTAAGGACAATAATTTGTAAAATGTTTTCTTTTGCTGCCAGATAAAATTTTATTTATTTAATAAGCTTCGATTTTCCCGATAGAAATCTATGTTCAAGAAGGTCGGCATCTTTAATTGTGTTTTTATACCACTCAATCAGTATAGGGTTAATATCATCTTCGTTCAGTCTCCAGTTAATATCTGAATGTCTTAATTTTTCAGTAAGATAAAAAAGGCTCAAGGCAGCAGAAACGGATATATTAAAGCTCTCGGTAAAGCCATACATAGGTATTTTAACATGTTCATCTGCATTTTTTAATGCAATTTCTGAAAGTCCTTCCTTTTCTGTCCCAAATAAAAGTGTAATTTTTTGATTCAAATTAATCTCAGATATTTCCAAAGCATCGGCATGGGGCGAGGTGGCAAATACTTTATAACCTTTTTCTTTAAGCTTATTAATGCAATCCAGTGTATTGTTTTCGTGCGAGTTATATTCATAAATGTTGAGCCATTTGGAAGACCCAAGTGCAATATCGGGATTTACAGAATATTTGTTTTTGTTCTCTATTATATGAACATCCTGAATGCCAAAACAGTCGCATGTGCGCAGTACAGCACTGGTATTGTGCGACTGGTAAATGTCTTCAAGAGCAATGGTTATATGACGAGTTCTGTTCTTAATTACAGCATCAAACCTTTTAATCCTCTCTTCGGTAACAAAATTCTTGAAATAATTAATAAGTTGTTTTTGATATTCTATATCTGCCATCTCAAAAGTAATTATATTAATTTCTTGGAGCGTGCTGCCGCTGCACATAATTTATAAAGAACACGTGCTCCTACGTTGGCATCCCATTCTTTATCACGTGGTGATACTTCACATAAATCAAAACCAATAATTTGTTTGTTATGAGCTAATAATCTTTGCAACAGATAAGTTATTTCATTAAATGATAGACCTCCGGGAACAGGAGTTCCAGTGTTAGGACATAAGTAAGGCTCAAGACCGTCAATATCAAAACTGATATAAACTTTCTCATTAAGCAAAGGAACAATGGCTTCTGTTATGTTATGCCACGTACCACCTTTATACAAGTCGTTTTTGATTTCAATATCAAAAAAAGTATGAATACGTTCTGATTTGTTTTTTATCAATGTCATTTCCTGATGTCCTATATCACGCACACCTACCTGAACAAGACTTTCGATATTATTTATTTTAAGAGCATGATTCATTACAGAAGCGTGTGAAAACTCAAAGCCTTCAAAAGCAATTCTTAAATCAGCATGAGCATCAATCTGGAGGATAGAGAAACTCTTATGTTTTTTAGATAAAGCTCTTATAAGGCCCAGAGGAGAGCTGTGGTCGCCTCCCAAAACACAGACTATTTTATTGTTTTCCAGATAATTAGTAGCTTTTTCTTCCACCCATTTATTAAGTTTATCACAAACTTTATTAATCTTTTCTAATTTTTCTTTCATATCGGGTCTGTCATCAATAGGCTTACCTGAAGAAATGTAATTGATATATTCTTTGGAAAGTTTTCTATATTTATTATTTTCATTTTTCCAATAATCGCTCACTTCCTCCATAAATATACCTGCCTGCCATGGATTTTGGTACTCTAAATCGTACAAATCCAATTGGGCGGATGCTCTCTTGATGGCTTCTGGAGCATTGCTTGCGCCATCATTGTACGAAACGCTGACATCCCAAGGTACCGGTATAATAATTATTTCAGATTCTTCTTCATTGAAGGGCAATCCAAAGATATTCTTATCGAAGGTGAGTAACCCGTCAAAATCAAATGATTTTATTTTTTCCTCTTTACTTTTGTTCATGTCAAAAAAAGAAATAATTTTATAAATAATTTATATCTCTGTTGTTAATAATAATTTACAAAAATATGAAGTTTAGGCTAATTAAAGTTTTCATGTTGGGTTTATTTTTTTTATGCCTCATAAAAAGCAATAATGCTCAAAACAATTTATCGATTTCGACAAAATCGTTTTTTAATGATTTAAAAGCTTGTAAGAATGAACGTGGACAGTATGTGGCAACTGCAGAACTAACTGAAAAATATGCTTTATATAAACAAGATGGCATTGTGTATGTATCTGGCTTGGCCAAGGTTTCAGATAATAGTGTGATTAAAGCACTAAGAGAAAAAAAATGTATAATAAATACACAAATAAAAGATATTATTACTCTCAGGGTGCCTTTAGGATTTTTAGATAAGCTATCAGAGACCAAAGGATTAATATATGTTGAGTTGGGAAGGAAAGTAAAACCAAATTTAAAGGATGCTTTGAAAGATACGAGAGCAGACAGTGTACAGGCAGGCATAGGGTTGCCTCAGGCGTATTCCGGGAAAGGTGTAATTATTGGCGAAACCGACTGGGGTTTTGATTACACACATCCTACATTTTACGACACTTCATTAACGCATTTAAGGATAGTGAGGGCTTGGGACCAGTATAAGTTATCAGGTCCTGCCCCTGCTGCTTATACTTATGGAACTGAGTATGCCACTGAGCAGGAACTGTTGACAGCCCAGCACGATACATCAAATATATATGGACTGCATACACATGGGACGCATACTTCAGGGATAGCAGCCGGTAATGGTGCAGGTACACCTTACAGAGGTTTTGCGTATGGGGCTGAAATAGTTATGGTTACTATTTTGGTTGATGAAGCCTCTGTCCTAGATGCTTTTAATTATATTTATAACTATGCCAGCAGTGCAGGTAAGCCTGTTGTTATCAACATGAGCTGGGGCTTGTATTATATGGGTACACTTGATGGCACATCTTTAATTAGCCAGAGCCTCGATTATCTGTCCGGTATGGGGATGACATTTGTGAGCAGTGCAGGAAATAACGGAGATGTCAATTTCCATATAAAAAAAGAATTTGGTCCCTCTGTTGACACACTGAGAACTTTTGTTGCTTTTGAGCCATACGCTCAGATCCCTACTATGTGGGGGCAATCAATATCTATGTGGGGAACACCCAATACTTCCTTTAAGTATGGTTTGGAAATTTATAATAATACCAATAACTTAATGCTTGATTTGCCATTATATAATACTGTTGACGGTGTTGTTCTTGATACTAATGTTATAATTGCCAATGATACTATTACCTATAGGATAGAATCGGAAGCTTCAAATCCTTTCAATCAAAGACCCGGTGTAAGATTGAGGGTGAGAAACCTGAAAACGAGCACATACAATATTGCTGTGAAAGTTGTTTCAGATACAGCCACAGTTCATTTATGGAATCTTATTGAGCTTGTCAATGATGTAGGTAACTGGGGTGCAGCTTTTACTAATCCTATAGCCAACACCACAGCAGGAGATACTTATTATGGGATAGGGGAGCCTACTTGTGCTGCAAGTGTTATCACTGTAGGTGCTTACCGTGCGCAAGTTACTTTACCCAATGGGCATACCTATTATGGAAATATTTCTTCTTTTTCAAGTAAAGGTCCTCTTATAAATGAAGTGATAAAACCTGATATTACTGCCCCGGGAGCCAATGTAGTTTCTGCAATTTCGTCTTTTTATAATGGCACGCCAGTTTCAACTATTACTAATGTAACTTTTAACGGTAAAATATATAAATTTGGTCCTATGTCAGGTACATCTATGTCCATTCCTGTAGTGGCAGGTATTGCGGGGTTGTTATTAGAAGTAAATCCCTCATTAACCCCTGCGCAGATTAAAAATCTGCTTAAACAAACGGCCAGACATGATAGCTATACTGGCGTTATATCGTCTGCGGGAGATGTTTTATGGGGATGGGGAAAAGTAAATGCCTACCATGCGGCAAGAATAGCAGCCGGCTTATCGGGATGTAGTAACAATACTTTTTTAAGCTCAGATTTCAAAATTTTCCCTAACCCAACTTATGGCGTTGCCTTTTTGGAAGGATTTATAGAAGGAAATTACAGTATAAATATTTATGATGTCAATGGAAAAAATGTTTATAATGCACATAAAACATATCTGTCGCAGCAATTTCAGATAAACTTTACATTGTTGAAAAGAGGTATTTATACTGTGTTATTAGAATCGGATAAGAATAATTATATACAAAAATTGATTTTACAGTAAGTAGAAACTAAAACGCAATCCTTCTATACCCACCATCTATTTTAATATCAATGCGTATATGGTCTTCAGGTAAAAGACTTTCTACTTTTTCGGGCCATTCTATAAAGCAATAATTGCCACTGTAAAAATACTCTTCGTAGCCTATGTCAAAGACCTCAGTAATTTTTTTGATGCGGTAGAAGTCGAAATGATAAATGGTATTTCCATCTGTTGCAGTGTATTCATTAACAAGTGAAAATGTAGGACTATTAACTGTTTGTATTACATTCAGATATTTGCAGATAGCTTTAATCAGTGTTGTTTTACCGGCTCCCATTTCGCCATAGAATGCAAACAGTCTTGAAGATTTATGGGTTTCTATAACTTGCATAGCAACAGTGTCAATTTCGTTTAATGATTTAACCAGAATCTCCATAAGACTTTATTTTGCTGTAAGGTAAATAAAGGGAATCAATATCTCTTCCATAGAGATTCCTCCATGCTGGAAAGTGTTCTTATAGAAGTTTACAAAATAATTGTAGTTGTTGGGGTAAACAAAATATTTTGCTTCTTTTCCAAAAACATAGGAAGTGCTCACATTGATACGGGGGAGGTATATTTTTGCAGGGTCTTTTATTTCGAAAACATCTTTTTTGTCGAACTGCAAAGCTTTGCCCTGTTTATATCTCAGATTAGTAGAAATGTCTTTGTCACCAAGCAAACGAGATGGAGTAGTAACTTTAACGGAGCCATGGTCAGTAGTGATAATGATATTCAGCTTACGAGTAGCCAGCTGTTTGATAATTTCAAACAAAGGAGAATGTTCGAACCATGAAGCAGTAATAGAGCGGTAGGCAGATTCATTCTCAGCCAGTTCGCGAATTACATCCATATCAGTACGGGCATGGGAAAGCATATCTACAAAATTGTAAACGATAACATTAAAATCGTTACCATACAAGTTGTTGATGTTTTCCAGCAGCTTTTTCCCTGAGTTGATATTTAATATTTTGTTGTATGAATATTTGATTTTTTTGCCATATCTTTTAAGCTGTTCTCCCAACAATTCACTTTCAAACTGATTTTTTGTGCCTTCATCTCCCTCATTCATCCAGTATTTGGGATATTTCTTTTCAATTTCTCCTGGCATCAAGCCTGCAAAGATAGCATTACGCGCAAATTGTGTTGTGCTTGGTATGATGCTGTAGAAGATATCATCGTTTACTACCCTGTAATAGTCGCTGATAACATGTTCAATTACTTTCCACTGGTCATATCTGAGGTTATCAATAAGCAATAAAAATAAAGGACCATCAGCATTTTCCAAGAGAGGCATTACCTTTTCTTTAACGAGTGTATGAGATAAGACAGGTGTCGCATCATTTTTTAAAGAGAGCCAGTTTTCATAGTTCCTCTCATAGAACCTGCAAAATAAACTATTGGCTTCATTTCTCTGCATCCTGATGACTTCTTCCATGCCATCATTTTGCGATTGCTCTAACTTAAGCTCCCAAAAAATAATTTTACGGTAAATATCCACCCAGTCGTTAAAATTCATGCTGTCGTTTATCTGCATGCTTATACTTCTGAAGTCCTGCTGGTAGCCCTGAGTGGTTTTTTCATTTATGATGCGTTTGTTTTCGACATTCTTTTTCAGGCACAGGAGTATCTGGTTCGGGTTAACAGGTTTTATAAGGTAATCAACAATGTTTGAGCCGATAGCCTCTTCCATGATACTCTCCTCTTCACTTTTTGTAATCATCACGACAGGAATATTTGGCATTGCTATTTTTAAAGCATCAAGTGTTTCCAGACCTGACATGCCGGGCATATTTTCATCAAGGAAAAGTATATCGTAATAATTGTCTTTTAATAAATCCAATACTTCATTCCCGCTGTTAGTAATAGTTACATCATATCCTTTCTGTTCAAGGAAAATCACATGTGCTTTTAATAAATTTATTTCATCATCTGCCCAAAGTATTTTGATTTTATTCATTGTGTGTTGTTTTATTTAGATAGTAGAATATAAGTAAAAAGGGATAAGGTATAAAGGGATAAAGGTATAAAGGTATAAAGGTATAGAGGTATAGGGGGATGGGGGGATACCATTTATCAATTTTATTTGCGTGAGTGTTTTCATAAAAATTCATTACCCTTTGCAATGGGGTTTATACCTTATACCACTATTTCCCTATGCCATTATTATCATTTTCAGAAATTACTGTAAAGGGAGTATTATATATATTCAGATAATTTATTTAAAATTTTATCTGTGGCTCCCGATTTACTATTAACGAAAGAAATACAGATTTCTGATGTGGCTTTAAAATAAAAATCGTCATTCAGTAATTCATTAACCTTTCTGATAAGCGGAACCTCCTCAGAGATGCTAAAAGCTCCTTTCTTATTGATAAGTTCCACGGCTTCTGAAAACTTCTGATAATTGGGTCCAAAAATAACAGGTAACCCAAAGCAGGCCGCCTCCAGAATGTTGTGAATGCCTTTGCCAAAGCCACCCCCAATATATGCCAAATGGGCATAGCGGTACAGTGCTGATAAATAACCTATACCGTCAATGACGACAATGTCCATTTTTTGGGCATTTTCTTCGTTGAGCATTGAATAGGTACATGCTTTAGACCCCAGGGTTTGCAATAATTTTTTAATATAGTCAGTGTTTATTTCATGTGGTGCGATGATGAATTTAACGCCCTTGATGTTGGTTTTGATG
>Ga0114951_10002614_pt1 | contig 20143 bp, 17 predicted proteins | sample AM7aDNAmetaG_FD_88677 | JGI IMG/M metagenome (GOLD analysis project Ga0114951, IMG submission 88677) | Freshwater microbial communities from Finland to study Microbial Dark Matter (Phase II) - AM7a DNA metaG | ecosystem: Environmental > Aquatic > Freshwater > Lake | place: Finland: Lake Alinen... | reverse complement strand
CTGGGCAAAACCTGGTCGCCCGCGACCTTGCCCAGGACGAAGAACTCGGCGCCATTGGGCAGGACGGGATAATACTGGGCGAACGCCGCCACTGAACCGGCGAGAAAAAAACCCCATCCGAGACTTTTTGAAACGCGAAGCATGACGGATATATGATTCATTTTTTTATCACAATTTTTCAGCAGGCGCCAGCCGTTTCCGGGAAAAAGTCCCCGGCCGGGAGAGGCGCTTGATCCAGTTCGCGCAAAAGCGATTTGAAGCCCCACCGGGAATATAGCAGGCGCAATGCGGCGGCATCACTGGATTTGCAGGCCAATTCCTCCAACGAAACTTCACATGGCACCTCGCTATTTAATCGCACCAGCTTTTGATTGCGGCGGACCACCTCCTCGGATGCTTGCAAACTTGATCGCAAACGGTCCGGGTGGACCTCCTCCAACCGCCGGTACAAGGCATCCGCCGAGCCGAACTGGCGCAACAAATCCGCAGCAGTTTTCGCGCCAACGCCCGGCACTCCGGGAATGTTGTCAACCGCGTCCCCGGTCAGGCTCAGCCAATCCACCATTTGCGCGGGATCCACGCCTGTTTTCGCCCTGACCTCCCCGGCCCCAAAAAGCGCGCCGGTCTTGTCCTGCGGATGAAGCAGGCGGACCTCCGGCGAGACCAGTTGCATGAAATCCTTGTCCGAACTGGCGATGACGACTTCCAAACCGTCCGCCACGGCCTGGCGGGTAAGCGTGGCAATGGCATCGTCCGCCTCGCACCCGTCGCGCAAAAGGGAAAAAATGCCGGCTGCGCGCAAATAAGAAACGATGGGGTCGAGTTGTTGCTCCAGGTCGCGCGGCATTTCGGGGCGCTGCGCCTTGTATTCCGGGTGGAGGGCCTTCCTTTCGGAGGCCAATCCGCCGTCCCACACCACGGCCAGGTGGGAGGGCTTGACCCTGGCCTGCATCCGGCCCAGCGCCCGAATAAAACCGTAAATCGCGTTGGTGGCCGCGCCATCGGGAGCGGACAGCGAACGGATGGCAAAGAAGGCCCGGTAGGCGAAAGCATGGCCGTCCACGATCAACAGCCGCCGTCGCGCCGGAGATTCATATGTTGGGCTTTGCATCATGCGGACGCATCGTTGGGCCTTGGCAGCCTTATCGCGCCGCCGGGGCCGGTTGGGGCGGAACCCCGAACTTTGCAAACGGCAGGTCCTCGTCCGTATGCACCCGGTTCCCCGCCGGGTCAATCATGGTGGGAGTGACAAATATCAACAGGTTCTCCTTGGAGCTGTCGGAGGACTGGCTCTGGAACAACTTGCCGAAAAAGGGCAGGTCGCCGAGCATGGGAACCTTGTCGCGCACCTTGGTGATCGTTTCGGAAATCAATCCTCCCAACACCACCGTCTGTCCGTCCCACACGTCGCACGCCGTCGCCACAGACCGGATGCGGAAGTGCGGCAGGGGCAATTGCGCCGTGATCGATACCCCAAGTGTGTTGCCGGCAAACCCCTGGGCTTGCGGGACAAATTGGCCCGGATTGTCATATCCGATGAATTCCGTGTAGGTCGGCAGAAGCGCCATCTCGATGGAATAGCCGTCCGCGGAGACCGTTGGGATCACGTCCAGGCTCGGGCCTGTCGCTATCAAGGAAGTGCTGTACCCAATCGAAGGGGTGCCCCCCCCGGTGCCGCCAGTCAGGCCGGTGGATTGGGAGGTGGTTATACTCACGTTTGCCGTTGTGACAATCATCTTCAGGTCTTGGGCCGCCAGATGCGCTTGCCGTCCGCTTTCCGTCGTCACCTTGGGCGCGGCCAACAGGTCCGATCCCGACCGCTGTTCAATGGCGTTGATGGCGACGCGGAACTGGGGATCGGTCATGATGCCCGTGATAGTGCCCAAGGTGGGAAGCGGGTTTTGTCCCGAGCCATAGGTGTTGCGCAAGCCCGAAGTCAGCGATCCATCCGAGGACAACGGCGAGAGGGCATTGCTCAAGGCTCCCCCAGGGAAAATACCACTGGGATTGGCCGTGGTGGCTGTGGTTTGGTAGGATGGCGCGGTGCCTGCTTGCAAGCCCATGGCCCCGTTGTTCATCAGCGTGTTGCCCAGATACCATTGAAATCCAAGCCCCCGGCTGTCATCCTGGCTCAGATCGGCGAATTTGGCTTCGATCGTGACCTGGGGCGGCGTCTGATTGAGCAATTCGATTGACTGCTGGATGATTTCCAGTTCCTGCAAGGTGGCCCGCACCAGCAACTCGCCCAACCGGTCATTGAAAAAAATCATTTTGGGAGGTCTCAAGTCAACGCCGCAGGCGATAAAGTAATCCCGCACCATTTGGTTTGCTGTCATGGTGTTGTTGGTTGCCGTGACATAACGCAACCCCACCTGTCCGTTATTGCCGCCTTGCACTCCCCCTCCTCCTCCTCCCTGGCCGCCCCCTTGCACCTGTTGAGCGATCTCCACTTGGGGAATTGTGGCGTTGCCATAGCTGCCACCGGAGCCGCCGCTGCCGCCGGCGCCGCCGCCGCCCCCGGTGTTGCCGCCGCCGCCGCCGGTGCTGCCGCCGCCGCTTGATGAGCTACCGAGACCGCTAGTGCCGGAGCTTTGGAGGGGGACGTTGAGTGGAACTGAGAAGACGCCTTGAAGGCCTTGCACGAATGTATTGGGATTAACGCGGAATGTCTTGGTATATAACGTGGCCACCTCCACGGGCTTGGGTGAAAAGACCACGGCGTAATCTTCTATCGCGTAGCGGATCGGGTGGTCGGCCACCTTGGTGATGGCATCCAACACATCCTCCAGGCGAAGATTGGAAAGCGCAGGGGAGATATTGATGATCACTTCGGTCCCGATGTCCTGCTGCTGTGTCGCCCCGGCGGCCGGCACCGCCCCGGCGGCGGCGGCTGCTCCGGTGATATCAATCGAAAACAAGCTGCTGCCTGTTTCCACGTTCTGGTTGATCATGAAATTGATGCCGATGCCGTCCGGGTCGCGCTTCTGGGATTCGGTTCTGAGCTTGAGCAACACTTCCTTCAAGGGATATTGATTAAAAGTCACTTCATTGAGCATGATGGACTCCAGCTTGGAAAGAATCCGTTGCCGCCCCTTGGTGGTATTAACCAAATTTGTGTCCCACATCGGGTTGGGCTTGGGCAGGGCTTCCCGTTTGGCGGACTGTATCCAGGCGGCCTCCACCTCGCCAATACTGCTCTTGACCCCTTGCTCCCGCAGGCGGGCGTTGTCCATGTAGCGGGCTTCCTTGATTAAATCCAGGTAATACGGAGCGCTCCGGTTGGACGGGTCGTCCTTGAGAACTTGCTTGAGGATTGCCTCCGACTCGTCATATTTGCCCATCTCGTAAAGGAACTTGGCGTTTTGCACGCGTGTGGCTACGTCTATCTTTTGTTTTTCCATCGCCGGATACTGCTTCAGCAGGTCCGGGCTGGGCACCCGCCCCAACTGCTCGGCCTGACGCTGCTTGATTTCCGCCTTGAGGCGGCGCAGGGCGTCATTGTTCGGATCAACCTTCAAGGCGATATCAACCTCCGTGTTGGCGCCCATCATATCCCCGGCGGCCAGGGCCATGCGGGCGAGCTGCGAACTCACCGCGTCCACCCCCGCCACCGCCTCCCTTTTTTCGGCGTCCACGGCGGGGCTGCCGATTTGGGCGTAGGGGATTTGAAGGACGGCCTCTTGATAGAACTTGGCGGCTTCACTCAATTGATGTCGCTTGAGGGCGTCGCGCGCCTGTTCCAGTTTGAGGTGCAAACGTATGGTGGCCTCCTGCCGGCGCACGGCTTCATCATTGGCGATTTCCACCGGGGTCTCCACCGGGGCGGGTTGGGCGTGCAACGATATGGCGAGAAGAAAGGCCAATCGCAGGCTTGTTTTTGCGGCTGATGTCATGGCGTTGTATCCTGTTAAAATTTGTCCCCATTACGAGACTGCGTCCACTTGATCTCTGTGACTTTGGTAGTGCGTCTGGACTGCACTCTAACGGCATCGTTGGTGATTTCAACAATAATATAAGGCTCCTTGTCCAGTCTGAACTCGTCGTTCACCCGTTTCCTGGGCAGTGTCAGCGTTTCGGGATCGTACTTCAGATCAACCAGGTAGCTGGACACCCATTTGTAAGGGGTGTTCGTGGACACCCACACATTGGTGTCACCCGTCCGGGTTATTTCCAAATTAATTTCCGACGGGTCATTCTCAGCGCCTTTAATGCCGCGCACGATGTAAAGGCCCGATTTCATTTTTTCATCCTTCCGCGCGTAATCGAATTTCTTGGGCTTGCTGTTAGGCTGCTGCAAGTCCACTTCCCGCTGGACGCCCATGACATAAACGGACCCCTCCATCGGATGGTCGTAAGTGATAATCGTGTAAAGTGGAACGATGTTGGTGACGATCAGCGCGTCGGGGCCTGTTTTGAGTATCTTGAGCAGGTCGCCGTTGGGCTTGCGCTTCCAAGTCACCGGGTCGAAGGTATTGTGCTCGCCGGACAACACCAGCGGAGGCGGATTGGTGATTCGCGCCAGCGCTTGCTGCTCCACCGAGAGGTCTATGGGTGGCGGGGGCGCCGTCCGGGGCGGTGGCCCGCCCTCGGGGCCTGCCAATCGCGTCTTCACGCGCTCGATGCCGGACCTCATCCAAACCGCCGACCCCGCCAACCCCAGCAAGACCACGCACAACACTATCTTTTCGTAATGTTTCTTGAGAAATTCCATCAACGACGCTCCCTCCTTCTCGGTTTGGCCCCCGTCTTGGATGTTGGCGACGCTTTAGGTTTCACCTCGTTGGATTTCAGTTTCACCACGTCAATATAGAGGGTCACGAATAATGGAGTCTCCCTCAGGATGGTCACCGGCCCGGCCGGGGCGGCCGGAACGGCTGCCGCCGTCGCTGCAGCCATCTGCTGCGCCGGCGTTGGCCTTCGTTCCCTTTCCCTGGTTTCACCACCACGCCTGCCGCGACGCGAAGCCCCTTCCATGGACGTATTGGGGAGGTATTGGGGCATGGACTGGGAGTACTGGGCCGCCAGCCCCGGCTCGGGTTGCGCTTCGACCATTTGCGGCAGCACTCTGCTCGGTGTCACAAAAAGGGCCTTGACGATGAAACAGTTGCTGGAGGAGGCAAAACCGGACAAAACATTGGCCAGTTCGGCGCTGAACGCCCGGAATTCGACCCTGTATGGCGTCACCACTCCCCACTGGTTGGACACGGAGTTGAATTGAACGATGTCCTCCCCCGACTCGTCGGGAGAGACCGCCGGGCGCCGGATCCTCTCCAAAAAGTTGATTTTCGCCTCACATAGAATATGCAGAATCGCCTTGATCTCCTCCAACTCCTGCGTCCAGGGCGCTATGCACTCGGCGGGATAATTCAACTTGTCCAGTTGCTGCCAGAACGAGAAGGCGTACCCCGGCATCAATCCCACACCCGCGTTGGTCGCCTCCATGCCAAACTGAATGACGCTCTTCTGCAGGTAATCCTTGAATTGGCGGTCATCCACCTTGGGCGGGGTGGGAAACCCGGAAAACGGCTTCTGAAATTCCGCCAAAAATGCCCGCACCCGTTCCGCGTCCTCCTCCGCCACCTGGATGTTGTTCTGGTCGGGATACGGCTTTCTGTCTTGCAAGTCATCCAGACTCTTCCTGGAGGTGGCATATTGCTCGCTCAACTGCTTGTTCTGCCTCAGAACGGAAAAAAGCAAATAACCGCAATACCCGGTCACGCCCAACCCCGCGGCGACCGCAATCACAAAGTATAAATTTCGTTTGATCCAGGCCATGCTTAGAGCTTGAAATGATGCTGCAAGTCCACCAGCAGCTCGAACGAGAACGTGTTGGTATCCTGGTCGGATCGGATTTCTCCCAACACAACATTGGTGGTGAAGCTCGGATTGTTCGTCAAACACTGGCGGACCGAATACGCCAGGTCGGAGTTCGCCGTCGCGGACCGGCTGATGCCCCGGCAGAGAAGCTTCAGCGTGCTGACCTCACTCGTCGCGACCGGCGCCGCCGCCAGCGCCACGACTGTCCTCTGCGCCTGCCTGGAAGTCATCCTCCGCCCGGCGCCCCGGACCCGAAGCTCCCTGACGGGCGCCGGACCGCTGGGCTGCTGCTCGCCGCCGGAGGACTGCGTGGCCGAGGAGTATTCGCCAGGCATGACGGGTGTGAAACTCTCCACCCACACGCCCTCGTCTGTGTTGGTCCCGCCGTTCTCCGGCGTTGTCAAGTTCGCCTTCTCCATCGCCTCGGCCTGCATCATCACCTTGCGCAAATCCGTCAGCACCCCGATCCAATAAAACCGGTTGTCCGCCAGACCCTTCATATCGTCCGCCTGCTTCTTCAATTGATCCCGCTCCTTGAGCGCCGTTTGCAAGCGCGTGTCCTGCTGCGTCAACTTCTCCAGCGGCTCTTGCAACTCCCCCGCCGACCGCCGCCACAGCTCCCCAATTTGCGCCTCCGCCCTGAAAAAAACCAGGATCACCAGCGCCAGCCCGAAAACCGAGGCGACAAGATAAGGCTTTTTGCTCCCGAATTCCTGCCGTTGCAGCGAACTCCGGGGCATCAAGTTCAACTCCACAGGGCAATGCGCCAGGTCCCTCAACCCAAGCCCGACGACTTCTCCAAAGGAGTGCGCGCACTTGGACAACTCCTCCAAATCCAGCGCCGGATCAATTTCGATGTTCCGAAACGGATTGAAATACTCCACCGGGACGTTGAGTTTCTCGGCGAAAAACTGCGCGGTGAATGGCATGATCGAAGCCCCGCCGGAAAGATACAGCCGTTGCGGCGCCGACCCGCCTTGCTGGCCGCGAAAAAACTGGATGGTCTGGTTGACCTGGATATGCAGCCGGGTCATCACCTGCCGCGCGATCTTCGCTATCGCCGCCGCCTGCGGGTCTTCCGGCTCCTCGTAAGCGCCCCCCAGGCTCACCGACCCCTTCTCTATCTTGATCGCCTCCGCCTCCGCGAACTTGAGCTTCGCCTCGTTGCCGAAATCCTGCGTGATCGAATTCGCCCCGATGTTGATGCTCCGCGAATAGGCCTTGCCCTTCTCGAAAAAAAGCAGGTTGCTCGTCTTGGCCCCGATGTCCAGCAGCATCGTGCAGCCTTCCAAGTCCCCGTAATTGTAGCGGAAGGCGTTGTACAACGCCGCCGGCGACGCATCCACCAGCTTCATCCGCAAACCCGCCTTCTCGGCCACACGGAACAGACCCTCGACTATTTCCGACTTCACCGCCACCAGCAGCACCTCCAGCTCGTTGCTGGCCGATGTCCCCAGTATTTGATAATCCCACACCACTTCGTCCAGCGGAAACGGCACGTTCTGCTGCGCCTCGTAACGGATGATCTGCGTCACCTTGGACGTGTCCACCGGCGGCAGCTTTACAAATTTGGAAAAAACATGGAATCCCGGCGCGCACGCGTTGACCTGCCGCGCCGCGTAACTCTTCTCCCCAAGCAACTCCGTCAACCCCTTCAATATGGCCCCCTCCCGCGACGCTTCCTGGGACCCCTCTATCCCCAGCGCCTTGATCCCATACTGTTTGAGTCGCAGCCCCCCGGCCTCGTTCTGCTCAAACTCCGCCAGCTTCAAACTCCCCGCCCCAAAATCGACGGCCAGGAATGATTTTGAATTTAGCATGGAACGTGGGTGTGCGCCGTGTGTTTACGCCGCCTGCTTTGCTTCCAGAACCTCATCATTTTTCAAAAGTCCGTGCTTGTTACTTCAAATCCCTCAATTGGTCAATCGTTTTGATTCAGAAAACCTCTCCTTTAGCTATCCACGTGCCACCGCCTTGCCCATTCCCGGCCGCCATGCTCAAATTGCCTGCCCGGCCCGCGCACAACGCCTGTTTTAACGCAGCATTCCCACGCATAATGCGTGAAATTGCCGCAACCCGCCCGCCCGCCTCCCGCTCATATCCTCCCGCGAAAATACTCTATTGTCTTGACAATCCCCTCCGCCAGCCGCACCCGCGGCTCCCATCCCAATAGCGCTTTCGCCCGCCCTATGTCCGGCCGGCGCTGCCGCGGATCATCCTGTGGCAGCGGGCGGAACACGATCCTGCTGCGCGCGCCGGTGGCGCGGATGATCTCGCGCGCGAATTCCAGCATGGTCAACTCCGCCGGATTGCCGATGTTTACAGGCTCACAGCCCCGGCTCATCATCAAACGATAAATGCCTTCGATCAAATCCGAACAATAACAAAAACTGCGCGTCTGCCTCCCCTTGCCAAAAACCGTCAGCGGACGGCCGGTCAGCGCCTGCCCGATGAAAGCCGGCACCACCCGCCCGTCATGCAATCTCATGCGCGGCCCGTAGGTGTTGAAAATGCGCACGATCTTCGTGTCCACGCCATGCTGCCGGTGATAGGCCATGGCCAGCGCCTCGGCAAACCTCTTGGATTCATCGTAGCAGCCGCGCGGCCCTATCGTATTCACATTCCCCCAGTAATCCTCCCGTTGCGGATGCACCAGCGGATCCCCGTATATTTCCGACGTCGAAGCCAGCAAAAACCGCGCCCCCTTCTGCTTGGCCAGCCCCAGCGCCTTGTGCGTCCCCAGCGACCCCACCTTCAACGTCTGGATCGGCAACTCCAAATAATCCACCGGGCTGGCCGGCGATGCGAAATGCCACACGTAATCCACCGGCCCATCCAAAAACAAAAACTCCGTCACGTCCTGCTTGATAAAACGAAAATCCGCCCGGCCCGCCAGATGCTCGATGTTCTCCACGCTCCCGGTCACCAGATTGTCCATCGCCACGACTCGGTGCCCCTTTCCCAGCAGATAATCCACAAGGTGGGACCCTAAAAACCCCGCCCCCCCGGTCACGACCGACCGGGGCTGCGCTTTCTTGACTGTGCTTTTCCTCGCCATAAATTCCAAGGGTTCAGCGCGCTCCCTTGCCCAGGAGCACCACCCAGATTGTGCGCCACAAAATCTTGATGTCCAGCCACAACGACCAGTTGTCTATATACTCCAAGTCCATCCTCACCCAATCATTGAAGTCCTTCACGTCGTTCCGCCCCGACACCTGCCACGTGCAAGTCAGCCCCGGCCTCACGCTCAAGCGCCGCCGATGCGACACGTCATCAAACCGTTTTACCTCGTCCACAGGCAGCGGCCGCGGCCCCACCAGACTCATCTCAAAGCGCAGCACGTTGAACAGTTGGGGGGACTCGTCTATGCTGAATTTGCGCAGGACCCGCCCCACGGCCGTCACGCGCGGATCATCCGTCACCTTGAACACCGGCCCCGACATCTCGTTCAGCCGCTCCAGCTCCTGCTTCAACTGCTCCGCGTTGGTTACCATCGAGCGAAACTTATACATGATAAACGGCTTCCCGTTCAAACCCGCCCGCTCCTGCCGGAATAGCGCCGGCCCCCGCGATGTCATCTTAATCGCCGCGGCCGCCGCCAGCATGACCGGCGACGCCAACACCAGGAGCGCCAGCGCTCCCAAAAAATCCATGATCTGCTTGATCAGCCGCGGCCACGAACTCTCCGGCCCGGAACGAAACACCAGCACCCGCCGCCCGTAAAAACGATCCAGGCTCGTCTCCGATATCTGAGTCTCGAAAAAGTCCGCCAGCAGCCATGTCTCGACCCCCTCCAGTTCGCAGGCCCGGATCATTTTCTCCACCCGGTCAAAAAAGGTATGCCGCGCCGCGATCACCACCGCGTTGATCGAGTGCTCGTGCAACAAGCCCACCAATTCCTCCACCAGGCTCGAATTCAGATCAAACTCACCCGCAATCTCCAAGTCCTCCTTCCTCTTCTCTATCTCGGCCCGCAGCCGGCGGATGTCTTCAACCGCCCCCGCCAGGATGACGCGCTGCTTGAATTGCGCCTGCCCCAGTTGGGTCTTGTAGGCCGTGCGCACGATCTCCTCCTTCAAAAACATCGCCCCAAAACTGCTGAACCCAAAAAGCACAAGCACTCCCCTCGCCGCCTCCCCCCTGAACATGAATTCAATCAAAATCAGCCCCACCGCGCAGATTGTGCAAGCCTTGGCCAACTGCCATATCATCTCCTTAACCGGCGAAAAAACCTGCCGCTCGTAAAAACCCTGCCATTCCAGCACCAGCGGCGTCATCGGTATCACCACCAAAAACAGCGGGAAATAATCCGTGAACGACCCGATCGGGTCCACGGCTCCGGGCCAAAACTCCCCCCAATAATACCGGATCACCCACGCCAGCCACAGCCCCAGCGCAAATACTCCCCCGTCTATGAACTGGTTGACCTGGACACGGAATTGACGGTCACGAAGCAACATACTGATTCACATCCATCTCTCATCGCCGGTGCTCAAACGCTCTTTGGGGCGGGGCCGCACTCCATTCCTGCCGCGCGCCACCCGGCAAAGGCCCCGCGGAAGGCCGACCCGCGACTGTTTGAAACTCCGGGACCGACGCCCGGATGAATCGTTCAAGTCGCTCAAATGTGGCCTCTTCCTGCCCCGGAAGGCAAGCCGTAAAATACGAAACATACGCCCACCGTTCCAACACCCCTTTCCCCAACATCGTCCGCGCCTGCGACCACATCCGCGCTCCACGATCCGACGTGAGATGATCCGCCGAAACGAACCAATACACATAAATCCCCCGCAATTGGATCGGTTGCTTGATCTCATTGCGCGCCACCCGGTTAACCGTCAACTTGAGCGCCGGCAACGGGTATGGATACGGACGGTCCATCGGCACCAGAACCCGGTCCGTCTTCTCAATATGCCAATCCTGCGCCTCCAGGCAATACTGCGGCTGATGAATGCTCGTCCGGTCGCTTCCCATCAACACCACGCTGGCCATCACGCCGAAATCATCCTTCCCACGATACATCTTCCGTCCATAAGTCGTGTCCTTGGGCAATAAATCCAACTCCACCTGCGCCACCGGCAAGTTGGACCCCTTGATCCCAAAAACGGTCTCCGGCAAGAGCACACATTGCCGCGCCGCCACCCGCCCCGCCTCGTCATACAACAATCCCGGCCCCACCTTCACCCCGGGCGCGCCCAGGCGCATCTGCCGGTGAGCTTTCACCAGGTAACAACCCGTCGCGGCCATCATCCCCAAAGCCGCCGCCAATACCAGCCACTTGCTCTTGTTCATGCGCTTGTCCGGGATGGTTTCTCCCTCAGCGCGCGCGCCACCCCCAGCAGCGCCCCAATCGCCGCCATATACGTCACAAACCCAAACCAGTCATGCACCCACTTCCCCGAAGCCTCCCCGTAAGCCCGTCCTATCAAAACCACCACCACCAACCTCAACACATTGCAGAAAACCACCAGCGGAACCGTCGTCAGCACCATCAACATCCGCCTCCACAGCGACCGAAGGGTCAGCATCGCAAAAATCGTCGTCAACGCCAGCAACGCCACAAAACTGTGGATGCCGCTGCACGCCGCCGCCACGTCATAATTGTACTTCCCGCTCGGATCCGACAGCACCGTCCCCTGTTGCACCACCCCTATCCCCAACACCCAGTGGCAGAAAACCCGCGTCCACGTCGCCGACACCATCCGCAGCGGCAGCGTGACCGGCTCCGCGAAATTTCCCAGCGGCATGCAAAACGCGAACAGTCCCATCGGAAAGGTGCTCTCCCACATCGTCCGCCAACCCCAGACCACCCCGATCAACCCGTACAAACCCAAAAACAGCGCAATCATCGAAACCCGCGGCTGCTGCGCCAGAAAACCCAGGACATGAATCAGCAAAGCCAGCCCCACCACCCCCAACCCCGGCCACCAAACCCCGGAAACCGAAGCCGCCAATTCCCGCCGCCTGACCCAAAACAAAACCGCCACCACAAACGGAATCAAATTCCCCTGGCTGCTGTCCATCGCCGGCTCATTCCAGGCATGATAAAGCCACTCAAACAACGAAGGATGCAACGTCTTGAAATTGAACGAACTGATCCCGGCGACATGGAACAAGACGCACCACCCCGCCAACAACGTCAAAAAAAGCCATTTATCCGGCGCCCGCCCCCAATAATCCCGGAACTCAGCCCCTAAAGACGGCCGCCGCGCCGCAAGCGTCGCAACCGGAACATGATGATCACCAGCATCCATGAAAACCCACCTTACACCCCCCGCCCCTCCCCGCGCAAACCAAACCTCCGCCTCACCCGCGTGCCGCGCGGCATATCACTTTTTTGGCGATCCCTCCTAATCCTACTCCTAATCCTAGCCAAAGATATTTGAAATTTTAGCCACAGATGGACACAGATGGACACAGATGCAAAATCTGAGAGATAATTCGACGAGATTTCAATGGTAAGAATCTAATCCTAATCTCTTCTTATGGATTGGGATTAGCCTCCAAGCCAAAAATGTCGTGCATTGGGACCACAAACCTGAAATTCGTAAGTTGTTGAAAATCAACAACCCGCCTTTCATGTTTGTGGAAAGGAGCAGGATTAAGATTACGAGCCGGAAACCGCAACCCCAAAAAGTGGAATGCGCGAGCGCGACCGCGACCGCGTCATAAATCCGCCTGTCATAAATCCACCTGTCAAAATCCACCTTGCGAGTTTGCCAAAGCGGGACTAACCTGCCGGAAATGAGCGTTCAAGAGATCAAAGAAGCGGTGCTACATCTCAGTTTGGAGGAACGGGCGGAAGTCGCGGCCTGCCTTCATTCGTGGAACGACGACCAGTGGGATGAACAAATGAAACGCGATCTCGCCTCCGGCAAACTCGACAAGATTCTGGCCCGGGTGGACGCGGACATTGCAGAAAACAAAACGGGTGGCATGCCGTGATTTCGCGGACGCACGCGCAATTTTGGGAATGTTTTAATGCCCTGCCAGAGGACGTCCAACGGATGGCGAAAGAGAAGTATCAACTTTGGGAGTTGGACTGTTTTCATCCATCGCTCTATTTCAAACCATTGAAGGATGACGTCTGGTCGGTCAGAATCAACCAGAGCTATCGGGCTTTGGGCCGGCGCAAAGGAGCGTTGATCGTGTGGTTCTGGATCGGCACCCACGCGGAGTACGATAAGCTGGTGAAACACGCAAGGGGAATGTTCTGAGCCGGGACGATGCAGTTGCGGGGGAGCGCGCGCGCCTTCGCGTGCGGTGGTTGGCGCCTCGCCAACCACAGCCCGCCGCTCAAATCTTCCACGCCATTCAGTGAGGCCGGACACGCAACACCAACCGGCCAGGGTGCCGGTTGGCTGCGCGCGGGGCGCGCGCGCTCCCCAATTCCCATTGCATCGTTCCGGCTGGGAACTTTTCTTCTCCCCATTCCCCTCTCCCGCATTCCCCTGGCGATGTGTCTTTCTTGCGCAACGGCGCGCCTGGGAATCTTGTTTTTAGCTTTTATTTGCTTTCCCATCTAAATATGGTATCATGCCGCCGTGAAAGACGCCCGTCGGACATTTTGCGCCCGCCTCCGCCAGGCTTCCGCCATCGCGCTGCGCAGGCGGAAGCCCGTCCGCCCCTCCGTCTTGTGCGGGTGCGACGACATCGAACCAGGGTGCGATAAACTGCAAAAACGGACTTTTTGGATGCCAAAAATCGCACCCTATCGCAGGCTATATAACCCTATCGCACTCTATCGCACTTTAAATGCCAATATTATGAACGCGCAAGCGTCAACCTGGAGACTGGCCACCAGCCACTGGCCACTAGCCACTAACCTTGTCCCGGACCCGCCAAATACCGGGATGCGCCCGTGTTTGACGCGCCGCCATTTTTGTGCGTGCATTTTCCAGCCGGGGCCGGCAAAATCGCCGGGTCTGATGACCAATGACATAATGTTAACCTTCAGGACCAAAGAACTTTCATGTTCCGGGTCTCAACCCATTCAAGACCAATGACCTCCCCTTCCCCCCTCTCTCCCGCCAAAATCCGTTACAACCGCATTCTCCTCCTGGTGGCCGGGCTGGGCGGGTTGCTCTACGGGGTGGATGTCGGGATTATCGCCGGGGCGCTGCCTTATTTGCAGGACACTTCCGGCCTCAATGCCAGGCAACTTTCCTTTATCGTCGCGGCGGTGCTGCTGGGCAGCGTGATTTCAACGTTGTTCGCCGGCATGCTGGCCGACTTGATGGGGCGCAAGTGGTTGATGGCGGTCAGCGGAACGCTTTTTGTCGTCAGCATTCCGGTCATCGCGCTGTCGCACGGCTACCAACCGCTGGTGCTGGGCCGGTTGTTGCAGGGTGTCAGCGCGGGATTGATCGGCGTCGTCGTGCCGCTCTATCTGGCGGAGTGTCTCGACGCCTCCGATCGCGGCAAGGGCACGGCGGTGTTTCAATGGCTTTTGACGCTTGGCCTCATGGCGGCGGCCGTCATTGGACTCTTCTTCAGCCACCAGCTTGACGCGGTGGCCAAATCGGGCGATGCGGCCAATATCCTGGCCTTCAAGGACCATGCCTGGCGCGGCATTTTCTGGGTTTCGCTGCCGCCCGGTCTTCTGTTTGTCTTGGGCAGCTTCATCGTGGCGGAGTCGCCCCGCTGGCTCTTTCGCCGGGGCCGGGCTGACGCCGCGCGCGCGGCCCTGCTTCGTTCCAGAAGCGAAGAACAGGCCGCGGTGGAGTTGAAGGAAATGGAGGCCACCGCGGCGGCGGAAAAAGCCAAGGCAACCGCCAGAGGCCAGGCGGGGCGCGAATCGTTGTGGCATCGCAAGTACGTCATCCCCTTTGTGATGGCCTGCGTCATCCTGGCCTGCAACCAGGCCACCGGCATCAATTCCATTATTGGTTACAACCCCACCATCCTCCTCCAAGGCGGTCTCTCCGATGTCTGGGCGCACGGAGGCTACGCCATCCTGACCATCGTCAATTTCCTCTTCACCCTGGCCGCCGTCGCGCTGGTGGACCGCAAGGGCCGCAAGTTTCTGCTCAGCTTGGGCAGCGCCGGCGTCATCGCCTCGCTCCTCTGCGTGGGCATCGTGTTCCGGCACACCGAAAGCCGCCGCGTGGATTGCCGCAACGCGGCCCAGGCGATGGTCACGCCCGACCAGAATCTGACCCTTTCCTACAACGCTGAATCGGCCGCCAGCCTTTTGCCCGCGGGAAGCCCGACCGGGATGCCGACGACCCTGGTCATTATTTATTCCTACGGCGATTTTACGGCGGCGACGGCGGCCGTTCGCTCCGACGACCCGGGAGCCAAGCCGATTGAAATCTCGCGCGGCACCTGTGTGCCCGACACTAAGGTGGCGGCGTTCTTTTCCAATCCGTTTGCCAACTTGGACGCGGCGCGGACCGCCCCGTTGTGCATTGAAAACGCCCTGGTCACCCCCGTGCCCAGCCCTCAAAGCGGATGGCTGGTGGCAATTTGTCTGTTTGTTTTCATGGCCTTTTTCGCCGTTGGCCCGGGCGTGTGCGTCTGGCTGGCGCTGTCGGAATTGATGCCCACCCGCATTCGTTCCAACGGCATGAGCATCGCCTTGTTGATCAATCAAGCCGTCTCAACCACCATCGCCGCCGTCTTTCTGCCGACCGTCGGCAAATACGGCTATTCCACCATGTTCTTCCTCTTTGCCGGCTGCACCGTCGTTTATTTCATCACCGCCGCGTTCTTCCTGCCTGAAACCAAGGGCAAAACCCTGGAGGAGATCGAGGCTCACTTCGAACACTCGTAAGTTTGTTTCTATGAAATCATATCTATTACCCATCATGTCCATCGTCTCCGGTCTGGCTCTCGCCGCAAGCGCCGCCGAACCGGCTCTCATCCCCATGCCCGAAAAAATGACCGTGCGGGAGGGCGTTTTCACGCTTACTCCTGAAACCCTCATCCTGGCGGACAAAAAGTCCGACGACGCCGCCTCTTTCCTGGCCAAACGCCTGCGGCAGGGCGTGGACTACCCCTTCCTCCTTCAATTCACCGGCGAATCCCCACATGGCGCCATCACGCTGACCACCAAAGGCAGCGACCCCGCCCTGGGGCCGGAAGGCTACGAATTGATCGTCACCCCGGACTCCGTCCTCATTCGCGCGCCGTCCGACGCCGGCTTGTTTTACGGCGTCCAGACCTTCCTCCAACTCTTGCCCCCGGAGGTCTTCGCCGCCAAGCCGGTTGAAGGCGTGAAATGGCAGGCCCCTTGCGTGGAAATCAAAGACCACCCCCGTTTCGCGTGGCGCGGCATGTTGCTGGATGTCAGCCGCCACTTCTTCACCCCGCGCGAGGTCGAACAAGTTCTTGACGCCCTGGCCATGCACAAGATCAACACCCTCCATTGGCATCTGGTGGACGACGTGGCTTGGCGCATCGAAATCAAAAAATACCCGCGCCTGACGCAAGTGGGCGCATGGCGCAAAGACACCGGTTTTGGTTTGGACCCCAAAGCCTCCACCGCCTACGGGCCGGACGGCCGTTACGGCGGCTTTTACACGCAGGACGACATCCGCCAGGTGGTTCGTTACGCCGCCGAGCGCCACATCACCATTGTCCCGGAAATTGAGATGCCCGGCCACACCGCCTCCGCCTTGGCCGCCTACCCCCAATACAGTTGCACCGGCGGCACTTTCACCACCGACTTCGGCGGCCCCATGGGCGTCTATTGCGCGGGCAATGACGCGACATTCGACTTCCTCCAAAATGTTTTGACCGAGGTGTTCGCCCTCTTCCCAAGCAAATACATTCACGTCGGCGGAGACGAAGTCCCGACCGACTTCTGGGCCAAATGCGACAAATGCCAGGCGCGCAAAAAAGCCGAAGGTTTGAAAGACGACATCCAACTGGAAAGCTACTTCATCCAGCGCATCGAGAAATTCATCAACGCCCACGGCCGCTCTCTCATCGGCTGGAGTGAAATCCGCCAGGGCGGCCTCGCCCAACATGCCGCCCTCATGGATTGGATTGGCGGCGCCACCGAAGGCGCCACCGCCGGCCACGATGTCGTCATGACCTCCGAAGACTCCTGCTACCTGGACCATTACCAATCAGCCAACCAGGCCAAGGAACCCCGCGCCATCGGCGGATTCCTCCCTCTGCGCGACATTTACGCCTTTGACCCCATTCCCACCAATCTGCCGTCCCAGTTCCAGCATCACATCCTGGGCGCGCAAGGCAATCTTTGGACCGAGTACGTTCCCAATGTGCGCCACGCCGAATACATGATCTTCCCCCGCGAAAGCGCCCTGGCCGAAGTCGCCTGGTCCCCCAAGGAAGCGCGCAACTTTGACAGTTTCGTGAGCCGTTTGAAAACCGACGACCGCCGCATGGACGCCATGGGTGTCAACTATAGACACAACCCCCTCGACATCGGCCAGTAGCCCTCATGCCGGATCCGCGGGAGAAGACCGGCTCCCGCGGATTTGTGCTTGAATCCGCGCGGAGTTGGGTTATGCTCCCGGCCTTATATTGATATTATGTCTCGACAATGCGAATTAACCGGCGTCGGCCCCATCAAGGGCAGCCATATCTGGCGCAGCGGCAAAGCCAAGAAAAAAGGCGGCATCGGCACCCACATCACCGCCATCACCAAGCGGCGTTTCCTGCCCAATCTCCAACGGGTCAAAGTGCTGATCAACGGCGAAGTCCGTTACATCCGCGTCTCGGCCAAGGCGATCAAAAAGGGCCTGGTCCTCAAGGCGCCCAACCGTCGCTGGAGCAAGGCTCAACAGGCGGAGGCGGTGGCTGCTGCTGCTGCTGCGGCGGCGGCGGCGCCCGCAAAAGCGGTCTCTTAAAGTTTCCTTTTCATCTGGCGCATGGCGGCCCGTTTCAATTCGCGGTCCGCTTCGCGCTCTTGGATGTCCCGCCGTTTGTCGTACTCCACCTTGCCTTTGCCCACGGCCAGGGCGACTTTCACTTTCCCGTTTTTCCAATAAAGGGAGAGCGGAATGAGGGTGTTCCCCTTGACCGCGGCCAGGCCGGCAAGCTTGCGAATCTCTGATTTGTGCAACAGCAACTTCCGCGGCGCCTTGGGCTGGTGCCCGAACCGGTTGGCCTGCTCGTATTCGTCAATGTGCGCGTTGTAAAGCCACACCTCCCCCTTCTCCACCCGCGCAAACGCGTCCCGAATCTGCGCCTTGCCGCCGCGAAGGGATTTGACTTCCGAGCCGTGCAGCACGATGCCCGCCTCGAACGTGTCCAGGATGTTGTAGTCGCGCCGGGCTTTGGAGTTATGCTGGATTTCGGCCATAAGCACGAGCCGCCCGGCAATTCACCCCGGGCCGATGGCGGCCTAAGGCGGGCCTCAGCGTCCCCGCCGCTTTTTGGTCACCGGCTGCGGTTCTTCCTCCCCTTGCGCGTTGGCGACAAAATCCATTTTCCCCTCGACGATTTCAAGCAGCGCGATGTCCGCCGCGCCCATGGTGCCCGCGTCAATCAGGGGACGGCTGTGGCCGCCGCCGGAAGTCAGTTGCCGGACGCGGCGCGACACAAGGTTCACCAGGATGTTCGGATTGCCCACCTTGGCCAGGGCTTGCTTCATGTATTCGCTATTCACGAGTTGTTCAGCTTACTGCCTGGAATAACGAACGCAATAACAATTATTGGAAAAATTTCAAGCCGGAAATCCCGTTGGAAAGAAATTGACAATTCCGCCTCCCCGCCCCATCTTCCGCCCCGGAAAAAGATGACCATCATCCTGGATTCCTGCCCGGCCTCGCGCCGGAGTTTTCGCGGCGGTTCCCTTTCACGCCCCGCCCCGTTATGAATTTCGGCTTCTGGAATTTCTATCCGGCCTTCAACAAAAACCGGATGTTCACGCAATCCGTCCAAACCCAGGGGCACGATTACGGCGCCCTCTCCCGCCTCTTGGGCCAGACCTTGCAATCCTTGGGGCACCAGGTCGCCACCCTGGACATGCGGCCTTTGGAATCGTTCGACAAGGTGTTTTTCAGCGATTACCCCACTCGCTTCAACCCCTACTTCCGCGCCCTGCTCCGGGCCGGCCACCCGGACATCAATCTCATCATCTGCGAGCCGTTCACCGTCCGGGCTGACGGCTACAACCCCAAAGTCCACACACTCTTTCGCCGGGTGATGACGTACAAAAAAGATTTGTGCGCGACGGACCCCTCCCGATACGTCCACTACCAGGTGCCGTGCATGCCGGCCCCAAAGTCCCAGCCGCTCCCTTTCGACCGCCGAAAACTCTGCTGCATGATCCAGGCCTACATGGTGTTGGACAAACCCGCCGCCTTGTACGCCGAGCGCGCCCGCGCCGTCCGATGGTTCGAAGCCAACGCTCCGCAAGATTTCGATCTCATGGGATTGGAGTGGGACCGCATTCTGTTGCCCGGCCCGCTTTCCTCCTTGAATTTCGCCCTCCGCGCCGCCTACCGCCGCATCGGCCTGTTGAACAAGCTCCGCTTCCGCCGTTTCCCCTCCTACATCGGCCCCAACCCCAAAGGCATGCACGGCACCTTGCTCGACTACCGCTTCTGCCTCCAATACGAGTGCGCCATGGAAAAGGATTTCATCACCGACAAGCTCATGGATTGCTTCCAGGCCGGCTGCGTCCCCATTTATCTCGGCGCGCCCAACGTCACCGACTCCATTCCGGCCGGCGCGTTCATTGACAAGCGCAATTTCAGTTACGATGACTTGTACCGCTACATCTCCCGCATGTCCGGGCGCGAATACAACGGCTACCTCGAAGCCGCCGCCGCCTTTCTGCGCGGCCCCGCATCCCGCCCGTTCACCTGCGAAGGTTACGTGGAGACGTTCATCAAAAATTTCGTCTGATCCAATAACTTAACCGGGCGAAAGCCCATATTACTTATATGAACCTCGATGACTTCTATTCAAAACTCACCATCAAGACCACGGCAAAGCTGGCGCTCGTCGTCCTGGACGGCTTGGGCGACCTGGCCACCAAGGAACAAGGCTTTCTCACCCCCTTGGAAGCCGCCGCCACTCCCAATCTGGACTCCCTGGCCAAACTCGGCGCCCAAGGCCGCATGATCCCCGTCGCTCCCGGCGTCACCCCAGGCAGCGGGCCGGGCCACCTCGGTTTGTTCGGCTACGACCCCATTGAATACCAAGTCGGACGCGGCGTCATCGAAGCCCTCGGCCTGGGCGTGGACCTTCGCCACGGCGATGTCGCAGCCCGCGCCAATTTCTGCACCCTCGACCCCAACGGCATCGTCACCGACCGCCGCGCCGGGCGCATCGCCACGGAAATCACCGCCGAACTGTGCGCCTTGCTTTCCCGCAAAATCAAAAAGGCGGGCGACGCCGACGT
>Ga0114951_10002613_pt1 | contig 20145 bp, 20 predicted proteins | sample AM7aDNAmetaG_FD_88677 | JGI IMG/M metagenome (GOLD analysis project Ga0114951, IMG submission 88677) | Freshwater microbial communities from Finland to study Microbial Dark Matter (Phase II) - AM7a DNA metaG | ecosystem: Environmental > Aquatic > Freshwater > Lake | place: Finland: Lake Alinen... | reverse complement strand
TCTTTCAGTATATTTATTAAAAAATACCATTATTATTTCACCTCTATACTTTCCCTTATATCCTTATCCCTTTTTTCTTTTTACTTTTATCTTTTATCTTTTATCTTTTGTCTTTTGTCTTCCCTTATCCCCCTAAGTTCTTTACATTAAATTTATCAATAGCCTCCGAAATATCACTGAAAACTTTATCAGCAGGAGCCATTCCACTTATTTTAATAAGTATTAGTTTGTCATTGTAATATTTAAGCAAAGGTAATGTTTGTTCTTTGTAAATGGCTATTCTTTTTTTTAATATTTCAAAAGAGTCATCACTTCTTTCGGAATTTTTATTTCTGTTATTAAGTCTATTTATCAGTTCATCTTCTTCAACATCCATATAAATGACCAGTGAGATGCTTAAATTTCTCTTTTTTAATGATTTTTCGAGCATCATTGATTGATGTTCTGTTCTTGGGAAACCATCAAACACAATACCTCGGTTATGATTGTTTTTAATAACCTTTCGATATATTTCTTTTAATACAATTTTGTCGGGTATCAATTCTCCTTTGTCAATAAAAGTTTGCGCCAACTTTCCTATTGCTGTCTGGCGTTTAATCTCATCCCGAAAGAGTTCACCTGTCGAAACATGTATTAAATTATACAGGGCAGCTATCTTTTGAGATTGAGTACCCTTACCTGAGCATGGTGCGCCAAAAACAACAACATTCAGCATATTAATCTGTGATTTTATAAATATCAGGATAATTCCTTGCAAATCCGTTATAATCTAAACCATACCCAACAATAAAATCGTTAGGTATTTTCATGCCGATATAATCAATTTTATAACTCTTAGTAAAAGCTTGAGGTTTAAAAAGAAAAGTGGCAATTTTCACATCTTTCGGTTCATACTTATTAATTTGTTCAATTAGGTTGTTTAACGTAATACCAGTGTCAATAATATCTTCAATAATAATTATTCTTCTGCCTTTAATATTTTCGTTAAGCCCGATTAAAGTCTGAACATTCTGAGTGGACTGTGTACCCTGATATGAAGTCAACTTAATAAAGGTTATATTACAATTCATCTTAATCTTCTTCAAGAGGTCTGAAGCAAACATGAAAGAGCCATTTAGAACAGCAACAAATATAGGAATGTCATTGGCATAATCGGAATTGATTTTAGAAGCCATATTATCTACGGCTTTTTCGATTTCTGCCGCTGTTATCGAAATTTTAAATTTTTTGTCCAGAATATTGATTTCTTGCATGTTTAAGAAGTTTATAGGTAAGCAGATTGTAAAGAATTCGTTGTTTAATAAAATCACAGCTAAAATACAAATTTATTTAAACTGACATCTTTTTAAATGAAAAAATAGTTTATTTTTGCAATAAAACTTTGTAAAAATATGAAACCGCAAGTAAGCATTATAATGGGCAGTACATCAGACTTTCCGATAATGGAGGATGCTGCTAAATTTCTTAATGAAATGGAAATTCCTTTTGAAATAAATGCTTTGTCAGCACATAGAGTGCCTGAACAAGTACTTGATTTTGCTAAAAATGCACATATCAGAGGTATTAAGGTAATTATTGCCGGTGCCGGTGGTGCTGCACATTTACCCGGTGTTATTGCTTCAATGACACCCCTGCCTGTTATAGGCGTTCCTATAAAAGCTTCAATATCTCTTGATGGCTGGGACTCAATTCTGTCGATTTTACAGATGCCTGCAGGAATTCCGGTTGCGACAATGGCCCTGAATAATTCAAAAAATGCTGCTATTTTAGCTTTGCAGATAATGGCTACAGGTGATAAAAAACTCTTAGAAAAGGTCGTCAGATTTAAAGAAGATTTGAAAGGGAAAATTTTAAGTGCAAATAAAGAATTAGAAAAAATAAAATATCCTTTCAAAGTATAAATTTCTTTTGGACAGCTTCTATGTAATTGTTAAAAAATTAATAATTAATAATTTATAATTTAATTTTATGAATATTCAGGAATTTAAAAGCAAACACAAGCTATTGAAAGAGTGGTCTTATGAACTAAAGCCTATTGAAAAGGGCTACAATATGAGAACCCTATATGTAAATGTTTCAGATAAAGAAATTAAGGAAAAGCCTGTTACCCAGTTGATGAAAAAAAAGTTTGTGGGAGGTAAAGGTTTTGGACTCAAATTGCTGTGGGATGCTACAAAACCTGAAACTAAATGGAATGACCCGGAAAACGAGATAGTTATCAATACAGGCCCTATTTGTGGTATTACCCAATACTCAGGTACTGGTAAATCTCTGGTGGTAACCATTTCTCCTCAAACCGATATTCCAATCGACAGCAATGTTGGTGGTTATTTCGGACCTTTTATGAAGTTCTCTGGCTTTGATTCCATGGAAATTCAAGGTAAATCAGATAAAGAAGTTCTCATATTTATTGATGGTGTAAACGGAAAAATTGAGATTTATGATGCTGATGATCTTCCTATCGACAGCCATATAATTGCTGAGGAGTTGCATGAGATTTTTTCAAATGATGAAAAAGATAAGATGAATGTTTCAGTTGTATCAGCGGGTACTGCTGCTGACCATTCACTCATCGGCATGCTGAATTTTACCTTCTTTGATATGAAACGCAAGGTTGTACGACTGAAACAGGCTGGTAGAGGTGGAATAGGCACTGTGTTTCGTGATAAAAAAATAAAAGCCATTGTAGCCAAGGTCCCTGGTGTTAAAGGAAACTTGAATAACGTTGTTGATATGGCTGCAATTATGGAACGGGGTAAAAGATTCAATAAAGAAATGCGCGAACTCGACGATTCACAATGCCAGATGCGCAAGATAGGAACAGCTCACCTAACGCATATTATGAACGATTATGATTTGTTTCCTACGCATAACTTTAAATTCGGCAGCCACCCAGATGCTATAAAAGTTCACGCCGAAAGATACAAGGAACGCTTTACCCAGAACATGCCCGACGGCTGCTGGATAGGCTGCAACATGTCGTGCGCCAAAGGAGTAGATAATTTTGAACTTCGTACAGGCCCTTACAAAGGTTCTAAAGTTATCGTGGAAGGTCCTGAATATGAAACAGCAGCTTCTTTAGGCTCTTGTGCGGGGATTTTTGATCCTGATTTTACCATCGAGGCTAATTTTTATTGCGATACTTATGGCATTTGTACTATTTCGTGGGGTACAATTCTAGGATTTGTAATGGAATGTTACGAAAACGGCATTTTGAACGATGAACGTACAGGCGGTGTAAAACTAAACTTTGGGAATTCAGACGGTGCTATGGAAATTCTACATCAACTTGCACGTGGCGAAGGCTTTGGATTGATAGCAGGTCAGGGTGTTCATAAAATGAAAGAAATCTTTGTTGCTAAAGGTTGGGGCGATGCTCAGTTTTTGCAGGATATTGGCATGGAAAACAAAGGCTTGGAATATTCACAATATGTATCAAAGGAATCTTTGGCACAGCAAGGTGGTTATGCAATGACCAACAAAGGACCTCAGCATGATGAAGCTTGGTTAATTTTTATGGATATGGTCAACAATCAAATACCTACATTTGAAAACAAAGCCGAAGCATTATATTATTTTCCTATGTTCAGAACATGGTTTGGACTACAAGGTTTATGTAAATTACCTTGGAACGATGTTGAACCTGAGAATAATAAACTGACTGATGAACCTGCAAAGGTACCCGAGCATGTTGATAACTATGTAACTATATATAAGGCTGTTACAGGTGAAGAACTGGATAAATATTCACTTATTGTACAGTCTGAAAGAGTATATCAATTTCAAAGAATTTTCAATATTCGTTGTGGTAAAGGATTGCGCAAAAATGATGCACAACCATATCGTGCAGCAGGTCCTGTAACAGAAGAGGAATATGAATCACGTCAGGAAAGGTACGACAAGCAAATGATTGAAAAAATAGGTGTTAATCCTGAAGGCAAATCTACTAAAGAAAAGGTAGCCATAACCCGTAAATTCCGCGAAGAACAATATGAAAAATTACTGGATGCAGTTTATCTGAGAAGAGGGTGGACTCCAAACGGTGTGCCTACAATAGAACGTTTACAAAGTATTGGAATGGATTTACCTGAAGTGATAGAAGTTGTAAAAAAGCACTTATAAACTAACTATTAGCGCATGAGGACTTTTCTAAATATCTCGAAAGAGCGATATTTTTTAATTATAATAGCTCTTTTTGGGGTTTGTATTATTTGTCCTTTTATAATAATGTCTTTTTATAACTATCCTTTTCTTGACGATTTTATAAACTCTGTAAGAATTCGTAATGACGGTTTTTTTGATTTCAACTACTGGTGGTACACAAAATGGGGAGGAAGATATTTTAGCACACTTATTATAAGTATAACATACCTTTTTGAAAAACATCTTTTTATTATAGTTAAGATTTTTCCAATTTTTATTTTTTTACTTTTATGGCAATGCTTTTACACACTCTTTAAGAATTTCTTTAATCGGCAGAATTCAATTATTCTAGCTTTCCTATTATTTTTTTTATATTTCGTAAATATAAAAAGATTACATACAACACTTTATTGGGTACCTTCAATAATAACTTATCTTTTGGGTGGAATAGTCCTTTTATACTTTTTGTCTTTTCTTTACAAATCAAGATTACTGAAAAATACAAAATGGCAATATCTGGCAATGATTCTATTTGTTTTTGCTATTATAGGATTTAACGAAATTATGATGCTTATTCTCCTTTTAATTCTTGCATTCATAATATTTGTCGATTATAATAATATAAGAAAAAAGAAATTTTTATTACTTTATTTATTTATATGTGCTGCTTTATTTGCAGTAATAGTTATCGTTGCACCTGGTAATTATGCACGAATAGAAAATACAAATAGAGTAGTAAGAGAGGTAACAGATACTTTTAGTATTTTGCTGTTAAGTTCAAAAGAATCTTTTATGTTAGCTTTTCATAATTTTATTATATGGAGTAAGAGTTTCTACCTGTTTTTGGTATCTTTTATCTTTCTTGATATTTTTTCTAAAGCAAAAGATACTTTAAAAAAAGAAATGATTTTTAATATAAATCCTTTATATGCTTTGTTATTATTTTTACTTGTACCTGCATCCTATTACCCCTCTTTTTATGCAATTAACTTTTGTGAATACAGACTTATAGATTTTAGTTACTTTATTTTCTTAATAGTGTGGTTTTATAACCTTTGCGTTTTTTGTAATTTTTTTAGTCGAAAAATGAAGCCATTTAAAATCCCACTTGCAAAGATCAGCTATATTTCTTTGTCAATAATAATTCTGCTTTTAATAATTGAACCAAACAACGTTCGTGTTGTTTATGGCGATTTAATTAAGGGTCGTGCTACAGAATACAAAAGACAGATAGATAAAAGGCAGTTGGAAATACTCAATTGTCCTTATAAAGAATGCATGGTAGATAGTTTTGATAAAAAGAATTTTCCTTCTTCAATTTTTACTGGAGATATAACACCCAGTCCTCATCATTGGGTTAATTTATGTTATAGTAAATATTTTTATAAAGACAGTATTTATACACCTTTCCCAAAGAAATATTGAGGCAGATTATCTTTGAATTAGATTTGCTATTATAATAGTTTGAATAAAGAAGAATTATTTCCTCCCATAATCTGCCGGTATCTCTCCCCACGCTTCTGTATGCCACTTGAGCAACTTGTTTTCGTATTGATTCTCTTGAAGCCATTTCTCAGCTCTTGATATCAAATCAAATACGATTATATTAAGTTCATTAGTTTCTAATTTGGTATTGGCTTTCTTTTTTCGCACCCAACTCAACGCCGTGTTGCTGTCAGAATATATTGGTAAACTTACATTGTTCTTTTTACAATAAGCCAATGCATGTACAATAGCTAAAAATTCACCTATATTGTTGGTCGCTTTTTCAAAAGGTCCTTGTTTGAAAATGATACTTTTATTACGTGTGTAAACTCCCTGATATTCCATTCTGCCTTTAGTACTTATACAAGCAGCATCTACTGAGATACTTTCAATTATTGGTGATGTCTGAAAAATTTCTTTAACTGAAAATATAGCTTTTTCTTCATTTTTTTTATAGATATGCTTTTTATACCCTTCAGAAAACGCTTTCTGCGCTGAATCTAAAGAAGGAAAGGATTTATATTTAGCATCGGTAAAACCTTTAATGTGTTCCTGGCATGCTTCCCAAGTGTTGAAAACGCCTTTTTTATAACCTTCCCAGACTACATAAAATTTGTGTGTTTTCTTAGTCATAAATTATTATTTATGATACCCGAATCCTTTTGCCGGCTCGTAAAACCTTATTTTGTTTAAAATTGTTCAGGCGGCACAAAGCTTTAGTAGTAGTTCTGTTTTTATGTGCTATCTTCGATAATGTATCACCTTTTCTTATTGTGTAATAATGTGCTTTCCTTGCCTCAACCTGATAATCAAAGTTTTTTTCTGTCAAATATAAAGTATCCTTTTTAAGACAGAAATTATCAAAATCAATGATGTCATTTGGATTTATAGGCTCTCCAAAATATCTTACTTCAAAATGCAAATGACTACCATGAGATCTTCCTGTATTGCCTCCTAACCCAATAACATCGCCGGAACGAATAGGTGTATTTGGTGTAACAAGCCTTTTTGATAAATGAGCATATAAAGTTTCTAAACCGTTAAAATGTCTTATTACAACAACATTCCCATAAGATTTACTGAATTTCGATACCCTGACAATTCCATCAAATGCGTTATACACAGTATCTCCAGTATATAATTTTAAATCAATTCCATAATGATATCTACCACGCCGTGTCCCAAAATTGGAAGTAACATACCCGTTGGTAGGATGGTTATAACAGAACGAACCGTTGCAGTCGCGCAGAATAATTTTTGTCGTGTCTTTCTTTTTTGTAAAGTCGTACCTTCTTACGTGAATTGTATCATTACACCATCCGAACCTGAATAATGTATCAGAGTGCATAAATAGTAATGTTGTATCTTCGAGATGAAATTTTGATGTAAAAGATGCATTATTATATAGATTATCTATTTCAAAAGAAATCAGTTCTTCATCTAATGTATCCGGCTCGGCTTCAGTTTCAGTTTCTATTTGTGCAAATATTGGCGACAATAAAAAAAATAATGCTGATAAAATAGTTAAAAATTTCAGTTTATTCATCCTGGGGCAAAATCAATTATCAATTTAGATATGCAAAAATAAAATTCTTATTCAATAAAACAAACTGAAACCTAACTTTATTGAGGATATTCTATACGTATATGATAAATGTTCTGTAAATGTTTTTTAAAAACTTTTTTGACATCCGTAATATCTTTATATGTAATATCAGACCTTACAAATTGATTTTCTGCTATTTGATTATCAATAATGCGTTCAACTAATTCATCAATGGTTTCTTCATTATATGTCTTAAGACTTCTGGAAGAAGCTTCTACGGCATCAGCCATCATCAGTACAGTGGTTTCTTTCGAATAAGGTAATGGACCTCTGTAAGTAAAAACATCAGGGTTAACATCTTCAATGTTATTATCTTTTAAAGCCATTTTATAAAAAAAATCAGCTTTTTTTGTCCCCTGATGAGTTCTTATAAAATCAATAATATACTCAGGTAATTTGTGCTTTTTTGCCAGCTCAATGCCTCTTACAACATGGCTGATTATTATTTTTGCACTTTCTTCATAAGATAAATCCGAATGAGGATTAATTCCTGATTGTTGATTTTCAGCAAAATAATAGGGAAACAAACATTTACCTATGTCATGATAAAGGGCTCCTGCTCTTACTAATAGAGGATTACCTCCAATTTGATATACAGCTTCTTCTCCCAATGTTGCTACCTGAAGTGAATGCTGAAATGTGCCTGGCGCTTTGGTAGCCAGTTCTCTTAACAAAGCGTTGTTCGTATTGGTTAATTCTAATAATGAAAAGTCGGTAGGAAAACCAAAAAGTCTTTCGTAGAAGAATATCAGAGGGAAAGCTAATAGGTTCAATATGGCACTTACACCAAACTGAAAAAATAACGAACTGTCAAGGTTTTGTAAAGAACCCTCAAAGACCAACAAGAAACCAATATAAAAGATAAAATATGTCGAAAAAATATAAAGTGCTGTAAAAAATAACTGTGACCTTCTGGTCATGTTAATTATACTTAAAACTGCTACTATACCGGCAATAAGGTGGTAGATAATAAATTCGTAGCTGTTAGGTGCAAAACTGCTTATAAAAACAACTGTAATAACATGGACAAAAATAGCCAGACGGGTGTCAAAAAAAGCCCTTATAATTATAGGCGTAATACATACCGGCACAGTGTATAATAACGAAATATTATAGGCAACAATAATTTTTGTAATTACTACCATGAAAATAACCTGAAGAACAATGAAAAAAAGTTTCTTGTTATTGGCATAAATCTTTTCTCTGAAGTTTAGGATGAAAAGGAAAAGTACTAACAACAACAGACTAACAATCATAATCTGTCCAATTATAATCATGTAATAGCGTTGTGTAGTGCCAAGCAGATTCTCATATTCTTTTTTTACAGACTCAATTATTCTGTATTTTTCAGGTGTAATCAGTTCTCCTTTAGATACAATTTTCTCTCCATTTTGAACCAATCCCCGCGTACGGGAGATATTCTGAAGTATAAGTTCCTTATTAGAATTCGTCTTTTCTTCATCATAAACAACATTGTATGCCAAAACCGTTTGTAATAAAGGCAATAGAAAGTTTTTGTCAATATTTTTGCGTTTATTCAATAGGCTATCAATAGCCAGATTGGCTTGAGAGATGGTATAAAAAGATTTGTAGGCTTTTTTTGAAGCGGTATTCTGAATTAATAAATACAAGTAACTATTATTTACAGTATCGTTAATGCTTTCCTGTTTAATAATACCAGTCTGGAAAATTGTTTCTAATATATGATTCCCAACTTCAAGATAATTTTTTTTTATATGCTCAGAACTAATGTGAGGATTCTTTACAACTTCAATATCAAGCTGATTTGTGTATTTCTTTTTTGCAGCTTCAAGTACTGTATCTATATAATTATAATAGGCATAAAAATCTTTTAATTGCTCGTTTGTTTCTTCTTCAATTTCTTTATCAGTTTTATATATGGGGAAATCAAACGGTGCTATAAGGTCGTTATGAAGCCATGGTTTACCTTTATGAAATTCATATTTAAACTTGACAGATTTAGGATAAAGCATTACTATTGTGAAAAGACATAACAAAAAAAGAAATATTTTGTTGATGTACCTGTAATTTAGTTTCAGAAATGCAAGTGTCTTGTCTATAGTATGCTTTAACATCTGCAAAATAAAATTATTTCAAAAAATGAAGTGTATTTATGCGCCAAAAGAAATATCGTCAGGTAGTTCATTAACATCATCGGCCTGATATGGGAAAAAAGTTTTCAATTTGTCTCCTACTTGTTTTATTGCTATGCATAAACCATCAGCAAAACGGGCTTCTTTAAAATTTTGTAACATGACTACTTTAACATCATCCCAGAAAGCCTGGCCTACTTTACTATTAATGCCTGCATCTCCAATAATTACAAATTGTTTACTCTTTATAGCCAGGTATATCAATACACCATTTCTGTCTTTAGTTTGATGCATCTTAAGTTTCTCGAAGATAAAAACAGCTCTGTCAAAGATATCTCCTTTGAATTTATTCTCAATATGTACACGTATCTCACCTGAAGTTACTTTTTCAGCAGCTTTTATAGCATCAACTATGCTGATTTTCTCTGTCTCAGTAAAAAAAAACTTGGCGGATATTGTCATATTATACTATTATTTATTAATATTTAGTTAGTTTTTACAATGCTTTAGTGTTGTATAATGCATAATTGAGTATATGACTGCAACATTTATTGATCCACACATCAATTTGGTTTAGCATTAATAACATTCCAACCTATTGAGTTTACGTTTTTATAGTTTTCAATAGTAAGTTCAAATTTTGTGACAGAATGAGGTGGAAAGTTGTCGTAAATTGTATAGGTATTATTACCTAAATCCGTATTTGTTTTACTGTAATATGTTACTTTTACAACAGCGTCTTTATATGATGCGATTGTCGCAGTGTTTGTAATTACTCCATGAACTTTTATTTTGTCACCCCAAAAATTTTGGTTGTATTTTCCGTCTGCAGTTAAAAAATTTGTTGGTTGTGAACGTTCAATTTCCTCAACTGACATAACTTTTTCTTGGTAATTGTTACCACCTGTCCTTGAACTACTTCCACTGCTTAAGTTCAAATTTTTTGCTACAAATAATCCACAAATAATTAAAGCTATCAGTCCAACCACAATTAAAAAAATTGTCAAACCTACTTTTCTTTTCTTTTTGGTCTGTTGTTGTGCAATAGCTTTTTTTTGAATAGGTGGAGGAACTGTTAATTTAGAACTAAAAGGGGGTGGAGCTGTAGTATTAAACAAGACCTTAATCTCAGCAATTTTTTCAGCTGACGTCCAATCAGAAAGTCCATCATACCAAATTGAAGTGCTTTTAGTAATGTTTTTTGTTTTTAATTCGTCAAGTTCAAATGGACCTTCTTGTTCTGTTCCATTATGTATATAATACTTTTTCATTTGATTGTATTTATTTGTCTTTATTATTAGGATCGTGATATGTTAATTTATAAAATGCACCACCCTTGTAAAGATATTCATTGCCAAGTCCTTGTGATCCGAATGGCAAATAAATTGTGTTTTTGTCAAGCACAATATCATATTGCCCTTCAAAGTTTCCAACTCTTTCTACAAGTTCACCGCTGTATTTAAATACTTCAATAGTAACTAAAGAAAATTCTGGAGAGTAAATTACAATTATTTCTTTTTGTCCATCGCTGTCAAAGTCGTACTCATATACTTTAACAACTGTACTTTCTAAAATGTCATCTCCTCCAGTTGATACTAATTGTTTTCCAACATTATTGTGAATTAAAATAACATAAATTCCAATTTGTCTTGTTGTAATTGAAATTTTGTCTCCTGAAGTTAGTGTCCCTGAAGCGTCATTAGAAGTCTTTCCTGCCCATGTTGCAATAAGTTTTGCTGTGCCTTTGACTTTAAATCTATCTACTGTCTGTCCGTAAGATTTTGTCATTAACAGAATCATTGTAGCGATGTATATTAGTTTTTTAATATGCATGTTTTTAAAGTTTGACGTTAATCTTAAAACAACTATTAATTTAGTTTTTAGTATAATTACTTGGATTATTTTTTACTATTACAGAAAATAATAAGTATTAAAGATCTACTTTAGGGGCTTTTGCTGCTTCTGTGTCAGATTTGAAATAATCCCTATCTTTAAAACTAAACATTGATGCAAATAAATTGTTGGGGAATTTCTTTATGTGAGCATTATAAGTTTGCACAGCTTCGTTGAATTTATGTCTTTCGTTGCTGATACGGTTTTCAGTCCCTTCTAACTGGGCCTGCAATTCAAGAAAATTTTGATTGGCTTTAAGGTCTGGATACTTTTCAACCACAACCATCAAACGTGATAATGCTGAATTCATTCCGTTCTCCTGCGTTTGTTGAAATTTCTGTAAAGAAGCTGCATCTATATTTTCAGCATTGATATTAACTGAAGAGGCTTTTGATCTTTCAGCAACAACACCTTCAAGGGTTTCCTTTTCATGAGTGGCATAACCTTTTACTGTCTTTACCAAATTTTCAATCAAATCCCACCTTCTTTGATAAGAGGTTTCTACTTGTGCCCATTGTCCGTTAATACTCTCATTCATTGTAACCATTTTATTGTAGATACCTTTGATGTAGAGATAAAAAAAGAAAACTAAAAATACAATAACCAGGATTGTGATTAATTTTTTATTCATAATATGTTTTTTTATTTGTTCTTAGTGTTTAAAGGTACAAATATAAATTATTTTTCTATTTGTAACTTTTTTATCTGAGGTTTATAATAACTTTTTATTGACTCTTTTACAAATTGTAGATGTTATTATAAGTAGGCTACTTACTGAAAGAATTCAGATTTATTGAATGCAACAGAGAATTAAATTTTCTCCAGTTGTAATTCTAATGACTTATCAATGCTGATTTTTACTTTACGTTCTTTAAGAATATTTCTTGTTACTGACTTACTGTCCAGAACATACCACAAATCACGGGCAAGTGCCGTAGTACTCACAATATTGGCAGCCTTGCCATTAATCAGATCTATGCTAAATGAAACGTTAGCATTTTGTTTAAGTCCGATATGATCAAATTCATGTTTGTATAGTTGCAGTTTCTGATTCTCATTGTCAGTATTTTTTACAAGCACATGAATAACAGCAGCATATTTTTTCCATAGGTTTAAATATTTACCTTCATCTATCATCATCATAGTTATATGTATTTTAATGTTAATTTCACCTATAGTTTTTATTCAACAACCCTGCAGTAAGTTTGTTTTGTGCTTTCCAAAGCGGGAATATATGAAATGCAAATATACGTTTTAATAATAACAATTTCGACTAAATTCGTGTTTATTTTTTATTACTATGACTTAATGTAGAATCTCATTACCTTTGCAGCAGATTAATAAATACTATTTTGATTTTTGAAGAATTAAATTTAAATGCACCTTTATTAAAGGCTTTAGCAGATTTAGAGTACGTATATCCTACACCCATACAGGAGAAGGCGTTTTCTGTAATTATGTCAGGCAGAAATGTTGTAGGTGTTGCACAAACAGGCACAGGTAAAACGTTTGCTTATTTATTGCCATTGTTAAGACAGTTGACATTCTCAAATCAAAGAGCTCCACGAATTTTGATAGTGGCTCCCACACGTGAACTCGTAATTCAGATTCTGAATGAAGTTGAGAAATTGACTAAATATACCAATTTTCGCTCTGCTGCAGTATATGGAGGTACTAACATTAATACTCAGAAGCAACTGGTTTATGATGGGATAGACATACTTGTTGCTACTCCTGGCAGATTAATAGACCTGGCTTTGACAGGAGTACTGCATTTAAAAAGTATACAAAAATTTGTAATTGATGAGGTCGACAAAATGCTTAGCCTTGGTTTTCGTTCTGAATTGAACAGCCTTTTCGAATTATTACCTCCCAAAAGACAAAATCTGATGTTTTCTGCTACCTTGACAGACGATGTTGAAAAGCTTATAATGACTACGATTACAAACCCGTATAAAATAGAAATTGCTGCTCACGGTACGCCCTTGGATAAAATCATTCAAAAGGGATATTATGTACCCAATTTCAATACAAAAGTTAACCTGTTAGAGATTTTATTATCTGAAGCTATTGAATTAAACAAAGTCCTTGTTTTTATTTCTAAAAGAAGATTAGCAGACAGACTGTACGAGCAGATTGAAAAGATTTTTCCGGATCAGGTTGGCGTAATACATTCCTATAAGTCGCATAATAAAAGGTTAGAGGCATTAAAACAATTTGAAGATGGTAAACATAGGTTGTTAATTGCAACTGACATTATTGCACGTGGTATGGATATAACAGATGTCTCGCATGTTATAAATTTCGATATTCCTGAAGTGCCGGGAGATTATCTTCACCGTATTGGACGCACAGGAAGGGCTGATAAAGAAGGGATTGCCATTTCATTCATTAATGATGTGGAAAAAGCATATCAGGTGGAAATTGAAGATTTGATGAAGCAGCAAATTCCGATAGAGCAGTTGCCTGAAAATCTGATCATTTCCAAAGTATATAGTGAGGAAGAAAAGCCTACAAGATTATCTGATAAAAAATTTATTAGGAAATTGCCAATAAAAGATTCAAAGGGAGCTTTTCATGAGAAAAAGAAAAAAAACACAAAAATAAATCTTGGCTGTGATTATAAAAGGAACCCTAAATTCACTAAATCTGGAAAACGTGTAAAAAACACTACTAAAAAGCCGGGTAAAACCAGATTTTAGCAGCACCCATTAAAGCCCTTTTATTTCCTCTGAATAATCGAATTGCAAATCTTCATGCAGCGATGCCAATGCCTTTTTTATTTTCTGTATTTGCCTCTGGTAAATGTTGCCAAGTACTGTATTTGGATTCAATGGGATTTCGGTGCTTCTGATTTGTTTACAGAAAAAGAGAAGCAATTCCACTTCAACTTTTTTAGAACCGGAATATTTGATAAATCTATTGGTTGATCTGAGGATTTTTCTTAGAGTTTTTTTTGCAAGATACAAACTGCTTTTATTTACATCCTTAAATTGTTCAATCATAAGGTCTTTAACTTTTTTAATAAATGATAGTTCGTCATGGGCTTCAAACAACAAATAGGAGAGGAGTTCTTTGTTTTCTTTTTTATACTTAGCCAGATGCATACAAAGGTCTATAATTTCTGGTTGTGATAGCGTGTTTATTTCCGCTTTAAGCTCTTTGAGTGTTACTGCTTTCATGCATGTAATGGAGTTTACTTTACTATTTTTACTCTTCCAATCTCACCTGATATTAAACGTACTTTTATACCATGAGGATGAAAGGTGCTGTTTGTTAAAATATCCTTAACTATACCTTCGGTAATAATTTCTGAAGCCTGATTTTCTTTTTTTACAATTCCTACTTCTGTTCCTACCCTTATATCGCTTCTGTATTGTCCTTTCATTTTGTAAATATATTTCAGCAAAGTAACGATTTTTTTTATAATTTTGCTATGAAAAGAAAGTATTAAATACTAGTAAGTTATATGCCTTAAAAAGGAATTAACGACATATAAAAACAAAAAAAAGTATATGAAAAAAATTTTAGGAATTTCAGCTTTTTATCACGACTCAGCTGCTGCATTGACAGTAGGTGAGACTATTATTGCAGCTGCTCAGGAAGAACGTTTTACAAGAGAAAAACATACACCTGACTTCCCTATTAATGCAATTAAGTATTGCCTTGAGGAAGCGGGGCTTGAAATTGATGAATTGGATGCTATCGTTTTTTATGATAAACCTCTTTTAAAATTTGAGAGACTTTTGGAAACTTATTACGCTTATGCACCAAATGGAATATCTTCTTTTTTGAAAGCAATTCCCGTTTGGTTGAACGAAAAAGTATTTTTAAAGAAACTTATTTTTGACGGCTTAAAAGAAGTAGGGAATTATAATAAGAAAAAAGTTAAGTTGCTTTTTACTGAACACCATTTATCTCATGCAGCAAGTGCATTTTTTCCTTCCCCATACAAAAATGCTGCAATCCTTACTATTGACGGTGTTGGAGAATGGTGTACTGCATCAATAGGTTTTGGAGATGGCAACAAAATAAGTATTTACAAGGAATTATTTTTTCCACATTCATTAGGCTTACTTTATAGCGCTTTTACATATTTTCTTGGATTTGTTGTCAATTCAGGAGAGTACAAACTCATGGGGTTGGCACCTTACGGAAATCCTGAATCAGAACAAACAATTAAATTTATTGACATTATCAAGACACATTTAGTTGATATTAAAGAAGATGGTTCATTATGGATGAATCAATCTTTTTTTAACTATGCTGAAGGTTTAAGGATGACGAAAGATGATAAATGGGAACAACTTTTCGGTTTTCCTAGAAAGGATGCTGATACTGAACTTCAACAGCATCATTGCAACTTAGCTTTAGCCATTCAGATTGTAACAGAAGAAATTGTCTTGAAGATGGCAGTTGAAGCCAAGAAATTGACAGGTTCAGAAAATATTTGTTTGGCTGGTGGGGTAGCATTGAACTGTGTTGCTAACGGAAAATTATTGAAAGAAGGTATTTTTAAAAACATCTTCATTCAACCAGCAGCAGGTGATGCAGGTGGAGCTTTGGGCGCAGCCCTTGCTGCAAGTTATATGTATTTCGATGAGGTACGGACTACTGATGAAAAAAACGATAGGATGTCTGGCGCTTACCTTGGCCCTGAGTTTTCTGATAAGGAAGTCGATTTGATGAGTAAGAAGCTAAAAGCTGTTTATAAAAAATATGATTCCTTTGATGAGCTGACCAAAAATATAGCTTCAAAAATTGCTGAAGGTTCTGTCGTTGGTTGGTTTCAGGGAAGAATGGAGTTCGGCCCCCGGGCTTTAGGTAACAGAAGCATCCTTGGAGATGCCAGAAATCCGGATATGCAAAAGAAACTAAATATTAAAATCAAGTATAGGGAAGGATTCCGTCCATTTGCACCTTCTGTGTTAAGTGAAGATACTCAGGATTATTTTGACTTAAAAGCAGATTCCCCTTATATGCTTATTGTAGCACCAGTAAAGGAAAACAGGCGAAATAAACTTCCCGATAATTATACCGACTTACCGCTATGGGACAAGCTTTATTATAAACGTAGTGATATACAGTCTATTACCCATCTCGACTTTTCTGCAAGGATAGAAACTGTACATAAAGAAACAAATCCCAGATACTGGGAAATAATAAATGCTTTCAAACAACTTACAGGTTATGGTCTTGTTGTAAATACAAGCTTTAATGTCAGAGGTGAACCTATCGTTTGTAACCCGCACGACGCTTACAGATGTTTTATGAGTACTGAAATGGATTACTTGGTTATAAACAATTTCGTTTATAACAAAACAGAACAACCTGATTGGAAAAATAAAGAAAAATGGATGTTGAAATTTAAGAAAGACTAAAATGAAAAAGGTAATAAAGAATATATTGAAGAATGCTTTATTAGTTTTAGTCAGTACTGCTATTACTTTAATTATTCTTGAAATTTTAGTCAGAATATTTTGTAATCAGGGACTTTACACCGTTGCCCAATATCCAAAACAAATGTTCAACTATTCTTCAGTTACTCATTTAGCTGCAAATTTTGAGGGAGATTTTCCTAAATCGGAAATCTCAGGTCATATAAAAATTAATTCAAAAGGAATCAGAGATTATGAAAGACCTTTTGAAAAGAGAGGAAAATTTAGAATATTAGGCTTGGGAGATTCTTTCACATTTGGACATGGTGTGGAATTCAAAGAAACATTTTTAACGATTTTAGAAGATAAATTACAGAAAATTAAAGGGGGTAAAATTGAAGTTATTAAAGCAGGGATTCCAGGAACAGGGCCTCAAGAGTACTTATCTGTTTTAAAGGATTTTGGTATGAAGTATGAACCGGATGTTGTATTAGTTAACTTTTTTGTAGGTAATGACATTTACGACATCAAACTTCCTTCAGCTGAAACCCTAAAAAATAATGCAACTGCTCTCCCTTCTTCTGAACATTCTGAAATTGATGGAAATAATACGCCATCTAAAGTTGAAAACATTAATCATTTTAAAGATTTTTTAAGAAGAAATGTGCACCTTTATTCATTTGTTGTTGATAGACTTAAAACCATACCTGCTTTAAGACATATGCTTCAAAAAAACAACATTGCTAACGCAATAATAGGTTCTTACATTATTGATATCCTGAAAAAGAATTATAGTATAGATTATGAAAAAAGATGGGAAGAAGCATTCAATACATTTAACAAAATGAAAGAAATTTGCCCTAACTTAGTATTTGTAATTATTCCTACCAGAGAACAAGTTGACTCTGTCAGATTAAACAAAGCTCTAAAACAATTAGACTATAAAAAAGAGGATATTGACATTTATAAACCAAATAAAATGTTAAGTGATTATTGTAAAGTAAACGATATTACATGCATAGACTTACTTCCGGAGTTTAAAAAATCAACTCAACAATTATATTTTGATATTGACCCTCATTTTAATCAGAATGGACACAAATTAGCCGCAGATATTATTTATAAGGAATTAATATTACATAATCAAATCAAATAGAGCATTATTATAATTTTAATATATGAAAAATTCAAAAACTAACCCAGCTAAAACCGTATTAATTATTTCAGTAGGTTTTATTCTTGTTTATCTTATTTCAAAATGGAACTGGGCAATTTATGTTTCCTTGTTTATTGGCTTGATTGGCGTTTTCTCTGACTATTTAAGCCAAAAGGTTGATTTTCTGTGGATGAAGTTGGCTTGGGTCTTGAATAAAATTGTCCCTAATATCTTGTTAGGAGCTATTTTTTATATTTTTTTAGTTCCCATATCAGTTTTATCAAGGTTATTCAGCAAAAATGACCCTTTGAACCTGAAAAATAAGAATAATAGCGTTTTTAAAGACAGTAACAAAAGTTTTGACAAAACTTCATTTGAAAAAACCTGGTAGAAATTATTTTTTTGCAAGATTAATATTTATATTTTACAAGAATAAAAAAATATTTTTTAAAAAATGCATTATGTAAATAAAAATGCGTAACTTGCACGAAATTAATTTTATAATAATAATGAATAAAGGAACAGTAAAATTTTATAATGATTCGAAGGGATTCGGATTCATTAAAGACGCTAACACAGCAAAAGAATACTTTGTACATTCATCTGGGCTAAAAGATAGTATAAAGGAAAATGATGAAGTAACTTTTGACCTTCAAGAAGGTAAAAAGGGATTAAATGCCGTAAATGTTAAACTAGCTTAGTTTATATATTATAAAGACATTTATTGTTTTAAGCCTTACGTTAAGTAGGGCTTTTTTTATGACTATTATATTATGGCCCGCTTATTTTATTATCTTGTATAACTTGGGAATATTATTTATTATGCTAATTGTTTTTTCAAAATCAATACCAACTGTATCGCAATACCATTTTATAGAAAGCCAGCGGGGTTGGTTTTGTGGCATCAACAATGAAAATGCTTTTTCTCTTGATATCAAACCTTCTCTTATTTGATTACTCCTGAAAGTATCTGCTTCAGAAAAACCAGCTATAACATAGTATATGTAATTATAAAATGCTGCTGTGCCATCTCCGATACGCCAGGTGGAGTTTATCTCAGGATCAGTTTCCCAGCCATATTCATTTATTAATACATTATCAATGTTCTCTTCAATCCAGGGAATATAATTAAAAAGATTTAAGTAATTATGAGGCAATTTATAATATGAGCTGGCAGCACTAAATGTATCTATTAATGATTTATTAATGTATGAAGGATTGGTGATATATTGGTGTAAATAATATGCTATCATTCTTAGCTTGTTAGCAAAAGAAATATGATATGCCATGAAACCTGAATCAGTTTGTCTGGCTCCGCTGAAAGCTGTTTTAAAACCTGTTTTTTCAAGAAAGTTCTCTCCCATCACCAAAATAGGAGCATCTACTTCTTTTAAAACTTTATAGGCATGTGAGAAATATTGTTTATCGCCTGCCATAAATAAAGGAATCATTCCTAAGGAGGGTTTTCTAAGCCATGCTTCAACGTTTAATCTAATGTTTTTTCTCTTCTTTCGTATATCAGCAGAAACAAGTATATGTTCAATCCCTAATTTTGAACACATCAGTGATTGGTTTCTACGCCCTAAATCTGTCAACATCCCCCAATCGTAAGAATAAGCAATGCAATTTATTTCCAACTCTTTTTTAATATAGTGCAAACAATAACTGCTGTCTCTGCCTCCACTAAATGCAACGAGAACTTGTTTTTCAGGTGGCAGTTTTGAAAAAACTTTCATCAAAGCATCTTTTCCAAGCAATTCTCTCTGAAAATAAGAGTTACAGACATTACAAACACCTTTGTTATCAAAATGAAGCCCTGGAAAAGTTTCAGGAAGTAAGCAACGTGTACATCTTTTTAAAAGTGAAACTTTTTCATTAATTGTTTCAAGGTGTTTTATAAACCTATCTGGAAGTTTTACATTGTTTGAATGTTCAAGGCTTGTATTGATATATTTTTTAGAAAGTTTACTGTCTATATCAATAATATTGATTTTCGGGATAGTAAGTTGTTCTTTTACAGGTAAGTCAAAAACAATAATTTTTTCTTTTGATAATTGTACGACATCAAAATCAATGGTAAACTTATTTGAATTATTAAGATGCGACAAAGCGTTTCTAATGATTCTTTTTTCAGATGCAAAAACAATAAAGTCAGAATTTTTTAAACAAAATAATGAACCATTATTACTAGCTAAAAGAAATTGACTTCTTTCTATATCATATAGTGCAATGTTGATAACACCTACTGCTTCATCAAATATTTTATTTACTGCTATTTGCGGATTCTTATACGTAGCTAAAAACTTATGATATAAAAGTGGAATAACTTCTGTGTCAAGTTCTGTTTCCGGTGAAATATCAGGCAAATAT
>Ga0114951_10002610_pt1 | contig 20159 bp, 18 predicted proteins | sample AM7aDNAmetaG_FD_88677 | JGI IMG/M metagenome (GOLD analysis project Ga0114951, IMG submission 88677) | Freshwater microbial communities from Finland to study Microbial Dark Matter (Phase II) - AM7a DNA metaG | ecosystem: Environmental > Aquatic > Freshwater > Lake | place: Finland: Lake Alinen... | reverse complement strand
GTTGTAGTTGTAGTGACTGGCACGGTAGTGTCCACGGCGGACACCTGCCGCCTGATCACCAGGCCATATGTACCACATTTCCTGACGTCGGCATTCACCGTCTTTCCTGCCGCATCAATATGGGTAGTTAATGGCAACCAGGATCCGGAACCTGTATCATACCTTCCAATGACAACATCTTTTCCCGCCAGAGTTGCCCAATCGTCGCGTGATAATGTGATGTTCAGGTTTGCACCAGGGTCAAAAACGGTACCCTGTGGAGAAATTGTATAGGTCACCCCTGGTAAGGTGATGTACTCTGAGGGCAATTGCGGAAGGAGTCCCTCCGCCACCTGGTCCAGGGTAAGGACTGCCACAGTTCCACCATCAGCACTGCTTACCGCGACACCGGTAGCTAATGAAAGGGTCGCAAGGCCATCTGGTGAAGTAATGACCACAGCCTGGGTAGTACGGTTATCCAATCCAAGGGGAAGCCCCCCGGGATGGGCCCGGGTCGGTATTGGTGAAGGGGTGGATGTGGTATTTATTGGCGGGTTGAAGAAATAACCTCCACCACCTCCGCCGCCACCACCACCTCGTGAAAACACCGAGATATAGGAACTCCTTGTTAAGGTGTCGCTAGACGACGCACTTGACACGGTAAGCGTGACATTGTATGCCCTAATCTGGGAAAAGGTATGGACCGGATGTTGTTCTGCCGAAGAACTGCCGTCACCGAAGTCCCAGTCCCATGTATCGTGTGGCCCTGGCGATGTATCATTGAACTGTACTACAAGTGGATTATATCCGGTGGTGGGGTTTCCAGTGAAGTCTGCCCGCAGGCGAGGTACGGTGACATTAATGCAGTTGGACTTAGTTGTGGTCGAAGACCCGAAGGAGTTCGAAGCGGTAACCGATACCGTATAAATACCAGTATTTTGGTACACGTGCGACGGATTTCTAATGGTGTCTGTAGGTGTACCATCACCGAAGTCCCAGTTCCACGAGGATGGGTTATGCGAGCTAGTATCGGTGAACTGCACAAGCAGTGGCGCTTGTCCACCAGTTGGTTGTACTGTAAAACTTGCATTAGGTTCACTCCCTACGAGGAGTGTCCCCTGGTCAAGGGCAACGATATCGTTTTTCTTGTCCAGTGCGAGGGCGTACACGCTGAATGATCCATCTATCAGGGTTGCAAGGTCACTTTGCCCAATGACAACATACGAGGTGTTCCGCGCGTACCCCGAGATACCATAACCAGGGGTGATATTGATTTCATTGTATTCTGGGGGTTGTTCAGGCGGCGGACTTCCCTGACGGGTAATCGAATAACTGATGACTTTTTGTAATCCGGAACCTGAAGCCCCTGAAGCCTGAAGGATAGTAAGAAACGGATTCCCCGAAAGAATGGCATTCATGCCTGATTTGTCTGATAAATCCTCCAGGGCAGACATATTTACATCGGTCCGAACATCGTAATTTTCACCATTCCTGATGATGATATACGAAAGGTTGTGGACCTCTGAGGTGTTTTCAAAGGCGAGGTCGACATCTTCACCTGACATGAGGTCATACTGGTAGGGGATCGATTTCCCCGCGAACTCCAACCGGTTGTCCCGATCGAGGATGACCACAGGCCAGGCGGTATACAGGGTGACTTTCTGGTCCACGGGGGTATACCGGAACGCACTGATAAGGTATTCTCCGCTTGAAGGCGGAGTACCGGATATGAAAGGCGTGAGGTTGGAGACACTTCGTGCAATCCCCCGGTTAAGGGTGTAATTAGTGATATCGAACTGGTTATGTATGAACGTGTATGTCAGGTTAGAAGGGGAGTAGTCTGCAGACGTCCATGAACCATATACCCCGATTACCTGGGGGTGCTGCTGGAAGGCGAGAACGCCGCGCGGGTCCTGGAGAAGGTATGCGATATCGGTTGAAGATATCAGGTCTGAAATATCGACCTGGCTGGTACTTCCGTTTATCTTTGCCATCACCACATCTGCTGTGGCTCCCGGGACCTGGCACTGCACGACAGGGAGGTATGAACGAATAAAAACAGGATATTCATTAAATCCTGAAACTGAAACCGTACTATTAAGAGGTCCCAGAATTGTAAGCGTATAATCATTACAGAACGCAACGCGGTCTGAAAATACCCTTGTTACAGTCTGTATGGAGGGGAGGGGAATTACCTTTGTATCTGACCCGTCGCCTGTAGTTGAGTGCAGAGAAACGCGTGACTGGGAGAGATCCATTAGATCAGTTACATCGATTGTGGAGACACACATATTACGGATTTCCTGCGGATAGTCGAGATTAATACGGGCAAACGGGATTGGTGTGGCGAATGTTACCGGTACGAGGAGCACCAGCCAAAGACAGAAGACAAGTGCAAACCACATCATACGAGGATGAGTATTCATGGTCAGCCCTCTGTACGGCAGTGGTATTCCGTCTTACTTTTCGTTCCCATGACCCGGGGATTCCGGGTTACCGATCTTTTCATACTCATCATATTCTACCAGGCCTTTCTAACAGGTCTTCTCTGCTTCTGAGACCTGTACATATAGATGTCCCTTGGGGTTTGGCACGTTAAATCTTATGGAAAAACTCTGAAATCACGGTTTATCAGATATCGACCGATCAACTCAGGGATTCTTCCAATTGCGAAATATCGCTCGTTTCCTTACGTAAGAGGTAATTTTATCCATTTGTCGGTTACGCAAATCGAGAATATCTGCGGGACCACCATATTGTGTATATGGCTGGTTACAATGCAGATTATTATAAAAACACGTCGATGCAGTCAACAGACATCATCCCAACGCAAGGAAATTTTTTTTCACCACAAACAATCACTCAAATTTGTGCCTGGTCTCCTGTAGATCTCAATTTTTTTCTGATTAATTTTCCCACCCGTTATAATCTAACTCGGGGTAGCAGGGATCACCGCTTGAATTCCAAGAGTGCGGAAATGATCGAAATGATAATCACTGAGCAAGTACCTACTATTTCTAATTATTCCGGATGAATTCTGATGAAAAAATGTTGTTTGATAATTTTTACAGTCCTCCTCCTCGTACTTGTCCAGGGTGTGGCAGCGCTTTCAGTCACAGTTGAGCCTAAACAAATCGAACGGGGTGGTCCGGTGACAATTTCCATACAGGGACTTCCTGAGAATTCAACGGTTTCCCTGCAACTCGAAGGCAGGTTTGCCATGAGTCCGGAGGGAGGATTTTCCTACGAGACCGATAGCCTTTTCCTTCCCTTCACTCTAAAGGATGGGACATTTTCTGCCACGGTACAGAACACAGATGATAATATGCTGAGTGTCCGCAAAGATGATACCGAGGTGAAAAGAGTCGGTAAATCAACTGATGGCGAATTTAGTGTCACCCAGTCCGGGACTATTCCCTCGGGGACCTATGACTACATCATCCTTTCGGGGACCGCTGCGCCTGGTGCACAGGAAGTGGTCGCGATGATAAACCTGCAGGGGACAAAGCAGGGACCAAGTGATTCAAAAATTACGTTCAGAACTACAGGGACCACTGACGGGACGGTCGCAATACGGTTATCGGTGAACGGCGTCCAGGCCCTTTCTGACACAGTCCGTATCGGTAACCCGGGTGCAACACAGCCATATACCCCGACACGAACCAAGACAACATCGTATAGTAGTCCCGCGGGCGGTGGAGGCGGGGGGGCTAGTTTCGGGTCCATTGTTGAATCTATTTCTCCAACACCGACACAAATCATGAACGTCACTAACGTAACAGGGAAGCCCACCTCTTTGGTTACTGCAGCCGAAACGATGTTGTCAACGCCTCGTTCAAAGGACACCCCCCTCATGCCAATTCCGTCGAAGGCAGTAACTCAGACGCCGCCTCCCACTAAGGCTGGATTCCCGGTCCTTCCAGTCATTGGTTCATTTGTCCTTGGGTTCATCATGCTCACCCGACGCCGTACATGATACCAATTCCATTTTTGCCTGCATTTCGGGAAAAAACTTGCATGGTTGCCAGGAGTAGAATATCGTTTAGTACCGGTATTTTACCATTTCCTCATGAAAACCTGATGTTTCCGCCCACCCCAAGTTACGTTGTTCTATGTTTGTCCTGGTCCACCTGTTAGCCGGTGTATTGATCGGCCTTACCTTAACGCTCATCTTCCGGGACCGTTATGTTATCATCATGGCAGCAGTGGGCAGTGTGTTACCCGACCTTATCGACAAGCCACTTGGCCACATTTTCCTGGCAAAATCACTTGATTATGGCCGAATATATGCCCACACGCTACTTTTTATCAGCGTTTTCCTGATCGCCGGGTTCATTCTATCCCTCCATTACCGACGGGTAGGCCCACTAATCCTTGCCACGATCGCTGGCATCCTCTCCCATCAGCTCCTGGACTTCATGTGGGCAGAGCCGGCAAACTGGTGCTGGCCAGTGTTCGGCCCATTCGAAGGAAATGTCCCGGCGGGTTTTCTCGTGAACGCTTTTTTTTCAGAACTTACAAGCCCGATTGAATGGACTTGCGGAATTCTAGCTCTTTTTCTCCTGGTCCAGGCTGGAGTCATCCTGCTACCCGGCCTGCTTCCATACTGCCGGTATGCGGCTATTTTTGGAATTATTGTCGGGACCGCTGCATTCATATCAGGTATATTTCTCCAGTTTTCACTTCAGGCACTACATTTTTCACAAATTGACATAACGATTTCCAGCATTATTATCATCCTCGGAGCAGGATCACTCTGGTGGAAATGGCCGGAACCACGTTCTTAACGAAGCGAAAAGATACGTTTCACCGGTGGGAGCACGCAATTCGAATATGGATTGGAAAACAGGTTCCTCACAACCGGGACCACTACTCCTATTGATTACTATTTTGTTATATCGTAGAATTTCGCTGACAGAATATTAAATTTAGGTCCTATCCAGCAATGTCTTTGCATCCCACTATCCATAACCCCGATGTTTCTGAAGTTCACCAGTACAATTAGATTAATCGTATTCAGGCTCAGTTTCTCATCGTTCCGTTGAAGTGGTAATCACAGTTATATCAACATCACAATTCTGCATACTCCTATCGAACCGCCCCTGCTTAAATCGCATCTCTCATTCATCATATTCTTGGGAACAAAACCAGGTGGTGTGTCCGATGCGGCTAATACCATGCCAGAAATGAACCTGCCTGCATCGGGGGTCACACGTATCCGGGATAATTTACCCTCTGATAAGATCCTACAGAAGAAACTCCATGGAGTAGAGTACGATCAACTCCATACTGTTACATCCGACATTTTATGGAAATCTACGAGGCTGATAAGCGGAAAAGACCAATCATATCCGTTTTCAATCGGATGCTACCTGGGATCCCTACTTACACCGGAAAAAGGATAATCGTGCCATCAGCGGCATTTACAATCAGTCGCCGTGATCTCCCTGACCTCCATTTAAAAAAAAAACTCTTTCCAAATGTATTTACCGTATACAGGTATGTTTCGGTAATCAATATTTTAACTCTGATTGCAGTTTCTGGCAATGATCTTTGATAAATTGAGGTATGGGGAGAAAAGATTCACATATAATAGGTGTAATTCCCTGCAATTCACTGATAATAGGCAACATTCAATCCAGATTAGTCTTGAAAAAAATTCCTCTCTTTTCCCGCCCTTTTATCGCAAAAATAAGGGGTGATAATCATTACCACACCCATTTACCTGACCCCTTCATAAAAGTGCCGGGATTTTGGCTTTGTACTGCCACGAATATTGTCGGATTGTTAAAAAAGTCAATTATTGGGCGTATTACAAAGCAACGCCAATATGACCTTTTTTTATACCGATCCAAGCCCATGGAGGGGTGTATTTACAGCACCCTCTGTTATCTTACCAGCGGTATGAGCAAAAACAAGGCGTTCAACCGGGAGAGTGAATCTCGACACAGCAATTGTCCAACACATTGCTGCATCATTGAGAAGACTACGATAAATCTGTTAATCTTCCCGGGATATTACGAATCCAGAACGGACAATCCACCCTGCTAAACAGGACATGGGTGAACAGGTACATTAAGAAAACTAAAAATGGGTTGGAGTAACAGGGATGATATGAAAGCGATAACAGCCTGCAGTTTCGCCTGCGTGGTATTTGTGATCATGGTCGCAGGATGTACAGGCATACCTTTAGTTCAACCTGCAACGCCTGCGCCGACAAGTTCTGTTATTGTGTCTGCCCCGGCACCAACGCCCGTCAAGGATCCGACTCTTTCCGGGACATGGAACTTAAAGTCGATGGTACTCCAGGGGGGTACGGCATTTACATACCCAACCAATGCCCAAATCACAGCAACATTTGATAACCAGGGCAATGTGGCGGGTTTCGCTGGCTGCAACAACTACAACGCCAGGTATACCCTGTCAGGTCAGCAGTTATACACGGGAATGGGAATTTCGATCGGTCCGGTCGTATCCATGCGGAAATTTTGCACAGATATGAGTAATACGGAGACAACGTACATACAGATCTTCGAGAAAGCCGTCACATACACGGTTAATGGCGATGGCCTGACCATTACAGACAGCTTAAACAACATGCTGGTCTACAAGAGATAAGTCAACACAACAATTTTTCCGTTTGATATTCCGGGAATCGCATGATTTATTCTAAAAAAACGTTGGATAGATAACATCGCGGGATTTGTTGTAATCACCTGGTTACGATTGAGTCTTTTCTTACCCGGGTGTCATGGGGCAGGTACCAGCCCTGCCGCTGGAAACGGTTAACCCGTGACAGAATCACGGGGATATCCTGACAACTTGAGATTACAGCCCTTTGGCTCTCGCCGGTGCATTGCATGATGAGGCGATCGTGGACAGGCAAATGCCTGCAGTACCTCTGTCACTCTCTGGTTTTACAATTGAATTCAATGCCAATGGAAACTTTTCTGCGGGTATATCCGAACAACAGGTACACGGAGGACCTGGCAGGTCATTGGCCCTCGTATCAGTGTCAGCAAATTGAAACGTGATGGCCTTCCCGGTCCTGATTCACCAGGTGTGATAAAACTAGCAAGAACAGTACCTCACAATACTCCGGAATTCGACAAATCAGGTGAAAAATGGAGGAAAAATTGTTTTTGATGGACCTGTGCAAAATCGATTGATTTATAGCGAGTTATCCTAATTGATCCCCGGCTCCCGGTACCGTTCCCCGTGTGGTAAGATGAAACAGCAGTACACCCTGGGATCAGGTCACCCATCCAAGCCCTTCAGATACTTTAAGGAAACCTAAAAATTGGGATAACCCCCGTTGCCATGGGTTCATGCAGTCGTTCTTTGTCTACCAGGGGCTATCTCAATAATCCCCGATACATCCTCCAATCATGCCAAGCACTGCATGGTAGAGTGCAAGGACAATCAGAGTGACCGCGATGCCAAGTCCGGCAACGAGGCCAAAAATCCCGAGCAGGAATGTACTCCCGAGTATCGCCAGGACAGAGAGAATGATAGCCCCGAGCAACCCGCTCATAAAACCTGCTTTCCCACCGTTCCATATTCCACCACCTGCAATCAGTCCAGCAATAAGGCCGGCAACCAGTGGCCCGATGACCGGGGCAAAGCCCAGGATGACCATCAGGACAAAACCGACCGCCACTGCAAGCCAGAACGAACCCTCTTTCTTCGTACTCATCTATCTGCTAATTACCCGGGGAAATTAATTAATTTTTATCTTTGAAGCAGGGGAGGTTAACGGTGTATTGTCCTTCTGGAGTGGATCATACCCAGGTATGATCACGTTCGGAGAGCGCCCTCCCAGATCGGCCGATATTATCGCGGTCAAGCTCATCGATCAGTACCGTAACCATTCCAGGCTCTACCCTGAGTGTAGTAATGATCGTTTTTGTAAACTCCGAAATGAGGGTTCTTTTCTGCTCAATCGTCCTCCCCCTAGCCATTTTGATAATTACAACCGGCATATTGCTCAACAGAATAGTCTGGTCCCTGACATGATAAGCCACGCGGGACCGGGCCAGGGAAAAAAAGGATAAGCGGGGCAACAATACCCGGATTATTCTGATGTCCGTCGGGCACACCCGTCAGCAATTGCCGCTTCTTTTACTGCGGCCGCGATTGCTGCTGTTACCCGGCGGTCAAGAATGCTGGGGAGGATCCGGTCCTTTGAGGGTTTCCTGATATAACCTGCCAGCGCATGGGCAGCCGCTACTTTCATTCCGTTGGTAATTTTCGTGGCACATGCATCGAGGGCACCACGGAACATACCCGGGAATACCAGTGCATTGTTGATCTGGTTCGGGAAGTCGCTCCTCCCGGTGCCAGCGATCGCGGCTCCTGCAGCAAGTGCGATGTCAGGCATGATCTCCGGCACCGGGTTTGCCATTGCAAAGATAATGGGGTCATCATTCATGGAACTCACCATCTTTTTGGTGATAATACCGGGTGCAGAGACCCCGATACATACATCTGCACCTTCCATCGCCACGGCGATATCCCCTGTCCTGCCCTGGCGGTTCGTCTCGTCAGCGAGGATAAACTTGTATTTATTGGCGTACAGCCCCTCACGCTTCCGGTGAATGATCCCTTTGGTATCACAGACAATAATATCATGGACCGACCGGCAGTAATCAGGGTTGTACCCGATGCATTTTAAGAGCCTGGCCGTTGCATACCCTGCAGCCCCTGCACCGCAGATCGTAATATTGAGGTCTTCAAATTCCTTTCCCGTCACCTTGCAGGCATTCAGGAGTGCTGCCAGTATGACAATCGCCGTGCCATGCTGGTCGTCGTGCATGACCGGGATACCGATATCCTGGAGCGCCTCCTCGACCTCAAAACATTTCGGTGCTGCAATGTCCTCGAGGTTGATCCCACCAAAAACCGGGGCAATATTCTTTACGTCATCAGCAAAACCTGCATGGTAGTGCTCAAAACATATCGGGAAGGCATCAATATCGGCAAATTTCTTGAAAAGAATTGCCTTTCCCTCCATGACTGGTATTGCTGCATATCCGCCGATATTTCCAAGCCCCAGGACGGCTGAACCATCAGTCACGATCGCAATGGTATTTGCCTTCAGGGTATACCGGTACGCCAAGTCCTTGTCCTTTTCAATTGCCCTGCAGACGGCGGCAACCCCAGGTGTGTATGCCCGTGCGAGGTCTTTCCTGGTCCTGAGCGGGACCTTGGAACGGATTTCAAGTTTTCCCTGTTTCCGCTCATGGAGAAGAAGAGCCTCCTGGTACACATCTGCAGATTCCTGGTTACTGGTCACTTTTTTCGTCATCCACGTGATCTCCCTGCCCTGCATTGAATGAGCGCATCCTCCCTACAATAAGGTTACGGTACGATAACCGGAAACCATGCGGTGGGCGGGTCTGTAAGTGGATCCGAACACTCTTTTTTTGAATATAGAACGTTGATTTTTTAATTTTTGAAATTTTTTACTTTCCTAAGTCGGATTTTGATCAGTAACAACCGTCATTCCAGGGGAAGTTATAGAAAAGAAGGATACTCCTTTTGATCTCCATGCCTGGATTATGAGGTGAATACCCTCACCGCATGCCAGGACATTTTTCGAAAACCGGACTTTTTAACACTACACGATGGTTAAATTTATAAAAATCTGTTGATAATGTAGATTTCCATATGCACAGAGAACAGATCATCTGGTCCACCCTTCTCCTTCTGGCGGTAGTTGTCTCATCCGTTCAGGCAATCCAGGTTAACTCATTACGTGATCCAATCGATCTCATCAGTTCAAACATTACTACTTCTTTTCCCGAAAACAGGGGCATGATCATCACCCCGTTACCATTCGGACATGGTCTCATCGTCCCGGTTTCTCCATTTCCTGGTGCTCACAAGGACCAGAATGAAGATCTTAGTACCCCTGCTGTACAGAATTAGAGTCTGGTTGGGCAACTCCTCCAGGGCAATAAAAAATTCAGGGATGATGTATACAATGCGAGCATCGAACGAAATCAGGAACTGGTGGCAGGCCAGAACCCGTCGGTGCTCTGGATCGGGTGTTCGGATTCGCGATCAGACCCTGAAAGGATTACCAATGCTGGTCCGGGAGAACTTTTTGTTACCCGGAACGTCGGGAATATTGTCCCGTACCATGACTGGTCTCTGGCTGCTGTAGTGGAATACTCTCTTACCTATCTGAATGTGCAGGAGATCATTATCTGTGGGCATTCTGACTGTGGAGCAATTAAATCACTCGATACAGATCTTCACGACCCCTATATCCCACTCTGGCTCAATGATGCCCGTGACGCAAAAACACGTGTTGACAGCCGGATACCGGTTCCGAAAACGCAAAAAGAGATAAAGGAGCGTGATCATGAGATAGAACTTGAAAATGTCAGGCTTCAGGTCGACCACCTGATGACCTACCCGTCTGTGAAAAAAGCAATGGAAGAGGGCAGGGTCAGGATCAATGGACTGTATTTCGACCTTGCAACCGGTACACTATCTCTGGTCACGTAAGAAACGAGATGGCCTGATTTTTTATCAGTCCATCAATTTCAGGTTTTATCTCCAGGCAAAGAAAAAAAATTGTGGCACTGACATGCCTGCCGGGTCTAAGCAACCGTTCACCTGAAAACCCTTACCTGGCCGCTTCCAGGAGAGTAAATTCGATTTCACACCATGCCCGGTCGAGCAGGCCTAGGTAATAGGCCTCGTCAAACCCGTCTGCCTCCATTGTTAGGTCGACCGCCCATTTCCTTGCGTCACGGACCACGTACCCGATCTCCATCCCGGGTGAGACCGGAATGCCGGCGACCCTGCAGGCCCTGACGGCTGAAGCCTCGGGACAACTCCTGGAATACTCAAGCCTGCTTACCTGGCGGTGGATGGCCATTTCCTGCGGGCTGGCCGTACGGAGCCCATCCCTCGCATCCCGGTATAATTCTCTCACCGCACCGGCGACCTTGTTGATCTCACGTCGTGAGGACGCTGTACCCATGAGGTCCAGCATCTGTGTCTGGACCCGCCTGATATATTCAGGGGTATCTCCACGCCGGCTGGCAATACCCCTGATTTTGATCGAACCGTCGCTAAGCCTGCCGTAATACCGGGTGTATGCCCCGAACCCGTCCGGCATCGGGAGAAAGACCAGCCAGTCGTAGGACTCAAGTTCGGTGAGCAGACGGGTCTCCTCTTCAATCCGTGCCTTCAGGTGTTCACGTTCTGGCCCCTGGAGCCAAAGGCAGTCTACAATCCCATGGAGAACTGTAGCCCCTTCTTCTTCTGCGATATCTTTCGACCGGATGAGGATATCCCGGGAACAGGAGGTGATCCGTTCGTGTACCTCGATCTGCCCGAACTTGGCGTTTTTATACCCGGTATAGCCGAAACAGGTGACCAGCATCCACTTCAGGATGGAATCAGCACCGCGGTAGTGGGGGTGTGTCTTTTTCAGGTACTTTGTCCTGTACCGGAGCTCAAGAAGCGGCCCGAGCACTGCCGGGAGAAAACCATGTTTTTCCGGGTTCGTAACGGTCTCCGGTGAGAGGTTGTACAACACGATGACTGATGGGTACAGGGAGGTGAAGTCGATCTGAAAGACGTCCTCGTAGAGCCCGGGCACTGGCTGGAACATCATCCCGCCCCGATCACAGGCACGAAGGTCATTCACGTCCCGAAAACGTTCAGCATCTGCCTTCCGGTATGGTACCGCAATCCCCCGCAGGAGAGCCTCGTACACTTCATACCCCGATATCAGGGTCCCTGCAGTGAACCGTGCCGCGAGGTTCGGGCAGAGTCCGGTGAGCCGGGATGCCATGATTACCCCGTAAAGCCCCCCCTCACGGTAGTTAAAACTGCTACGCGTGTCGATCAGTATCCTGCCATCCGGCATAAGGGATCCTTCACGGTACTCGGTCCTGCCGTAGCTCGAGTATGATTTTGCATTGATCTTCCGAAACAGTCCATTCCTGCTGAACGGGGGATCGAGGCCATAGTGCCGGGCCTTTGCGACGATACGCGGGACCCAGAGGTCTGCACCAGGAAAAATGATGACGTCCGGGTCAATGGAGTTTACCATCCCGGAGAGGTCGTCGATCACCGTTCTTTCGTCCCCGGAAAAAAGTCCGGTCTTACCTGGCTCCCCGTTGGTTACACGGACTGACCTGCACTCCTGAGGGGTGGTAAGGTTTTCCAGCACTTCGATCTCCATGACCCTTTCAGGGAGCAAAAATTCAGGGGAAAACCTGGACTCTTCCACTTCTCCGCACGGGAACAGGTTGTGTTCAGCCATGTAGCGGTGGTCAGGCCGGGTATCTACATTGTACAGCCTTGCTTCGTTGCATGTCTGTTCCAGAATGGCATCGGCGACCTTGCGCCCTGCACTTACGCGGTACCCGTCGCAGGTACCATACACGGTCTCAAACTGGCATTCCCGGAGCCCGTACTGTTCAGAGAGTGCATCGATCATCTGCCAGTGGGAATCTGCTTTTGGGAGCTGGAAGTAAAAATCAGGAATGAACGGTATCCTGCGGAGGGTTGCCTGGCCCTGGTCGCGGTGCTCCCAGAGTTCAACATGGCTGTTCCGGTAACAGGAGTCGATGATCCACATGGCCGTTCACACCTGCCTGTTCCCCTGTTTGCGGGGCTGATTTGCGGTGGGAAGCAACGATGGCAACTCTTGAAACGGAGGGCTCCCACCGGTAACAACAGGCTCATCGTCCGGTCTGTGTTCCTTGCACATGCAGATAAGTACTGAGAAAATGGCCGCTTCAAGCGGGTCATCGAACGCGTAAAATGCCTCACTGGCATATGTTTTTGTCATTGCCACCACCTGTTCCGCGTAGACGGCATCACCGCACCTCATGGCCCGGGCAACACGTGCCCATCTCCCGGCGATCTCATTTACCCCCATGCGGACACTCACAAAACTCCGTCCCATCATGACCCCCCGGCGAGGAACCCCTCAAGGGTCGACTGTCCCTTCCCTGTTCCTGTCAGTTTCCGCGAGGGGTACGCCCTGCGCAGCGTATCCCGGGGGGGTACAGGCGGCTCCCGGAAATAGATCACCTGGTCTGCACATGATATGATCAGATCAAACCACGGATCTGCATCCGGGGCATACAGTACCACAACTGCACCTTCTGACGCTTCTTTCAGCGCATGTGCAACAGATGCGGCATCTTCCTCAATGGCATACAGTGACGGGTCATGCTCGACGAACAGGATAGAATGCCGTGCTGTCCGGATCTCGGCCGCGAGCTGGCCTGGTGAAACTGCCCTCCTGACCTCCATGTTGCCAGGGTGTTTCGCGAGTGCAGGCAGTATCACCGATGTAGTCCCTGTAAGATACAGGAACAGGTACCGCCCGTTGTCAGGATTGGTGAGGGCCGGGAGCACGAGCTCGCCAGGTGCGATCATGGCACAAAACATGCCTGTCTGCACGGATATTGTAGGTGCAAGCTCAAACTCCATGGTATGTCGGTTGTCCCGGGGAGTCCATAAGGGTGGAGCAGGCGTGGTGTGAAAGTGAAGTGACAGGGGGCCATGTAACAGGTTTTGTCATAAGATGGCGATCCAAACCGGCTACTTATTTATATCAAAATGTATAACTATATACATCAAAGTATTACAATGTCGCACGAGTCACTTGAAAGGGGACGGCAGTCAGACACCGGAAAATTCTATCATACCTCTCCGTTGGTACCTTTCCGGTAACTGGCCGCTCCCCTGTCAGGGTTGTCACGTGTGAATGTTCTCACTTGATTATTTACAAACCAGGAGTGTAACACTATGAAGTCCCGTGATATTGCAATAGTTGGTATTCTGCTTGCCATTGGAGCAATCCTTCGCTATTTCCTTGCGATGCTCCACACACCACTGACGCCGAACATGATCATCGCGTTCTACTGTCTCGCGATTATCCTGATATCGCCGAAGGTCTACGAGGCACTGGGGATTGGAATTGTCGCCGGTATCCTCTCCATGCTGATATCAGGCTCGATATTCCCACCGGCCAACCTGATCAGTGAGCCTGTCGGGGCTCTTGTCTGCTTTGGCGTGTATGCCGCGATTAAAAACAGGTCGAAGATCTCTCCCTCGATTGCGACGTTTGTCACCACGCTCGCAAGCGGGTTTACGTTCGCTGCAATAGCCATCATCGCCGTAGCACCCCAGATCATCACAAAGTATGCCACGATGGGTGGGTTTATCGTCGTATTCGTACCGATCGTAGTTATTACCGCGGTATTCAATGCCGTCATTGTCCAGCTGCTCTACATCCCGTCAAGCAGGGTGCTGATGCGGGGACAGGAATGATCAGGCTGGATTCGGTCAGCTATGCCTATCCACACACCGGTAAACCTGCACTGACAGACCTCTCGCTTTCGATAGGGAAAGGGCAGTGCGTGATGGTTACCGGGCCTTCAGGGGCAGGGAAAACCACGCTTTGCCTGGCATCTGCCGGTATTCTTGCACATGAATACGGCGGAAAGAAAGAGGGGACCGTCATGATCGATGGTCGTGACGTGAAGAGTTACAAAGACCTCTCTGATATCGCTTCCAACCTCGGGATTGTTTTTGACGATCCGGAGGCCCAGCTTATTTTTACCACGGTTGAGGAGGAGATCCTCTCGGCTCTGGAACGGAGAGGACTCCAGGTGGAGGAGATCGAGGACCGTCTCCGGGCCATCATGGAGTTGACAAAACTTTCCGGGTTAAAAGACCGTGCCCCCCATACCCTTTCAGGGGGGCAGAAACAACGCCTGGTCCTGGCCGTTACGCTTTGCCTGGGAACGGGTATCCTGATCCTCGACGAACCGACGTCTGAACTGGATGAACATGGGACGGACGGGATCCTCGGTATCCTGAAAGGATTAAAAGCCCAGGGCAGGACGATCCTCCTCGTCGAACACAAATTTACCAGGATGCGGGAGATCGTTGATACCCTGATCGTCATGGAAGATGGCCATATCAGGGCATCCGGGATTCCCGACGAGGTCATCCTTGATCCGGCAATACGAAAGATCGTGCTCCCGAATTTCACCGGTATCAGGGAACGGACACAGAATGCAGGTGAAACGGTTTCTTCTGAACCGCTGATTGTTGTAAAAGGCTTAACGCACACCTATGGCACTGATATCCATGCGCTCCGGACCATCGATCTTACGATATCATCCGGTGAATTTATCGCAATCGTCGGGGAGAATGGTTCAGGAAAGACCACGTTGATCAAGCACTTGAACGGGCTCCTGAAGGCCACGGCCGGTTTCGTTTCCGTGAAAGGAAAGGACACTTCAAAAACAACGATTACCGAACTTGCCCGTGATGTGGGCCTGGTATTCCAGAATCCGGACCACATGTTTTTTGCCGATACCGTCCGTCTTGAGGTGGCGTTCGGGGTGGATAACCTAAAGATTCCGGACCGCGATGAGGTAATCGACCACGCACTGATGCGGGTGCGTCTTACCCATGCGAAAGATCTCTATCCGCGGTGGCTTTCGCGGGGTGAACGTCAGCGTCTTGCCATCGCCTGTGTCCTCGCCATGCAACCTGCCGTGATCGTGCTCGATGAGCCGACCACCGGCCTTGATGGGAAAGAGGCACGTGAAGTGATGGAAGTATTAAAAGAGCTCCAGCTCGCGGGCCATACAGTAATTATTGTCACTCACAGTATGGAAATTGCACAGAACTGTGCTGACCGTGTGATCACGATGGAAAACGGGAGCATACTCTCTGATGTATGCACAACAGGAGAACGGTCATGACCGAGATCCTCCAGTATGTCCAGAAGGAAGGGTTCTTTCATCGTCTCGCACCGCTGACAAAGATCCTGTTTGTCATTACTGTTGGCATAATGAGCATCGTCTCGACGAGTATCCCATTCCTTGCCGGCGTTATTATTGTCCTGCTGGTCATCGCATGTATCGCCGGGCTCCACCGCGAAGTGATCAGGCAGTTTCTCTTAATCGCCGTGATGAGTGTTATCCTGATCGTTATCACCGTCATCACGCTTCCCGGCGGTCAGACCCTTTTTGTGATAGGAGGTATTATTCCGATCACGACCGGTGGAATCCTCATTGGTATTGTGATGACCCTGCGGTTTGCGGTCCTTATTACTGCGATCCAGCTCTTCGTATTGTCAACCCAGCCCAGAGACCTTGTCCATACGCTTGAGCGGATGAGAGTGCCGGTTGATTATACGCTGATGTTTGTAATCGCCCTCCGGTTCATCCCCACGCTCCAGATCGAGGGGAACCGGATCCATGAGGCGCAGTTGGCCCGAGGGTATAACCCGGGTTCCGGCGTAGGCGGGAAGATCCGGAGTATTGCACCTGTGATGGTGCCGCTGGTCTCCAACTCGCTAGCCCGGTCGAATGTACTTGGTCTGACTATTGATCTCCGCGGGTACCGGACGAAGATTAGGACCCCACTGCGGGAACGGCACCTTATGCAGATGGATTATGCGGTTATTGTCGTACTGGCCCTTGCATTCGCAGTATTCACCTATTCTGCATGGATACAGTTGGTATGATATGGCAGGCATTCTTTTTTTTAAGGATTCAAAGATGGGACTGATAACAAGGTAGAATTGTTACGAATGCAATTTTCACATTGTGGAAGCAACGGGATGCTCCCGGTTGTAACCGTTATTGACCGATACATATGAGGCTCCCGTCACCCCCGATCTCCCCTGGGATATCAGTCATGTATATACCGGCGAGGAAGCGGGATCTAGGGTCCGGTCTGAGACCTTCGATCAATTGCATGCATCATTTTTTACTGGTTGAAATGAATGCCAGGGAATATCTGCGCGAACCCGGATAAAATTTATAATGCCTGGAAAATTCCCCTCGATTTTCTTCTGCATAATACATTATGTATATATACAAAGAAGTATAGTGTTTACGCGACGTATCAAGAGTCGTGATGAAGTATGAGTAACCCGCAAATGGAGCAGATCGGGAAACTGAAGGCGATAGCGCTAAAAAGATGCTCAGAGCGGATAGCAGAAGCGGAGCGGAAACGGGGTGGTGCCGGAGAGATACTATTCAACCCTGCACCGCATTGCGGGATCACATCATTCCTGAAACGGAATCACGGGCTATGAACAGGAGGACAGAATGGATAACAAAAAGATCGTAAGGACCGGGAAAAGCGGCGAAGTTGTGGAGCCTGGCAATACGGACACCATAACATCTGAAGTATCACTCCTTGCTCAGATCCATGCCAAGGAGGAGGAACAGAACGAAAGGATTGAAACTGCCAGGCAACAGTATGTCACTGACGTTGAGAATGCCCGGAAGGATGCTGAGTCATGGCTTTCCCGTGAGCGTACCCTCATACAGACTGAGGCAGATTCTGTCTGGCGTGAGGCGATGGACCGAATCAATCGAGATGTTGAGCGGGTGCTCAGTGAAGGCCAGCAGCGGGTACACTCCGATCATGAGCGGAAGGAGCGGAGGTTTGGCGAGGTCGTTGACCGGGTAGTACGGGAGATCAGTAAAGGGTAAACACGAAAATGATACAGAAGATGGAGAGTGTCCTGGTGGTGGGTCCCAAATCGGACTTCAGTCAGATTGTCGATATGCTGTACCACATGGGCACCATCCACCTCGAAGAGGTGAGCAAATACCTGGAACCCGGTAGTGGGAATGTACGGAAGATCATCACCGGCAGTATGATGGATATCCCTGTACTTCTCGCCTCAATTGAAGGGATCTTATTGCTCCTTCCATCATTGCCGGGCGATCCTGTGCTCACGGCACAACGGTATGAAGAGATCAGGCACCTGCCAACCCCGGAAGTCCTGGAAAGGGCCCGTCATGTTGTCGGGAAGGTAGGGGAGACTACAAGAGACCTGTCATTAAAAAAAAGTGACCTGGAGATCACCATTACAGGACTGAACCGGTATGAAAAAATTATTGATAAAATTCAGCCGCTCGAAGAACAGCTGCCGATACTCCAGGGCTATGAAGTCACCGTCCTGGTAATCCGGAAAGAATACGAGGATGTCCTTGATATTATCCGTCCTGCGTTATCAGGGATTACGAATAAACAGTTTGAACTGATATCCGCGGAGCTGGACGAACAGACAATTGCCGTGATCACGGTCTTCAATAAAAATTATTCTGAAGATGTCCACCGTTTCCTGTTCTCCAAAAATATTAATGAAGTCCGTATACCGGCTGATTATTCGAACATGCCGCTTGAAAAGGCGCTGTTGCTGATCGATAAAAACCGCCGGGATGCAAGAATGGAAAAAGACCGGATCGATAAAGACCTCACTCATATCTCACAGGAATGGCACCACGAGCTGTCCACTTTAAAGAAAGTTCTGACAGAACGGGGTGAAGAACTTCAGGCCTACAATAATTTCGGAGAAACTGACTATACCGTAATGATCCGGGGCTGGGTTCCGAAAAAACTGATTCATGAAACAAGAGATGCACTGGATGAGGCATTCCAGGGCAGGGTGGTGATGACGGAAACGGAGGCGACGGCAGAAATGATGGCCCGTGTCCCCATCTCCTACAATAACCCGAAGTGGGTGCGCCCGTTTGAATTTTTCATGAAACTTGCAAGCCCTCCGCAATACAACGAGATCGATCCTTCGCCGCTCCTGGCGATATTTTTCCCGATATTTTTCGGGATTATTGTCGGAGATATCGGGTATGGCATCCTGGTTCTGGTGGCTGGGTTATTTATACGGTACCGTTTTGGCATGATACCATGGCTCCGGCAGATATCGGGTATCCTGATCATTTCATCCTTTCCGGCCATCTTTTTTGGCTTCCTGTTCGGGGAATTTTTCGGGAATTTTGGCCAGATGATGGGGTGGCTTGAACCGGTAACCCTTTTCGGGATCACATGGGACCGACTGGAGGCGATGATCCCACTCCTTGTACTGACCATTGCCATCGGGGTATTTCACGTAGTACTCGGACTTGTCATCGGGGTGATTAACTCGATCACACGGAAGAACCGTAAACATACCTGTGAAAAATGCGGGATGATCGGTGTCATTGCCGGGCTGCTGCTTATCCTTAGCCTGGTCGCGGGGTGGCTTCCCGGGGCCCTGTATATTCCCGCGTTTATTCTTCTCGGGATCGCTGTTGTGTTTGTAATTTACGGCGGTGGTACCGGCGGTGCTATCGAGATTATGGGAACGGTGGGAAACATTCTCTCGTATGTTCGCCTGATGGCAATCGGGATGGCATCAGTCATCCTGGCCATGGTCGCCAATGAACTCGGCGGTTCGATGGATGTGCTTGCTATAGGTATCATTATTGCAGTATTGCTGCATACTCTCAACCTGATGCTTGCGATGTTCAGCCCTTCAATTCATAGTGTCAGGCTCCATGTCGTGGAGTTCTATTCAAAATTTTACCAGGGAGGCGGACTACCCTATCATCCATTCAGCCAGGGTGACAAAACCGCGTTTCCCGGTGGGAAGAAGTAGACTTCCACAGACCTGTTTTTGTAAATAAAAAAATAAACTATTATTCCTCTCTCAATCTTTAAATAATATAAGAGTACTCTAACGGCTTAGAGATGTTTTGAAATGGCGGTTGAAATAGCAATTGGAGCTGCGATTGCTTTTGCCGGTGGTGCAATTGCAACGGGCTGGGCACAATCAAGAATCGGTGCTGCGGGAGCTGCGACCATTGCAGAAAGACCTGACGCAGCAGGAAGTGTTATCGTACTTGAAGCAATCCCTGAGACGATGGTAATTCTTGGTTTCGTGGTTGCAGCCATGATTGTAATTATGGTCAAGTAAGGTCGTAATTATCCAGGTATTGCGCAGGGGTGCCCGGGTATAGATTTCCCAGGGACTCCGGGACTTAATTTAGTTCCCTGTTGTCATGGGGGTATGGCAGCAGGCGGGGAGGAATTGGTCCGGTCCTATGAAGTATGACCATCTCATCAAGGCAATAGAAGAAGGTGCAGAGGAAAAGATTAGGGAGATCGGGGACAGCAAAGACCGTGAAATACGGGACATCCGGGAACGTGCAAAGACAGAGTCCGAAGAAATGCACAAGAGCCTGCTTTCTGAAACGCAAAAGAAAATAGCTGTCGAAAGTAATAAGCGGATCTATTCTGCACGCGAACAGTCTAAAGACAAGCTGGCACAGGTGCGCCTGGAGGCAAGCCTTTCGGTTTACCAGGAGGCTGGTGCAAGGCTC
>Ga0114951_10002609_pt1 | contig 20165 bp, 19 predicted proteins | sample AM7aDNAmetaG_FD_88677 | JGI IMG/M metagenome (GOLD analysis project Ga0114951, IMG submission 88677) | Freshwater microbial communities from Finland to study Microbial Dark Matter (Phase II) - AM7a DNA metaG | ecosystem: Environmental > Aquatic > Freshwater > Lake | place: Finland: Lake Alinen... | reverse complement strand
GCTTCACGCTCACGCACATCATCTCGATCTCGTCTCTCGTGGCCGCCCTTGTTTTCCCCGCCATGATCGTCTGGAACTACGCCAACACGTCTGAGCTAAAATTCCTCCTCCCCATCAGTCTGTTACTCGCTCTGTTCATCTTCTATACCCACCGCGCCAACATCCAGCGCCTCCGCCAGGGAACCGAAAAAAAGCTTTTTTAAAGCCACTCTTGACAATTCATTTATTACATATATAATTTCCGTTAAGATAATATTCTATGGGTCGTCTTTCCTCAAATTCTCTTTACAGATGAGGGGCCTGCCGATAGAATTTTAAAACTGTCGTCATCCTAAAGGAGAAAACATCATGACCGAGCGTAAAAAAGCCGAAAAACCCGCCGTTCCGGAAGCAAAAAAAGAAACCGAAAAGCAGAAGGCGCTCGCGCTCACGCTGCTCCAGATCGAAAAACAGTTCGGCAAGGGTTCCATCATGAAGCTCGGGGACCAGCACCATGAAAATGTTGCCGCGCTCCCGACCGGTGCCCTCAGCCTGGACATCGCGACCGGCATCGGCGGCATTCCGCGCGGACGCATTGTGGAGATCTACGGCCCGGAGTCGAGCGGGAAAACCACGCTTACCCTTAACATTATCGCTCGGATCCAGTCCACCGGCGGGGTGGCGGCCTTCATCGACGCCGAGCACGCCCTTGACCCGCAATATGCCCAGAAGATCGGCGTCAAAGTCGATGAGCTTTTGATCTCACAGCCCGATTCCGGAGAGCAAGCGCTTCAGATCGCGGAAATGCTCGTGCGCTCTAATGCTGTCGACCTGATCGTGGTCGATTCCGTCGCCGCACTCGTCCCGCGCGCTGAGATCGAAGGGGAAATGGGACAAGCGCAGATGGGCCTTCAAGCACGCCTGATGTCGCAAGCTATGCGCAAGCTCACCGCCATTATCAGTAAATCCAAAACCTGCATTGTTTTTATCAATCAACTTCGCGAGAAGATTGGCGTGATGTTCGGGAATCCTGAAACCACCCCCGGCGGAAAAGCGCTCAAATTCTACGCATCCATGCGCCTCGATATCCGGAGAATCGCGAGCCTCAAAAAGGGGGACGCCGTCGTCGGGAACCGTGTGCGCGTCAAGGTCGTCAAAAACAAGGTTGCCGCCCCATTCCGTCAGGCTGAATTTGACATCCTGTTCGAAGAAGGCATTTCCCGCGCGGCAAACGTTGTCGAACTTGGGACTCAATATCAGGTGATCGAGAAATCCGGTACCTGGCTCGCTTTCAACGATGTAAAACTAGGGCAAGGCAAGGACGCCGCGCGCATTTTCCTGAAAGAGAACATGAAAGTTCTTCTGGAAATCGAAGCCCAGATCCTTGAAAAGATCGCCGCGGGGGAAAACGCCCTCGCTGTGACGGCTACGGAATAAGCCCGCAGGCAAAAAATTTCTTGAGGGTGGTTCCGCCAGAGAAGTGATCCGGGTCCGTCCTTATGCGTTTCTCCTTATCTCTTTTTCTCGTTGGCGGAGCAAGGATTGCCTGCATTTCAGATTCTCTGAAATAGATACGCATTGGGATTATGGATAAAGCGCAAACGGAAGAACAGATCAAACAGGCCTTCATCACCTCGCTCCGTCTACTCGCGGCCAGTCCCAAAAGCGGGCAGGAAATAAAGAAAAAGCTCGCTGGCAAGGGCTACGAGGACAGCGTCATTGACGAGACATTATCCCGGCTAAGGAGCCAGGGCATCGTGGACGATACGCTGTATGCCCAGGACCTGATTGCACGGTTGACGCAGGGCAAGGCAGCAGGCAGGCATAAGGTCGCGTTTGAATTAAAGCGGCACGGTGTCTCACCAAAGGTCCAGAAAGACTTACTGGAGTCCATCAAAGACGAGGACGAAACAGAACGCGCGCTCGAACAGGCCCGCTTCAAATGGGATAGCTGGTCCAAGTTGGAACCGCAAAAGCGTAAAAAACGCCTCTATGATTTTTTAATACGGAAAGGATACGACTTTCAGATCGTACAGGATATCCTTCAAAAACTGACGCGGGAAACAACAGAAGAAGAAATTTGATTTTTTCCCGTGTCATCCTGAGCGAAGCAAAGGATCTCAAATCGAGATTCTTCTCCCGCTGATAGCGGGATCAGAATGACGGAAAATTTATGAAAACAAACACCCACGACCTTCGCAAAGCCTATCTGGAATTCTTTAAATCCAAGGGGCACACGGCTCTCGCCAGCGATTCTCTGGTCCCTCAGAACGACCCCTCCTTGCTCTTTACCGGAGCCGGGATGAATCAGTTCAAGGAGTACTTCCTCGGGGTGAAAAAGGACCTAAAGAGGGCCACAACCTCACAGAAATGCCTCAGAACCGGCGATCTTGACGAGGTGGGGCGAACCCCCTTCCACCACTCTTTTTTTGAAATGCTGGGCAATTTCTCATTCGGGGACTACTTCAAAAAAGAAGCCATCGAATGGGCCTGGGAATTCCTGACAAAAACGCTCATGATCCCCAAGGAACGCCTGCGCATCACAGTCCATGAAAAAGACCAGGAAGCTTTTGATATCTGGCACAAGGAAATCGGGCTCCCGAAAGAATGGATCTACCTCTGCGGCGACAAATCCAATTTTTGGCCCGCGAACGCGCCGAAGGACGGCCCGAACGGTCCTTGCGGCCCCTGTTCGGAGATCTATTTTGATCAGAATCCGGCCATCCCCGGAACACCGGTCGATGATTCCGGAAAATTCGCCGAAATCTGGAACCTTGTCTTCACGTCCTTCGACAGACAGGATGGCGGCAAACTGGTACCTCTGGCCAACAAAAATATCGATACCGGCATGGGTCTTGAACGGCTCGCTTGCGTCCTGCAGGACCGGGACTCCAATTTCGAGATCGACATTTTCCTGCCGATCCACGAGGCCGTCTTTCAGGCGCTCGGGCTCGACCCGGAAATAGTCCCTAGCCGTCACATTTACATTATCTCCGACCATTTGCGCGCCGCTGTTTTTTCGATCGCGGACGGTGTCGTTCCTTCCAACGAAGGCCGCGGTTACGTGATCCGAAAACTGATCCGCCGCGCCATTTGGCAGGCCCATCAGCTGATGCCTCAACAAAAGCTGTCCCAGCCTTTTCTTTTCAAGGCCGCGCCCGCCGTCATTCAAGTCATGGGCGACGGCTACCCGGAACTCGGTGACGCAAAGGAGAACATCTGCATGGTCCTTCGTCAGGAGGAAGAGCGGTTCCTCCGGACGCTGGAAGACGGTCTCAAGATCCTCAAGACGCAACTCGCGGACTACAAAAAAGCGGGCACTCAAACCGTTCCCGCCGCGACAATCTTTGAACTTTATGACACGTTTGGATTTCCGGAAGAATTGACGCGCGGCATCGCGGAGGCCGAAGGTTTTACGATCGATCACGACGGCTTTGAAAGACTCATGGAAAGCCAGCGTGCGCGCTCAAAAGAAAGCAGCAAGATGTCCTCGGAGATCTTTGCCTCCTCAGGTCTGGATAAAATCCCGGCAGAGGTGCCCGCCACAAAATTCCTTGGCTACGAGGCTCTCGAAGCGACGGGAACGATCCTCTGGCACAAGATCGACGGGAACAAGGCCACTTTGATCCTGGATCAGACACCCTTCTACGCGGAAAGCGGCGGACAGGCCGGTGACCGGGGAATGATCCAATCAGCGGAACTTCGGGCCAAGATCGTCGACACTCAGAAACTCGATAAATATTTTTTGCATCACGCCGAGATCCTCGATGGCACCCTCCGGAACGGTATCGCGATCGAGGCCCGCGTCGAACGATCGCTCCGTGAAGACATCATGCGCAATCACACGGCCACGCATCTCCTTCATGCCGCGCTCCGGAACACCCTCGGCAGCTCCGTCCGCCAGTTGGGGTCCCTTGTCGCGCCCGACCGTCTGCGTTTCGATTTTTCATTCGGCCGAGCCGTCACGCCGGAGGAACTTCGCGCGATCGAAAAATCAGCAAATGATCAGATCCTTAGGGACATTGAAGTCTTGAAAACCACTCAAAGTCTGGAGGCGGCCAAAAAAGAAGGCGCGCTGGCGTTCTTCGGGGATAAATATGGCGACACCGTCCGCATGATCAGTATTCCGGATTTCAGCAAGGAACTCTGCGGGGGAACCCACTGCGACCGGACGGGACAGATCGGCATGCTGATCATCACCGGCGAATCCTCGGTCGCAAGCGGCGTCCGGCGAATTGAGGCCGTTACCGGCGCGGAGGCCTTAAACTATGTGCGTCACCTTCAGGATGTCATATCCGGGATCTCGAAAACATTGAAGGTCGGCGCAAGCGATATTCCGGCCAGGATCGCCAAGCTGACGGAAAATCTAAAAGCGCAAAAAAAGTTGGCGGAACAAGGGGCGGGAGCTCCGGCGGATCTTAAAACCCTGCTCGGAAGCACCACGCCATCCGGCTCTTGCCAGGCCCTGGTGACCCTGCTTGAAAATGCGGGGATCGCCGCCCTCCGCGATCTCTCCAACCGACTCCGGGAAGAGGGCCAGAAACTTGTTTATGTCATCGCGACCTCACATGAAGGAAAACTCCATGTCATCGCGGGACTCAGCGCGGATCTCCTTAAAAGCGGCTTGGACATGAAGCTCCTTTTTGGTAGGCTATCCCAGTTGCTGCAGGTAAGCGGCGGAGGCAAACCGGATCTCGTCCAGGGTGGCGGACCGGATCAGGGACAATTCACCGGCGCCAAAGCCGCAGTCGTGCAAGCAATCATCGATTTTCTCAAGGAAAAGGGCCTGTAATTCATGCAAGTGCTCAACTGGGACAAACTCACGCAGAAAAAAATACGCCGCGACTACGCGACGTTCTTTGATCCCACGATCTTCAAGAAAGTGAACCGGATCCTCGCGGAAGTACGCCAATCCGGAGATACGGCGCTGCGCCGCTACACCCGCGAATTTGACGGGATCGACCTGCCTCTCAAACGCCTCGCCGTCACGCAAGGGGACATTAACCGCGCCTTTGAAAAGATCCAGGTCCCGTTCGTTCCACTCCTCAAGCAGATCACTGAGAATGTTCGCGAGTATTACGAGAAAGAGCTGAAAAAATCCTTTGAGATCATCGGGCCGAACGGCGTGCATCTCGGAAAGCGTTATGAGCCGCTTGACCGGGTGGGGATCTATATCCCGGCCGGAACCGCGCCGCTTGTCTCCACCGTTTATATGACCGTCATCCCGGCCAAAGTCGCCGGCGTCAAGAATATTGCGATCTGCACACCCCCGCGACGCGACACTGGAGACATTGATCCGCACATTCTGGCCGTCGCGAATCTTTTGGGCGTGAATGAAATTTATCGCGTGGGCGGAGTCCAGGCCATCGGCGGCATGGCATTCGGCACAAAAACCATCCCCAAAGTTGACAAGATCGTCGGCCCCGGGAACGCCTATGTCACCGAAGCAAAGCGCCAGGTTTATGGCTTTGTCGATATTGACATGGTTGCCGGCCCCAGCGAAGTCGCCATTCTCGCGGATGCGACGGCCAATCCCGATTTTGTGACCTGTGATCTTTTAGCGCAAACGGAGCACCACGGAGGTATGGGCTATCTGATCACAAATTCAAAAAAACTGGTTGAGAGCATGCGCAAGCGTGTCGATTCCGGCATCATCATCCAGGTCAAATCCATCGCCGAGGGCTGCGAAGTCGCCAACGAGATCGCCGCAGAGCATCTTGAGATCATGACAGAAGATCCGGCCACGGTCGCGAAATCGATTCGTCACGCGGGAGCGATCTTTCTCGGACAATATTCACCGACGGTGATCGGGGACTATATCGCGGGGCCCAGCCATGTGCTTCCCACCGGCGGCACCGCGCGTTACTTTTCACCGCTCAGCGCCTCTACCTTTATCAAAAGTTCGCAGATCATCGGATACACGAAAGAAGCTCTGCAAGCCGCCAAAGAACATGTCCAGAATCTGACCGATATGGAAGGCCTCTTTCTTCACAGGATCTCCCTTGAAGCCCGCCTTGTTCAGAAGAACGACGAACCCGTTAAGGAGCCCCTCTCATGAAAGTGCGAAAGGCCATGATCAAACGCAAGACCACGGAAACCGACATCCAGATCGAACTCGCTGTGGACGGGAAGGGAGCTTCCAAAGTGGATACCGGGATCCCATTCCTGGATCACATGCTCACTCTTTTCGCGAAGCATGGACTTTTCGACCTTAAACTCAAAGCCCGCGGTGATCTGGAAGTCGACATCCACCACACGAACGAAGATATCGGCATCGCGTTGGGACAGGCGTTGGCAAAAGCTCTCGGGAACAAAAAAGGAATACGCCGTTATGGATCCTTCGCGGTGCCCATGGATGAAACTCTCATCCGCGTCACGCTGGATATTTCCGGACGTCCGTCGCTTTACGTGACCAAAAGCAAGGGCGTCCGTCTGACCCGTCAACCGCAATACACCTTTGAGGATGCCGTCGATTTTCTCCGCTCTTTTTGCCAGCACTCGGGGATCAATATGCACATCGGTATCCTCGCGGGAGAAGACACCCACCATATTATCGAGGGAATGTTCAAGGGGATCGCCAAAACCCTCGATATGGCAACGCTGATCGACCCGCGCGTCCGCGGCATCCCCTCAACAAAGGGGAAGCTGTAATGAGTTCTGAGCCTGGAGTCCTGAGTTCGGAGAAAATTCGGCCTCGCCTGACACTCCGAGCTCCGAACTCCAAACTCCTGACTGTCATAAGATGATCTCTATCATTGACTACGGGATGGGGAATCTGCGTAGTGTCTCCAAAGCCTTGGAACATCTCGGCGCCTCCTACAGGTTCTGCACCACTGGCAAAGACCTTGCCAAGGCGGATAAAGTTATCCTTCCCGGCGTCGGGGCATTCGGTGATGCGATGAAAGAGCTTAAATCCCGAGGCTTCATCGGCCCCCTCAGCGATTTGATCTCGCGGAAGGCGAGACTTTTGGGAGTCTGTCTCGGCCTTCAGCTTCTGTTTGAAAAAAGCGAAGAGAACCCCGGCGTAAAGGGCTTGGGCATCTTCAAAGGTTCTGTTAAGAAGTTCCATTCCACGAACGTCAAGATCCCTCACATGGGCTGGAACGACATCAAGATCCTAAAAAAACATCCGCTCCTTGCGGGAATCGCCAGCGGGGAGTATTTCTACTTCGTCCACTCCTATTGCGGCAAGCCTTCAGCCAAGAGCCTGACCCTCGCGACATGCCGATACGGCCGCGAAGATTTCTCCGCCGTGGTCGGACAGGACCATGTGTTTGCAACCCAATTCCATCCCGAAAAAAGCCAGGCGGCAGGTCTCCGCATCCTGAAAAACTTCACCCGGTGGTAATGTGAACCTTTATCCTGCGATCGATCTGTATCAGGGCAAAGTCGTCCGCCTCACCAAGGGCGATTATAACGCCTGCATTGTTTATTCCGACGACCCTGCGGCGATGGCGAAAACCTGGGAACAGGAAGGCGCCGGCTGGATCCACGTGGTCGACCTCGAAGGCGCCAAGACCGGAGCACTCACAAGCGTGGAATCTCTCGCGGCTATTTGCAAAGCCGTACGGGCGAAAATTCAATTCGGCGGGGGAGTGCGAAATATTCAGGATATCGAAAAGGTGCTCGCTCTTGGCGTCTCACGCGTCGTGCTCGGCACCAAAGCCCTTGATAAATTATTTCTCGAGGAAGTCCTGCTAAAATTCAAGGAGAAGATCGCCGTAGGACTCGATGTTCGCCAGGATCGTGTGAAAACTGCCGGATGGCTGCGCGATGGAGATATCACGCTCCCTGAGGCGTTGAAGCTTTTTGATCAGCTTGGCGTCTCGACCCTGATCTATACCGACATTGAAAAAGACGGCGTCCTACAAGGACCCAACTGGGAAAAGCTTTCCATGGTACTGGCGCACACTCACGCCCGGGTCATTCTTTCCGGGGGAATCAGCCAGATCTCCGATATCGAACGATGCCGTGCGATCAAGGCACCGAACTTTGAAGGCGTGATCATTGGCAAAGCGCTTTATGACAAACGGTTCCAACTATCCGACGCTGTGCGGGTTGCGGCCTAAAAGGGAGAACGAGATCTTATGGAAAAACTGACGAGTCTCTGGAACACCATCCTCACCCAACGCGAATGGTCCTGGGCCGCGATTGGCATCGTCTATCTCATCGTCTTCTTGCTCGTCCGGAGTTTCTTTCTTTATCAGCTCATCAAATCCGCTAAGGCGGTCAACTCCAAGTGGTATCACGAGATCAAGAAAACCTATGCGAAGAGATGCGCCGGGGGATGGATCCTCTTTCTTGTTTCTTTCCTTATGATGATCCTTTTCTGGCAAACCGGAAACTTCCAACAGCCCTCGTTCTATGAATTCGGGATGACTTTCCTAATCATCCTGGCCGTCCTTCTCTCGATCCTGTCGAGCGTGATGGCTTTCGGCATTTCCGCGATCCAGGTTCTCAAGCAGCTTGAGAACAATCAGATGACACTCTAGCCATGTTCGCCCGGCGCATTATCCCATGCCTTGACGTCAGTGAAGGCCGTGTCGTCAAAGGCGTCAAATTCGTCTCTTTGAAAGATGCAGGCGACCCCGTTTCCTGCGCGCAGGCCTATGACCGTCAAAATGCCGACGAACTGGTGTTTCTCGACATCACAGCGTCCCATGAGAAGCGGCGCACCATGATCGAAGTGGCTGAAAAAGTTGCCGCCACGATCTTTATCCCGTTCACCGTAGGAGGGGGCATCAACAAGATCCAGGATATCCGCGACCTCCTGAGGACCGGCTGCGATAAAGTTTCGATCAACACGAGCGCCATCAACAATCCGAAATTCATCCTGGAAGCCAGCAAACGCTTTGGCAGCCAGTGTATCGTGGTCGCGATTGACGCTAAGCATGAGGGGAAAAACCAATGGGGCGTTTACACCCACGGCGGCCGGCATCCGGCGGGTCTTGACGCTCTAGCGTGGGCGAAACGCGCGGCCAAACTCGGTGCAGGAGAGATCCTCCTCACCAGCATGGATTGTGACGGCACCAAGAACGGCTATGATCTGGAGCTCACACGACGCGTTTCCGAATCCGTCAAGATCCCCGTCATCGCCTCCGGGGGCGTGGGAACGCTCGACCACATCTATCAGGGATTTACGAAAGGGAAGGCCGACGCATGCCTCGCAGCCTCGATCTTCCATTTCGGAGAGTTCACGATCCCTCAGACAAAATCTTATCTTCGCGCCAAAGGTATTCCCGTCCGGCTTTAGAGATCCCTATGAAAAACTTTCGGGTTCTGATCGCATCGTTCGCCCTCATCATTTTCTGTTCGGGATGTGCATCATTCAAAACGCCACAACCGATCGACCTTGAACTGGACGGTCTGAGCGCAGAACACATTGCCCAGGTCCGTGACCTTTTAAAGAAGCTCGAACCTTACATCGCGAAAAAGGACCGGAAAGGGGAGTTGCCGTACCTGACGCTCGATGAATTGGAATCGCCTCTCAATTCCAGGGAAACGCGACTGCTCCACGCCTTCCGGGACCTCCGAGCGCGAGAGGTTGGCACGAGAATCCCTTACCGTGGTTTTTCAGAGGGAAAAACACCCTTGATCCGTTTAGACGGACAAAAGATCCGGGTGAATGGCCTCGAAAAAGAACTCCCACCCCAATTCCTTAGTCCCGCGGCATACGAAGCTTATCAATCCATGATGACTGCCATGAGTCGTGATATCGGAAAAAAACTCTACGTGGAATCCGCCTATCGCTCAAGCGCCCATCAGCTCTATCTGTTTATCTTCTACCTCAGCAATCACAGCTATTCAATCCGCGAGACCGCCAAGTGGGTCGCACTGCCTGGTTACAGCGAGCACGGGGACCCCAGGCGTCTGGCGATTGATTTCATTAATGCCGAGGGCATCAACGGAGAGAAGGATGTTACCACCTTCGAGGTCCTTCCGGAGTATCAATGGCTTCTTAAGAACGCCGGACAATTCGGCTTCGTCCTTTCTTATCCCAAGAACGCCGGTGTCGGAATCACCTACGAGCCGTGGCATTGGCGATACGCCATAACCTCCGAACCCTGCTGCGTCTAGTCACAGGGCTTGCCCCTTCAAGGTGTATCCACTTGACACACAACTGCATTGTGGCATACTCAGCCTACCGTCACTGCTTCTCCGTTAAAGCCATATGAAATTATGCCGTAACTCTATCCTTGTCATGAAGTTAGTTTCTATAATGGTTGACAAGGATTGCCCCAATTTCAAAAAAAATGAAATTGATAGGAATTGGGACTAGCACTCAAAGGAGAATACATCCCAATGGAAAACCTTAAATTTAATGATCAGGGCCTCCTGCCCGTAATTATCCAGGACTCCCATTCAGGGGAAGTCCTCATGCTGGCCTACATGGATAAGGTTGCCGTCGAACGCACGTTAAAGGAAAAACACACGGTTTTTTACTCCCGTTCCCGAAACAAATATTGGGTCAAGGGCGAAGAATCCGGCCACACGCAAAGCGTCATCCAAGTCCTTACGGACTGTGATAAAGATACGCTTCTCGTACGCGTCACTCAGAATAAGGGCGGCGCCTGCCATCTAGGATACCGAACCTGTTTTGTACACGAAATGAACGAAGAGGGGGATATCACGAGGGTGACACAGGAAAAAGTTTTTGATCCGGAAAAGATCTACAAAAAATGATCTCGCCCAACCTCGCAATATTCAAAAAGCTGGCCCGTAAGGGGAACATTGTCGCCGTCGCGGAGACTTTTCCCGCGGACCTGGAAACCCCAGTCTCGAGTTTCCTGAAGATCAGTCAGAAAGCGCGTAATGCCTTTCTTCTTGAGTCCGCGGAGCAGGAAGAAAAGATCGGCCGTTTTTCCTTCCTCGGAACTGAGCCTGCCGCTATTTTTCAGACCACGGGAAAGCATGTCACCGTCGCGACAAAAGGAAAACGTAAAGTCCATAAAGACACCCGACTCCTCGATGTCCTCGAGGCGGAGCTCGCCACGCGCCGATTGGCCAATCCCGAGGCATTTCCGGGATTCCGCGGCGGATTTGTCGGCTATCTTTCCTATGAGAATGTCCGGGACTTTGAAACCATCCGGCTTTCGAAAAAAACGGGGCCGGGCTTTCCGCTGGGTATTTTTTTCCGCGTCGAAGATTTTGTCGTCTTTGATCATTTCCGAAAGACACTGTCCGTCGTGATCCTTGTGGATCTCCAAAAAGCCGGATCCCCGGACGCCGCCTATAAGAGAGCGCTCGGGCAAATGGACAAATATAAAAAGCTTCTCCGCCGCCCGCTCACCTTGCCCGCCATGAAAAAAGTCGCTCGTCTGCCGGAAGTCCGGCCCAACATGTCACGCGCGGATTATGAATCCAAAGTGAAACGGATCAAGGAATACATCCGCGCGGGGGATTGTATCCAGGTCGTCCTTTCCCAACGTTTCCAGTTGGCTCATCACGGACATGATTTCCAGATCTATCGTTCGCTCCGCTCCATTAACCCGTCGCCTTATATGTTCTACTTCCGGAGCGGCTCATTCCGGCTGATCGGATCCTCACCGGAAATGCTCGTCAAAAAAACAGCCCGCACCGCGGAAGTCCGCCCCATTGCCGGAACACGGCCGCGCGGACTCACGGAACAACAGGATCAACAATATGAGAAACAACTCCGTTCCTCCGTCAAGGAAATGGCGGAGCATCTGATGCTCGTCGACCTCGGCCGAAACGACCTCGGCCGCGTCTCGGATTTCAAATCGGTCAAAGTGGATCGGTTTGCTTTCGTCGAGCGCTATTCCCATGTCATGCACCTCGTAAGCCGTGTTCAAAGCCGGCTCAAAGCAGGGAAGACTGCTGCGGATCTTTTACGCGCGACTTTCCCGGCCGGAACACTTTCGGGCGCCCCCAAGGTCCATGCCATGCAGATCATTGATGAGTTGGAGCCCGAGGCCCGGGGTCCCTACGGCGGATGCCTTGGCTATTTCGGTTTTGACGGGGATATGGACATGTGCATCACGATCCGGACCCTCATGCTCCACAAAAACAAGATTTTCCTCCAGGCCGGGGCTGGGATCGTCAAGGACTCGGATCCGGGACGTGAATACGAGGAAACGGTTAATAAATCCAAAGCGTTGCTTAAAGCCATCGAAGAAAGGTTCCTCTTTTAATATGCTCCTCGTCATCGATAACTACGATTCATTCACTTATAATTTGGTGCAATACCTCGGCGAACTCGGCGCAGATCCGCGCGTGTGGCGCAATGACGAGATCACACTCGCCAAGATCAAACGCCTCCACCCGAAGCGCATCGTCATCTCGCCGGGGCCTAAAACACCCAACGAGGCCGGGATTTCCTGCGACGTGATCCGGACTTTCAGCGGAAAGGTACCGATCCTCGGGGTCTGCCTCGGCCACCAATCGATCGGACATGTCTTCGGCGGCAAGGTCATACGCGCCGCGAATATTATGCACGGAAAAACCTCCAAGGTTTATCACGACAAGAACCCCCTTTTCAAGGGCGTTCCGGATCCGTTCATCGCCACGAGATATCACTCGCTTCTCGTTGAAAAAAAGTCCCTTCCCGAAACGCTCAAGATCATCGCCTGGACACGGGAAAAAGAGATCATGGGACTCAAGCACAAAACGCATCCAACTTGGGGAGTGCAATTCCACCCCGAGTCCATCATGACCGCCTCCGGGATGCAGATCCTGAAAAACTTTCTGGGCCTGTCCAAGTGAACAAGAAAATCGCTGAGCAGAGTCATTTTTGCCTGAATGAAATCCTGAGCCAACTCGCTCTTGGAAAATCTCTTTCGACGCCAGAAGCGCAGCAGGCCTTCACACTTCTTTTTAAAGGCTCGATGCCCTTCACTCAGGCAAAAAGCCTGCTCCTCCTACTCGCTAAAAAGGGTGAAACCTCGGACGAACTTCTCGGATGCCTTCACGCTCTTCGCTCTCTTGAAAATACGATAGGCCCTAAAATTCCGGGACTTATGGACACCTGTGGCACGGGAGGGGACGGCCGGCACACGATCAATATTTCAACGCTTGTGGCTCTGGTCATTGCGGGAGCCGGAGGGAGGATCGCGAAACATGGGAACCGAGCCATCTCTTCAAAGTCCGGAAGTTCGGATCTGATGGAATCCTTCGGTGTCAGGCTTGAGGCCCTCCCCGGAAAAATAGTCCGCTCCATCCAGCGATGGGGCATCGGTTATTTTCACGCGCCGTCCCATCATCCCGTCTTTGCCCGGATCCAGCCGCTACGCAGAGCTATAAAGCGACGCACGATCCTGAACCTGCTTGGCCCCCTGGTGAATCCCATGCGGCTCGATCATCAGCTGGTGGGCGTTTCCGAGAAACGACTGATCCCGCTTTACGCCAAGGTTCTCGCGAAACTCGGCCGAAAAAGTGCGCTCGTCTTTCACAGTGACGATGGGATGGACGAGATCTCCACCTCGGCCTCAACATCCGCCGCGTGGGTGACTCCCGGAAAAATCCGGATGATACGTATCCATCCCAAAAGCTTACGTCTCCGGAAGGCGTCTCCTCAAGACCTATCCGTCAATTCCATCAAGCAAAGCAAACTCCGTGCCGAAAATATTCTATCCGGAAAAGAACGCGGAGGCGCACGAGACACGATCGTCTTAAACGCCGCCTACGGGCTCTACCTTTGCCGGAAAGCCGCCTCTGTCGAAGAGGGCATCGTTTTCGCTGAAGAGTCGATCGACTCAGGAAAAGCCCGGAAAGCCTTAAACCAGCTAAAAGTCGAGTCACGCTGATATGATCCTAGATGACATACTCCTTCAAAAACGCAAGGATCTGGAAGAACTCAAGGCGCGAATGCCGCTCCAGCGACTTCAACGCATCATCGAAAAAACAGAGCGCCCCAAGCCTCGGTCTTTTCGAAGAGCCCTCCTCGCGTCAAACCAGCTAAACATCATCGCAGAGATCAAAAAAGCCTCTCCCTCGGAAGGTGTTCTGCGCGAGAATTTCCAGCCCCTCCGCATCGCGAGCCTTTATGAATATGCTGGTGCTTGCGCGATCTCGATCCTGACAGAATCGCATTTTTTTAAGGGTCGTCCCAGCTATCTCAAAACAGTCCGTCAGGTGACCACACTTCCGCTTTTGCGTAAGGATTTCATTATCGACCGTTTCCAGCTTTATGAAAGCGCGCTTCTCGAAGCCGACGCGTTTCTCCTCATCGCATCGATCCTAAGCGAACACGAGCTCAAAGATCTTATCACTCTCGGCCGAGAGCTCCACATGGACGCCCTTGTGGAAGTGCATTCGGACGCGGAATTAAAGAAAGCTATCGAAGCCGGCGCCACGATCATCGGGATCAACAATCGGGACCTCAAAACCCTCACGATCGATCTGGATCGCGCCAAGCAAGTGATCCCACATATCCCGAAGGGAATCGCCATCGTAGTGGAAAGCGGGCTGAGCACCCACGCAGAGCTCCTGACCTACAAAAGCCTCGGCGCTCACGCCTTTCTGATCGGCTCCACTCTTATGAAATCAGGCGACATCGCTGCCACGCTTCAGAAACTTCTCGGAAAAAAGGAAACAACGATAGCTCCGGAGCCCTCATGACACGGGTGAAGATCTGCGGGAATACGAACTACGAACAGGCCCGGCTCGCCGTGGAACTCGGCGCCGACTATTTAGGCTTTATCTTCGTACCCTCCAGCAAGAGGGTGATCACGATTGAAAGAGCGGAAGAGATCCTGGCGAAGCTCTCTGACTTCCCGAATATCGTCGGCGTCTTCTGCAATCAGCCGAAAAAAGAAGTTGAGCAGATCGCTACCCGACTCGGTCTTAAATTCCTCCAATTTCATGGCGAGGAAACGGCTCTTTACTGTGACGCATTCATGCAGAAGGGTTTTGAAGTCATCAAAACTTTTCACGTCAAAGACGCCATGAGCCTTAAGCGGATCGACGAATACAACGTCTCCGCTTTTCTTTTTGACACCTATACCCATTCTGAGAAAGGTGGCTCGGGAATCGCCTTCGACTGGAGACTCATCGAGGATAAGCCCTACGTCCATGACAAGTTGTTTCTGGCGGGGGGGCTTAATCCGGAGAATGTCGCGAAAGCGATTGAAAAGATCCAACCTTTCGCCGTCGATGTCGCCAGCGGCGTCGAGTCCGCGCCCGGGATCAAAGACCCCAAGCGGCTGCAGGCCTTTTTTAAAATGGCCCAGGGAGTGAAACGAGACTATGAGCGAAAAACTTGAGTTCATCAAGAAGCTAAAAAGCCGCCTTCCCCAGATCGAAAAAGAATCCCTCTATCTCAAACTTCTGGAATCCACCCACGAGAATTTGCTGCTCGAAGAAGCCTGCCAGAATCTTGAAGAGGGAATCGTCATTACGGACACGCGCGGCAATCTGTTTTTCATAAACCGGAAGGCTTCGAACTGGCTCGGGGACATCCGAACTGCGGTAAAGCAGCCCCTGTGGAATCAAGTCCAGGACCCCTCGTTCGCGTCATTCTTCAAAGAAAATCTTCCGAACGCAGGTATCCGTTCGGTGCACGATCTCAAGATCTTTTCACCTCGGGAGATGCAGCTGCGCGTCACGATTCTCCCATGCGACAAGAATGAAAAAAAACATCTCCTGGTCCTTCTCGGGGATATCACCTCCCGCACGGAGCAGGAATTCGAAGCCGCCATGCTTTCGCGCATGGAAAGCCTTGTCCGACTCGCTGGAGGCATCGCGCACGAGATCGGAAACCCTCTGAACGCGATCACGATCCATCTGGAACTGCTCAAGAAACGCCTCGCCGGCCTTCCCGACGCCAAGCGCCGCGAACTTGCTGATTCTTTAAGCGACATTCAGGATGAGACCCGCCGGCTCGACCGGATCATCCGTAATTTCCTCAAAGCCACGCGAAAGCCCCCGCTCCGCTTCCAACTGGACGACTTGAACACAGTGGTCGCAGACGCGCTTGCTTTTCTAAAACCCCAGCTCGACGCGGCCAAGATCCAGATCAAGTTCCAGCAAGATGAGAACCTTCCTGTTTTTTTACTCGACCGCGAACGGCTTTACTACGCCTTCATGAACCTGATCAAGAACGCACTCGAAGCCATGCCCGTGGGCGGCGCACTCAAAGTCGCGCTGACGCACAAACAACACTGTGCTTTCGTTACGGTCTCTGACACGGGCTGCGGCATTGAGGAGAGCGATCTCGCCAGGATCTTTGACATTTATTACACCACGAAGCAAGAAGGAGCGGGACTCGGGCTCATGATGGTCTATGACGCCATCGCCGAACACGGCGGCAAGATCGAGGTCGTGAGCAAACGGAATAAAGGAACCACTTTCAAGATCCTTCTGCCGATCCGGGAACCCCAACTCCAATTGCAGCACGCCCAAGGAGATGACCGCCATGTTTGAAAGCATCCTTCTCGCTGAAGACGACGCGAATTCGCGCAAGGGTCTGACCCAGTTCCTCCAGGGCCTTGACTATGACGTCATGACCGCCGCCAATGGCAAAGAAGCGCTCGAACTCTTCAAACGGGAGAAACCGGATCTCGTGATCTCCGATATCCGCATGCCGGAGATGGACGGTATTACGCTCCTGGAATCCATCAAGGCCGATGCGCCCTCGGCGAAGGTGATCCTCTTAACTGCCTACGGCTCCGTGGAAGACGCTGTGCGCGCCATGAAAAAGGGCGCCTTCTACTATTTAACCAAGCCCGTGAATCTTGAGGAGCTTGAGCTCCTCGTCAAAAAAGCATTCGGCAGTCATCACCTCGAAGAAGAGAACAAGGAACTCAAGCAGGAACTTTTCCGTGAGCGTTTTGACCGCGGCCAGCTGATCGCGCAATCCTCGAAGATGAAGGAACTTCTCATCACCGTCGACAAGATCGCGGCGTCAAACGCCTCCGTCCTGATCGAAGGGGAGAGCGGCACCGGCAAGGAACTCATCGCACGACGGATCCATGAGCTCAGCCCGAGGAGACAGCATCCCTTTATCGCCGTCCACTGTGCCGCACTGACCGAAACGCTACTTTCAAGCGAGCTCTTCGGACACGAAAAAGGTTCTTTTACAGGCGCCACGGACCGCAAACGGGGACGCTTTGAGCGCGCGCATCAGGGCAGTCTTTTCCTCGACGAGATCGGCGAGATCTCGAAAGACACTCAGGTGAAACTTCTCCGTGTCCTGCAGGAAGGGGAGTTTGAGCGCGTGGGCGGAACAAAGACGATCAAAGTCGATGTCCGCCTGATCGCCGCGACGAATAAAACACTCCTCGACGAAGTTCAGCAACAAAAATTCCGCGAAGACCTTTACTACCGCATCAATGTCATTTATCTGAAAGTCCCGCCGCTTCGCGAACGCAAAGAAGACATTGCGCCGCTCGTCGACATCTTTATCCGTCAATATGCGACGCTTAACGCAAAAAAGATCCGCGGGATTTCCAAAGATGCTTTGGACGCTCTCGTTACTTACGATTGGCCGGGGAATATCCGTGAGCTCAAGAATATCGTGGAACGCATGATCGTCCTGAGTTCTGGAGAAATGCTGACACTGGACCAGATTCCCGACGATCTTAGGGCCGGAAAATCCAACGGGCTGATCGGCCAGGCAGGGATGGAATGCGTCACACGGATCTCGGACGCTGAAAAGGAAATGATCCGCAAGGCGCTCGTGGATAATAAAGGAAATAAATCGGTCGCCGCGGGAAAACTTGGAATTTCCCGAAGGACTCTCTACCGGAAATTGGAAGAATATAAGCTGACTTGAGGGGTCCGGAATGTACGACGCGAATATTTTCCTTCTGCTCAAGAAAGTGTTTGAAATTGAAGTGAATTGATATATAATATTTTTATGTATAATATATCAATGTAGATCTTCATCAATCTTCTAGTATCTTTTCTCTCCGCTCAGGACATCAAAAAAAACAGCTGACCGCTTGCTTTTTATGAGAGATATGTTATACATTTGATAAGTTTTTTCTAATCAGTAAAATCAGCTCGAAGGACATCCTTTCGATGAAAAATCAGCTCTTAAAAATTTGCTCGATATTTGTGGTCATTACTTTTGCCGCAACGAGCGTTGACCCGGTTGCTTTCGCGAATCCGTCCATGCCCGTCGAAGTGCCTCCATTCCCGACCAAAGTTCTCGAGATACCGGCAGAATTGGGGCAGGTGACAGAGCGGATCGCAGGCGATCCCTCGGCTCCCGCCTTCATCCATATTCAGTCCGCGCACGGAAATTATCAGGCGGAAAAGAACATTGAAAAGCTGCTCGGCTACATAGAACAGAACTCCTCGGTCAAACTCATGCTCCTCGAAGGCGCGGCGGACAAGCTTCAGCCTGAACTTTTCCGCATGTTCCCCAAACACCCGGATTTCAATCGCAAAGTTACCGACAAGCTCATGCAGGAGGGCTACCTCACAGGCCCCGAAAATTATGTTATTAACCGGTACGGAGTGCAGAGTACGGAGTACGGCGAAAAACCCGTCGACGCGGGCTCCGCACGTACCCCGTACTCCGTACAGGCGTTCGGCATTGAAGACCTGGACGCTTACAAGAAAGACCGTGAAGCATTTATCCAAGTCGTGAAAAATGAAAAAACCGCGGAGAAGTTCCTGGGCTCCCTGCGGTCCACGATCGATAAACGCTTTTCCTCGAAACTCAACAAGGATCTCCTGAACCTCGTCCGCCAGGAAGAGGCGTTTGGTTCCGGAACCGTTTCCTTCGAAGGCTGGCTCAAGGTCTTAGCTGAAGCCAGCAAAAAGAACCTCACGCTTGACCTCTCCGATGCCTATCATCAGGACCAATATCCTTTCCTCCTCCGCTATTTCCGTCTGCAGGCCATCGGCTCGAAGGTAGACCGGGACAAAGCACTCAAGGAGAAGGAATTATTTTTGAAGGAACTGAGCGCCCAAAATGTCTCGAAGGATGTCGTTGAGCTTTTTCAGCAGAGTAAGGCGGAAGGCGTACGGCGTACGGCAAACGAAAATGCCGAGACCCGCGACGCCGTACACCGTACTCCGTACGCCCTACGAGCGGAAGGTTACTCACCGCTGAGGCTCGCCTTCGACCGCGCCTTCTCGAAACTTCCTCGCGATTTCTCCATGAAGCCCTGGCCCGCCTGGACACTCTACGCTCAATACGTCATCCTGATGCAGGAGCTCGAAGCCAAGGGTCTCCAGGACGAATCGGTCCGCCTGGAAGATAAGATCCAAACAGCTTTGGCCCAAACTCCGGAGGAGAAAGAATACCTCGCCAAAGCCCGCGAACTTTACTTGTTGCGCCGGCTGTTTTCATTGGAGCTCACTCGGGCAGAGTATGAAGAGCTTGCACACGGTATGGAGTACGGACTACGGGGTACGGCACAAAAGCCGTCGACGGACACTCTCATCTCCGTACGCCGTACACCGTACGCCGTACAAGAGCTTTACAACTCAGCACTCGATTTCTACAAAACCGCTGTCGTTCGCGAAAACCACATGTTCCAAAACGCCCTCAGGAAAATGGGGGAGACGAAAAATCAGCGTGCCGTGATCGTGACCGGCGGCTTTCACGCCGACGGCCTCAAGAAACTTGCCGCATCCAAGGGCTGCTCCTACATCCAGATCTCTCCGCGCATTACCGAGGTCTCCAAGCGTGATCATGAGATATATTTGAGATCGGTCCTCGGGACTCGTTCCTCGGGACTCGACGAGACGAGTAACCAGAACGAGAGACGAGAGACGAGGGACGAGCCCCGCGAGGCTTTAGCCTCGAACATGAGCCGGCTTCTCAATACCTCTCCTGCCTGGACACTGACTTATGTCGGAGGCCTTGGCCTTGTCAAATCCGAATGGACAGGGATAGGCAAGGAAATCCTCGGAAGCATCTCTTCCCAGAGGGTGGCGGATCAGAGCGCCCTAATGCTTGAATATAAAATGACCGATTTCCAGCGGACTGCAACGACCGACCAGACCCTCAATACTTCTATCGCAACACTCTCCGGACGATCGATCCCTAACAGGCTGCTGAAAAACGGTTTATTTTCACGAGAACGGTCCTGATTTTGAATCGTTGCGTTAAGTCGTTTTAAAAACGAGCGCTTAAAACCTCGAAAAATGACTCCAAACTATTGTTTTCTCGCACCAAGGCCCTACACGACGCCTAATTTTCTCAATCTGACCAGGTTGTAAGCCGCTGCTGCGAAAATAAACATTTGCCGGACCAGCAGTTTCCCGCGGTG
>Ga0114951_10002608_pt1 | contig 20171 bp, 32 predicted proteins | sample AM7aDNAmetaG_FD_88677 | JGI IMG/M metagenome (GOLD analysis project Ga0114951, IMG submission 88677) | Freshwater microbial communities from Finland to study Microbial Dark Matter (Phase II) - AM7a DNA metaG | ecosystem: Environmental > Aquatic > Freshwater > Lake | place: Finland: Lake Alinen... | reverse complement strand
CATCAAAAGATCCATCATTGTAAATATATACATTTTTAAATCCTAAATCTTCATAAAATTCTTTAAAATTTTGTTTTCTTTCTTCTGAAAGATTTGGACTATGATTTTTTATTAATTCTTTCCAAAACTCAAATAGTTTTATAATTTGATTATCAACAAATTTAATTGAGTATTCTTTTTCTAATTCCCGTTCTCGTTCTGGATTTGGTTGAATTGAAAATTGTGGAAATGGAAGTCGTTTAGTTGGTTCTTCTTTTTCTGGATGTGGAACTTCAAAAGACCAATTTTCTTTGATTTGATGTTTTTTTAATAAATCTGGATATATTGTTTTTTTAATTTCATACTCTTCATATTTTTCTGACATAAATTACCTCTTTTGTTATGGTCCGGATGATTGGATTTGAACCAACGGCATCTTGCTCCCAAAGCAAGCGCGCTACCATGCTGCGCTACACCCGGATATTATTTAATCTTCTATTATGAATAAAATTTGAAACTATGGTATTTCTAATTTCATCATCAAAAATTATTTGTTATATTTATTATCATTTTTTCCTTTTAATTTCTTTATATAAATATTTTCATTCAATTTTTCATAATCACTATCTTGATCTAAAAAGTGATTTGTAAACATTCCATCATATGAATTTGTTTTAATTTTATCACATTCATCTATACCACTAAAGTGACCAGATAATATCGACATTAAATTTCTCCTCTATTTTAAAGTATTTAAATAGAGATCACTTATGATTTGAGCTACTTTTAATGTTAGTCTTCCTTGAGTTGTAATTGCTTTTGCAAGTTGTTTATTTGAGAATCTGAACGTGCCCATACCGAACAATCCATAGGTGGTGTTACTTGTAATTTTTATCGCATTTTGTCTCATATCGAAAAAAGCATATTCATCCGAATCTTCATCAAAAGTATCTCTTTTCTTTTCATATTGATTTCTCAAATCTTTTAAGTTCTTTAAAAATTCAATAAACAATCCTTCTTTCACTTCAGGTCTATAAAATAAACAACCTGATAAAGTTACCATAAGATTCTTTTCTTTTAAATAATCAGCAAAAGATTTAATATCGATTTTTTTAATGTTTATTGCCGGTTGCAAAACATCTTCAATCACATACAAATAATCAAACTCTTTTGAAATTTCATCATTTAATAAATAATCATGACAAAAACTATTATATTCTTTACTGTTTGGATGTATATCATCAAATAAATCTATTAAAGTTATAAAATATCTTTTTAATAATATATATTCTTCAATAGATGATGGATTAAATAACTGATCTAAATCTTTACCACATATTTCAACTTTTTTAAGTAAATATCCAGCTATTAAATAACAATACTGAAGATATTCTGTTTTATTTTGCGGTGATAATTTTTCTGTATATTTACCAGCCATTTCAAATAATGATGTATATGTTTGAATTGATAATGATTGATTTGGAAGTTTCTTTTTTTGTTTTAAAAAATGATCTAAAACTGTTATAAATTTATAACAAAGAGGATCTATAATTCTTCCGTAAAGTGTATCAAAGCTTATATTACTTTGAATAATCATACTTGGATATAGACTTGAAGCATCCAAATCTATTATTATTCCATCTTTAGATGTGAGAACCTGAGCTTTGGCGTCTTTTACATATGCGCCAGGGAAGCGTCCAGTTACACTTTTAAAGGTTTGTTGACTTATATCTTTTACAGTCTTCTTCATTCCTTTTGGAATATACACACCAACTAATTCATCTTCTGAAATTGAAATATTTCCTTCTTCTACAATTCCAAATCTTACAAATTGATTTGTATTTTTTAATTCATAATTTACAAAAGTATCAAATAAAGCTGCTGAACCATTTAAAGATTTACTAAATGGTGTTTTCATTAATCGTCTTAAAAGATTATGTGCTTCAATATGTCTTAATTTTCTATTTAATTTAACTGTTAGAGCAACATCTATTATATTATATAATAAAAAGTTAACTGGATCAGTTTCATAAAAAGTATCAAGTGACATACCTTCATCTTTATATTCTTTTTTTTTAAGTCCAAGTTCATATTCTGCAACAAAATCAAGTGAATAACTACTTAAAGTTTCTCCATAATTAGATCCACCCTCAGCTCTTGGTTTGTATAATGTCATAAGATCTGAAATTGGCATTTCTGGAATTTGAATGAAAACATCATCTCCACCCATTTTATGAATTTTTACTGAACCAAATCTAGAAAGAATTTTACCAATTTCGCTTTCATTTTTATTTAATAAATTACTTAATCTAAAATAAATATAAGGTAAATCAAATCTATCAGATGACCACCCAGATAGAACACTAGGATCAATATTTCTAACTTCAGCCCAACATGTTCTTATCATCTCTATTTCAGATGTAAATATTTGAATTTGTAAATTATCTTTTTCATCAATATATTTTTCATTAATTAGTTCTTTTTTAAATTTTAATTCAAGATCGGCAAGATCTTCTTTACTTGGAAATTTATTAATATTAATTCGTTGTAATAAAAAATAAGATTTAAAAGTTCTTTCAAAATTATTATAAATTGTTATTGCTGATATTGGATATTTAGCTGCAATAGGTTTTGGAAACTCACCAACGTTAGCTGTATATATTTCAATATCAAAGAAAAGAATACTTAATTTTTGATCTTTATCAAAGTTATCTTCTTGATTTTTAATATAATAATCTATTGAATAAAATTGTTGATAATCAATATCAAGACCATATATATTATATGGAGTTACTTGATTATTATCTAATAAACTATGTAATTCAGGAACTTGTAATTCTTGCATAAATCTCCTTTTTTTATTAAAATAAAAATTGTTATTTAATATTATTTCTATATGAAAATTGAAAAAATTAAATTTATCGGCAAGAATCTTTTTCAAGATCTTGCCGATAAAAATAAAAATTTTGGAGTGATGGGTGTTTAGTCCATCACTCCTTTATAAGTAGGAGAAGATATTATAAATATATTATTTCTATATTAAACTTTTAAATATCAAATTCATAATCATTTAAAATTTCATTCAATTGTCGGTTATTTAAATTTAGATTATTTTTAATTTTAACATCATCTGGATTTTTAATAAGTTGAGTTTCAAGTTCTAATTTACTTTTTGTTAAATCTTCAACATCCATAAAAGTTTCATTACTTTGTTTAACTCCAATATTAGCTAAAATATCAGCTTCTCTATTTTGATCTCTTGGAATATAAGTCATATCAAAACTTTTAAAAGTTTTTAAATATTCATCTATTATAGCTTTAATTTTTTGTAGTTTTATATCTCTTACAACAAATTTTCCATTTATTTGATTAACAACTAATTGTGAATCTGAATATATATGAATATTTTTAATATCCAATTTTTTAGCTAATCTAACTGCTTGAAATAGAGCCATATATTCAGCCATATTATTTGTTTGATTTCCAAGGTTAAAACTCTTTTTAAGTATTGTTGGTGGTTTTTGGTATGGTTGTTTTTTATCTTTTGATACTGTTATATATACTCCTGCTCCAGCTGGTCCTGGATTTCCTTTTGCAGCTCCATCTATAAATATATCAGCTTCTTTATAAGTATTATACATTTTATTTCTCCTATAAATAAAAAATTATTGGGAGATAGATTTCTCTATCCCCCAATAAATTATGATACTTTGATTTTACAGACCAGCTATAATGTTACCGACGATATCATTAAGAGCATTCTTAACTTTTCCGCCCTTACCACCAGCACCCGGTTTGCTGTCTTCAGGTCTGCTAAGGAATTCTTTAATATAAGCATCTACTTTTGCCTTCTTTTCAGGTGTGTCAGCGCTCTTCTTAAGAATATTCTTAGTTTCCATAAGAACACGATTTACCTGGTGTCTTGTAATTCCGAGTTTTTCTGCGATTTCACTATATGAGAAATCTTTGACCATAGCAAGTACTTCTTTAATCTGATCCGGATTCATTGCCTTTGCCGGTGTCTTTCTTTCGCCATCAGCTACTTTCTTTGCTTTCTTTACTTTTGGAGCTGCTTCCGCTGCTGCTTCCGCTGCTACAGGTGCTGCTGTCGGTGCTGCTACTTCTTTGTCCATAAAGGGTGGGAAAGGGGATTTTTCTGTTGCCATGTTTACTGCCTCCTAGTTTATTTTTGATTTGAGATTTTCAATAATCTCATTCATAATCACATCCATTTTGATGGATGGGTTAGACATAATATTTCTTTTAACATCTGAATCTGAAATTAATAACTTTAACGATTCTAAATCTTTATCTGTTTTTGGCCATTTTACTTTATGTTCAAAACCAGATCTGATACATGATTTTAATTGATCTGGGTTCATTTCACCCAAACCTTTAAATCTAGTAATTAAATATCCATTTTTTTCAAACTCACTTATTCTAGCTTTATTATATATAGGAACGTATCTACCTCCTTTTTCTGCACCAAATAAAGGTGGAATAATAACACTAACACGATCTCCTTTAATCATATCCGGTGCATATTTTTGTAGAACAAGTAATGATAATACTGCTATATGTTTTCCATCTTCATCAGCATCCGGTAGTATTTTAATATACTTATATCTTCTTGAAGATACTGGACCAAGAGCTTCTATTAAATATTTAATTTCTTTATTATTTTGAATTTTTTCAAAGCTTGCATTTAAAACATTTAATACTTTTCCTTTTAATGGAAAATAAGCTTCAAGATTTTTATCTCTTGCTTGATTTAATGTACCACCGGCAGAATCTCCTTCAAGAATATATAAAATCTCTCCAGGAGTTTTTAAACAATCTTTAAGTTTATTAGCTGCTGATATTCTTTTAGTACCTCTTGTTGTTTTTACGCCACTAGTTATTTTTTGATGTAATTTGTTTTCAAGATTTGTTTCAATAGTATTTATTACTTGTCCAACAAACCAATTAATTTGACCTTTTAAAGGTTCAATTAATGAATCTTTAATATCTAAAATCATTCGATTTTTTATTTGAGCATCGAATTTTGGTTCTGGAACATTAACTAAAACAAACATTCTTAATCCATTTAAGAATTCTCGATCTGCTATTTTATCAAATTTTTTATCTATTTTTTCTGTAATAGATTTTTTTAATTCTGTTTGAATAGCTGTTAGAAATTTACCATCGCAAAATTTAAGATTAGCGTTACCAACAATATTATAATTATCTTCTTCAAGATATGTTAATATTATTTTGATATCACTTTTCTGTTCAGAGTTTTTATGAATAAGTTCATAAACTTGTTCATCTTCTTCCAAACCAATTAACTGTTTAACATAAGATTCAAATTCTAATTTTGGAATTTCAGTATTATTAAATGTAAATTTATCAAGATTATAAATTGATTGAACAAAAATTAATCTTTCAATAAATGACTTATTGTCAAATTCAACTTTTTCAAAGTAATGATCTGTTGGTTTAAAACCAACAACTGTTGACCATGTTAAATTATCATCAAATTCTTCTGTTCTAGATACAAGATCTGAATCTTTAAAAGTATAAATATAAATTTTAGTTTTTTCAATTCTATCTCTTGTTTTAATAACCATCCAATCTGATAATGCATTTGTAACAACTAATCCAACTCCATGCATTCCAATTAGTTGATCATAATCAACATTATCAAATTTAGAACCTGAATGTAAATATGTACATAATGTTTTAACTGAATCTTCTTGAGTCCCATCAGGTAATTCAACAAATCCAACTTCTAAACCTCGGCCATTATCTGAACACCAAAACGAATTATCTTGTTGATTATAAAATAAATCAACTTTAGTTGCAAATCCATTTACAATTTCATCTAAGGCATTGTCTAAAAGTTCTGTAGCTAAATGATCAGGTGTAGATAAATCACCTACATACATTCCTGGTCGAGTTCGAACAGCTTCAATGTTACCTAAAACTTTATATGCCATTTTTTCTCCGAATAAAAATAAATTATTTTTATAAATATATTATTTCTATATGAAAACTTTGAATGTTAAATTTCCAAATTACCATAAAAATATGGTAATTTCAATATTAGAAGTTATTTTCTCTATCGACCAGTTATAGCCGATAGAGAATTGTATTTTACTCAGATGCTGGAGGAACAAATTCTTGATTGATAATTTGTTCATCAATTTCTTCTGTAATCTGTTCTGGTTCAACATTAACAGCATCATCTGCCAAATCTGCCGCTGAATCAGCAATAGCATTTTGATTAAGATCAATAATATAACCTTTTACTTCTCTAATCCCATCAGATGACTTTTTCGGAATACCAACTATATCTTTAATACACTCGAGAGAACCTTTTTCCGGTACCAACTCTATTTTAAATAATTTGGCATAAGATGTAATAAAACTACCAGTTTTAGATTCTGAAATTTTTCTAACACCAATTGAATCTTTTCTACCCTCGATAATTACCAATTTCTTTTCATCTGGATCATATAAAAATTCAATCAATCCACTTTTAAACATTGGATCAAATCTTAATGCAATTCTATGAGCTTTTTTATTAAAATAAATTTTTAATGTTGTACCTTTTTCTTTCTTCTTTATTATGTTCAAACCAAGTGCTTCATTGATTGTCTGTAAAGCCATTTTATTTCTCCTTATTATTTCTGAGTCATTTCTAATGTTGATGTTAATAGTGATTTTCTGTAAATATTACATTTTTCATCATTTAATGTATTTTGTGCTATAATTTCTAAAATTTTATTTTCATCAGAACTATCATCTATAGCAAAACATATTTTAAATGTTACAACTTTCATTCTTTCTCCTTATTTCTTGAATTATATTGCTTCCAATACCAAATTTCTTCTTCTTTTGTAGCTCTTATACAATATTTAAGATCAACAAAATCTAAATTATTATAAATATCTTTCATCGGCAAACAATTAGATAAATATGTTTCTCCAATTTCTGGCTGATAAGAAATAAGTTTTTTAAATCTATTATGATAAAGAACATCTTCAATTTCTAGATCTTTAAGTTCTAATTTATTAAATTCTAGTTTTTCATCTACTTTTTTAATTATTTGTCCGCTTAAACTAAAATCTAGATCATCAATATTAGTTTTCGGACCAGATGTTTCTGCTTTATGTAGATTAATAAAGTTTTCAAAAGATTTATTAATTTTGTCAAGATTTTTGTTTATATTACTTAATTCTTTTGAAATATCATTTAAATGTTTTAAAAATTTAAATGTTGTTTGAGTATCCATTAATCCTCCATCATTAATCTTATCAACCATTCTAAAAATATTAAAATTATAGGTATTAAATAAAAGCTCCAGTGTAATTGCATATGAAAAATTAAAAGATAACAAATAAATAATGTTATCATATTTTCCTTTTACATCACAGATTCAACAATACATCTCATCATTTCGTAAAAACATGAGATCATATGAAGATGGGGATATTTTTTACTATCAATATCTTCCGAATATTTGCCGATAACAACTTGTAATGGTAAATATCTTGTTGTTTCATACATTCTTTGAAAAACATTATCATAACTAATATCATAATTATTATGACATAAAGTTACAAACTCTTGATATTCTTTTGCTATAATCGAATTTAATGGAGAAACTAAACACATTTTTCTTGAACTTGGTTCGGTTGTTTTCATTATAGTTTCGATCATAGAAAATAATAAAGAAACTAAATTATCTTCAATATTTATATTCTTATCTAAATCTAAGAAATTAATAATACCGTTATTTGAAATATGAGAAATTTGTAAAGCATTAATTAAATCTCTAAGACCAGCTTTATAATTCTTTTCTAAAAATTCAGTTAATTCTTCTGGATTATATTTTGAACCTTCACAATTTAGAATGTATTCTAATCTATTTTTGATACCGGCAATATTTTCAGATTTAAAATCAATACGAAATGTAAATCGAGTAACTAATGCACCATCAACTCTTTTTGGATAATTTGTACAACAAATAAAAGAAACATATTCTTGATATTTTTCAAGTAAATCTTCTTTTAATTGCCGCTGACCAACTCTACTTAAACCATCAATTTCTTCAATAAAAACTATTTTAGATTTACTACTTGTTGGTTTTCTTCCTACAAATGGTGAAATTTTATTATCAATTTCATCAACACTTCTTGATTTCATTCTACAAAGATCAGCTTGACTTTTAATTAAACTTTTAATAAGAACTCTAGCAAGAGTTGATTTGCCTGTTCCAGCAGGTCCAGATAAAAGAAGATTTCCAGGAATACGTTCATTTTGTATCCATGAAGTTACCATATTTTTATCTAAATCATTACTAAAAACAATTTCATCGATTGTGTCTGGTCTGTGTGCTTCGAACCACGAGATATTGGGATTGATCATATTTTTGAATCTCCTTTAATATTTATATTCTAAAAATAATATTTCTATATATTTAAAGAAAAATAAATTATTTTTTAATATTAATTTCTGTATGAATTCTTTGAATATACAAAAAGAGAAAGGGGGTCTGTTAAGACCCCAGTCTCGATTAAGCCTGTGGAGGCTTCGGTGCATAAGCACCCTTTGCCGTTATAGATTTTTCCTTCTTAAAGGAAATCCTATTGATTACTTTCGGGAGAAAGTATCCACCAAGTCCTGCAAACACCACTAACCATCCGAGGATGTTTACTGTGTTATTTGCACCGTTGAGCTGGTTTTCAACCTTTTCAACGTAGCCTTTTTCTACACCGCCGAACCACTGTGTCGGGCGATCTGCTGCCATAGCCATTGCTGCACCAATTAATATTGTTACTACTACTGCTATCACTACTAAAATCTTTTTCATTTACTCCTCCTATAGAGTTTTTATTTTAATATACTATATTAATTTCTATATGAAGAAGTTGAATATACAATTTTATAGTGTTCATATAGAAATAATATACTATATGAAATAACGAAAAAACAAAATTCCTAAGAAGATTAAAGTAATCACAAAACAAAGAAGGACTTTATATATTATTTTAGTATCTAATTCACATCCAACACCAATTAAAATACCATATGTAAAAAAATTAACAAGTAATACTTGAATTTCCATATTTACCTCAAAAATAAGAATTATCGGCAAGAATCTATTTCTAGATCTTGCCGATAAATTTTTAGTTAATTTGACGGATTTACTGGTTGCCATACTTTATGTGATGGTATCCATTTTCCTCCAGCCCATTGACCTTTTTGTAATACCCATTGTCCAGGTGGTTGTTCTTGTGGATCTGCATAAACTTGCTGTGATTGTTGTTGATTATTTTGGTCAACAGCATTACCAGTAAGTGCTCCTATAAAAGTTCCTATAGCAGCTCCTATTAAAGTTCCAGCAGTATTTTGTCCAACTAACTGTCCAACTCCTGCTCCTAATGCAGCTCCAACAGCAGCACCCTTTTGCATATTATATCGTGCTCCAGCACATCCAGATAAGAAACCAACAGTTAATCCAAAAATCACAACAACTACTAAAATTTGTTTCATAAATTTTCCTTCTTTTTATTTATTATATTAATTTCTATATAGAAGGATTGAATATCTAATTCAATAAATCTCTTGTGTATTTTAAACAATCTCTATCAACATTATTAATAGAATTTTTTGCCGTTATCAATTCATGATCAACTTTTTGAGTATCAATAATTGTTTCTATAAGATTTTTTATATTTCTTTTAGTACATATTTCTGATACATCTTTTTCAGTTATTTCTTTATCTTCTTTAAACCAAATAGATTTTTCAAGATCATAACTTTCAAGTTCAATAGATATTTTATTGCCTGCTTTTTCACGATATTCATTGAATTTTTTTATAATTTGACTTACAGAAGTTGCTTTAATTTCTTCAAAAATATTTCTAATTATTTGAATTACAACATATTCAAATCTACGATTATTTAATTTATCATAATCAGCAATTTTCTTTAATAGAACTGCATATTTCCAAGCTTCATAATTATTTAATAATAGTTCATCAATTCCAGAAGTTTTTACAATTCCATCATTATTACAAACAATACAATTGAAATTGAATTTTTTGATTAAATAGTTTTTCCATATAAAATTAGCCATTTGAGATAAATCGATATTTTTCTTTTTTGGTTCAACCCAAATTTCAATATTATTATTTTGTGTTAGATCTCTTAAAACAACATCTAATTTATCTTTGTTATCAGCATCATCAACTAGATATTTTCTTTTTCTTTTCTTTTCTTTATCATCAGAATCTTTATTTGATGAAAAAGTCATATTTGGAGCTCTTCCTAAAATTGATATGTGTTTATTTTCAATAGTTCCATTTGGAATTGCTGAAATACTACCTACACCATTTATTAATATGTTATAATATTGATTCGGCATATTTTCAGCGGTTGCACATCCTTTAAAATTTGGAAGAATTTTAGGACCAAAATGGTCTTCAGACATTTCAATTTGTTCAAGTTGTTCTGTGACAACAGTTGGTCTTTTATTTTCTAATAACCAAATCATTCTTTTAACAAGATCTTTTAATTTATATTTTGGTATAACTGTTCTATAAAATGATATTCCTGTTGTTATTCCATCTCCAATTAAACCTATTGGAATAGGAGAAGGAAGATATAATGGTTCTTTTTCAAATTCAATATCAACCCATGGAACATAATCAATATATGTAAATGCTAAGTCTTCAATCCATGAATCTATTTTAGTTTCTGTATATCTATATGCAGCTGGAGTATCATCATGTAAACCTGCAGCTCCCCAATTTCCTTTACCAACAGCATATTTTTGTTCAACTAATTGAACTAGTGAACCATAACAAGAAGCATCTCCATGTGGGTGATAACTTGCAAGACAATTTCCAACTACTTTTGCACTTTTAACAAATTTTGGACCTTTAGCTACTTCGTGTAAAGTTAATAATATTCTTCTTTCAACTGGTTTTAAACAGTCTACATAAAATGGAATAGCTCTAAATCTATTCATATATCTTCCGTAATCAGAATAATAAATCGGCAAGATCTTTTGCATTATTTCTCCTTTATCTATTTGCTATATAATCAATTAGTTTAAGTTCTGGTAATTTTTGATATAATGAAAAGTTATTTGCCGATAAAATTGCTTGATCTGCAAAACTAAATGTTTTTACATTACCAACTTTCCACATACATTCACTGTTATCATCTATTTTATATGTTGATAAAATTGGATCTGGATTTGAAAATAATTTGTTTATATATTCGAATTCTTTAAAAATTATATTTGATTGTTTTGTTCCATTAATTTGAAATTTTTTAAATTCATCTTGTTGATAAAATTTCATAACCATAGAAATAAATACAAAAGGTTCTAACATCATAATATAAGTAAATGCTCTTTGAACCTGATTTAATTTTTCAACTTTTGTTGCTACTTCATTATTTGTTTGTGTTCTATCAAAATACATCATATATTCAATAATAAGTTCTGGTTTCTTTTCTAAAAAATATTCAACTATATAAGGACATCTTTCTCCAATAAATTTACAAGCGTTTGGAAAATTTAATAAATTTATTGGATACTCTAAATGAGCTTTCAATTTTATTAAATAATTAATCTTTTTTGTTTTTGTTAATAAATTTGGAATAATTTCAATTTCATCATCATATTTACCATTTTTATCACAATTAACATATGCAATATCACAATCTTTATCATAATCAATATTATGAATTCTTTCAATATTATTTAAAATATTAAGAATTGAATCTGATGTTATGTTATTTTTTTCAATTTTAAATTGATACATATTATATCCCCGTTAAGATTTCTTTGCTTATATTAGCTTCTAAAAGTGGAAAAGTATTTGAAATTTCTAAGAAATTTGTTAAGAAATTAATCGCTGGATGATCAAGATAATTAAATTTATGAAAATTGTTTTCATGTATTATTTTGATACCGGCAACTGTTATTGTTAAATATTTTAAAGAATCATAAGAAGATTTTTCTAATGTTAAAATTCCATTAGTTAATTTATTGATTGTTTTATTGTTTTTAAATATTGTACATAAATCAATCAATTTTTTTCTAGCATCTTTATTAACTTCTTTAAATGTTGAAATAGCATCTATATATTTATGTAGTTTTGCAAAAGTTCTTAAAGGAATATTTAATGAATTTGTTTTTTGACATAAATATGAAATAGCGGCAAGAGTTGTTATTTTACTCCAATTAAATTCAAAGAATTGAATATATCTAATATTATTATCTAAAGAATTTTCATTTTTTTGTTTTTCTTCTTCTTTATTTGTTTCTTCAAAAACATAAGGTCTAATTTCACTTGTAGCGCTTAATTTTGGAAGAATTAATGAATTCACATCTAAATGTTTCGTATAAAGATGAACATTATTATCATATCGATCTAATGTTTTATTCATTGAGATTGAAACACCGTGTCTTAAGATGTTATATTTTAGAGATGTATTTGAATTTGGAATTGAATAATCAATAAAATTTTGACTATGAAAAACTCTTCTTGGACCTATTTTATAAAATTTTATACGAGAACCATGTATTTGTTCCTGTTGTAAATAAACATCATGATTTACATCATTATTAGATACATATCCCATTGAAGTTAATTTCATAAGAAATGATGCAATCTTATATGCTGGTTCATCATTTGTAATGAAAAGTCCTAAATTCAAATTATCTAATGATTTTTCAACTAATTGTATCAAGATTTATCTCCTTTTTTATATTTATAATTATCTTCTTTTATTTCATCTAATAAAAGATGAAGTTTTGTGATTAAATTTTTTGGTATATCTTCAACTTTCTTTACTAATCTTAATTGTTCGGCATAAACTTCATATGAATGATCTATTGAATCTTTACCTTTTTCATTTTTTCTTTCTACTGATACTAAAACTGAATCATTTTCTTCTAATTGATCTTGATAAACAATTCCTTGTGTTCCATTTATAAAACCACCACCATGAAATGATTGTAAAGAATAAACTTTTACAATATCTCCTTTTTTAAATAATTTCATTTATTCTCCTTTATATTTGTTGAACGGCAGGAAATTCTCCAGTATCTTTTTTTAGAATCGGTGCCCAACCTTTAATTGAAATATTTTCATTTAATTTATGAGCTAAAAGTTTGCAATTATAAATATAATTTTGTTTTTTATAATCAACAACATCATTATCAAATACTAAATGAATCACAAATTCTCCAATTAACAAATCTTCTATTATTAACTTTTCAAGAGAACTTACATATTTCTTGCCGCTAATTGAAATAAATAAACAATTTTTAAATTCATTATTATACAAATATAATGAAATAATATCAAAAGCTCCTTCAGCAAATACTATTTCATTATATTTATTAAAATTTTTTTCTTGAAAATAATATTGACCACTTGAACTTTTATTCAAGTGGTGTTTTATTTCTTCATTTTTAACAATTAGCTTTTCAATCATTCTTTGAACAATTAGTTCTTGATCAAAGTTAATAAAATCACAAGTAAGTTTATTATAAAACATTCCTGGAACAATTAAAAAATTTAAAAAATCAACATTACCTAATCTTGATTGTAAATATGTTTTATATAAATTGAATTTTTGCCGATCTTGTTTTTCAAATTGAAGATTTTTATTTAATATTATTTTAGATATATCTTCAATTTTTGTTTTCTTTTTAATTTTTATATAATGATCCGGTAGAAATTTATATTTGATAAATGTTGCCAAATAATTTAAAATTTCTTGATCTTTAAAATCAGTTTCAACTAATAATCTTATTAAAGTTCCACTTGATGTACATCTGAAACAATAAAAAATTGGAAAGTTTTTAGAGATATATAAATGTCCATGATTCATAGAATTTTTTCTAGTTGCATCATCACAATAAGGACAATGTAAAATAAATTCTCCACCAGAATCTTTAAAATAGTGTGAAATACCTTTTAAGTGGGTTATAATTGGTTGAATCTTATTCAAATCAAACATTATTTATTCCTTTTATTGTAACAATAAGAATTGTTTTTTGATAGCTAATTCACTGATATTGTGAATCTTACCACTATCCTGTCTTATATTCCATTTTCGTCGCCCCATACCTTTTTCGACAGATTGAGATATAATTTTAATATGGATTCCTCTTAATTTTGATTTCCAAATTTGATTCTTTTTAATTTTGATTTCATCATCTACCATAAGATTCTCCTCTAAAAATATTATTCATAAATAATATTTCTATATATAAAATGAAAATTTTTTAAAAAAAATAATGGAGAAATATCCATTATTTAAATTTGAAAAGGCGATGGATTTTCACCTTTCACTTTTCCCTAGGCGCCTAGAGAAAAGATGTGATGCCCATTCTGATTTCAGTTACACTAACTACCGGACCTTTTCAAAAATATTTTTAAATTGGCAGAAGGGTCTGGAATTGAACCAGATTATCTCGGGTCAAAGCCGCGCGCCTAGGCCGTTGGGCTACCCCTCTGTTATAATTTTATTATTTCTATATAAAATCTTAGATTATTAAATTTTTGATAACTCTCCCACAGTCACTGTTTGTTGTGGTCTTGGACACCCCTTCATTGACAATTTAGTGGTTATAACGAGTTATCATTATCTGGTCTTAAATGTTTCATTCAAAAACTGATTTCCTTCTCCTACATCATCACAAATAGCTAGAAGTACATTTTTGTTTTTATTATATTTAACATCAGCCATTGCTAGAAATTTTGTTGTTCCATCATCACTAAAAATTGCCGGTCTCATTTCCACTCTTAAATTACAGAGATCTTTAACTGATTCTTTTGACTTTTTTTCTCCTTGAAGATTATATGTCCATATCCAGTTTTTCCGCTCTGCCATATTAACCTCCTTTTTAATCCATAATATTATTTTTTCCAATAGCTTCTAAAGGATCAAATATTGCATAAGGAACTAGCCAAAAAATTCTAACCAAAGCTGTTAAAATATTAATACTTGCATTAGCTAAGATAAGAAATATAACTGATATTCTAAATAGCATAATCAACAACTCATCACTTTAATTTTATGAGAATCCATAAATTTAACTATATCATCTTGATCATATCTTACAGATTTTCCAACTTTAATATATGGTAATTTAACTCTTTTTGATCTATCATTTCGCAATGTACTAAGAGATAATCCTGTTAGTTCAGCACATTCTGTTTCTGTAATGTATTTTGTCATTTTATTCTCCTTTATCAATTTGTATTTTTATTATTTTCAAATTCCTTTTATTAATATATTCTCGTTTTAAGAATTTTATAATTAATCGTTTATATTGAAATTCATACATAGTTGCTCCGTTAATATATATAAGATTTTTAGTAATTCTCATTTTATTCTCCTCTTATTTATTAAACCACAACCAGGTCCAACATACTAATAAATCATCATTTGATAAATTAATTGTTACTGGAACTATTTCTCCGAATCCATCATTTTCCATACATCCAAAATCATATCCTGTTCCAAGCATAGCTCGTAAAATTTTACCAGGTTTTCTTATAAATTTATTATCTCTTATTAAGAATCTTAAACTCCATTCTTTATCTTTCATAACTTCTGTAATGACCATAAAAGATCTATAAAACTCAATATTTTTTGTTATGATAAAATCTGGAACAGTTCTGAAAAATTCCATTTCTGTATATGGACAATTATAAATATCATTACTTATTATATCAATATCATCATTTATAATTTCTTTAAGACCATAAAAAGTATTTGGATGATAATAATTTAATATTAAAATATTATTTTCTGATTTAGATAATTCTTTTACAATGTCAATTTTATCAAAATATTCTGAATTAGCTGCTAAGAAACATCCATTATCTGGTTCATATTTCTTTGTCGGTTTCAAAAAATTTAACATTTCTTTCTCCTCTTTTATATTTTAGCTAATTTTCTTCTTTTTTTTAATTCTTCATTAATATTATTAATAAAGAATTCACATTTTATAATTCTTTTAGTGTGGTAATCAATTCCTGATTTCAATTTTCTTTTTTCTTTAAGTCTAATTTCTTGTAATATTCCTTTTATATAATGTAATTCATTTGTTGATTTCTTTTTTGGACTAGCTCCAAAATACCCTTTTCCACTATTTTTATTTAAAAGATTTATCATTTGATGATCTCCTTTTTTAAAATATTTTCTATAATTATATCAAATTCTGTTTTTCTTTTTTGGATTAAATTATCTTTAATGAATTTTCTTATTTTTCTTTCTTTTTCAAAATCAATAACTTTTCTTTTTTGATTTGATACATTTTTAATTTCATCTAGAACTTTATTAATTTTATATTGATCATAAGAGTTTAACATATATTCTCCTTTTCTTCATCAACAATCCAAAACATATCTCCATTATTAAGTTGATCACCTTCAATTGTTTCATGATCATCTTCTATTTTAGAACCTCTAATACAACCATTATGTTTAAATACTTTATATTTACCATATTGATCTTTTGGATATTTCTCTTGAAAAGGTAATTCTACAACAATTCCTTCATTTTCTTGTAAGAGAAATCCTAATGCAACAGCAAAACATCTGTTTGAAAGAGTTATTTGTTCCCAAGTATCTGGACTTCCATCTTCATTACAATAACCAACAATATTATCCATTATTTATTCTCCTTTTCTTCAAAATTATAAATGAGTTTTAAACTCTTTTATTATCTCTATTATTTCTATATGAAACAGTTAAAAATAAAAATTTGGGTAGTCTATAAAAGACTACCCAAGTAATATATTTGAATTGATGAATATTCAGCTGGGTGGCGCTGAAGGGTTATATTTGGCTTACCCGTTGACCATTCTCCCAGATTTTTAAGGACCTTTGGTCTTTAAAATTTAAACTTTAACGATTTAATCTTTGAACTCCAAATCACAGAGATGGAGTTATGATCTTTGACCATTGAACTTTAACCTTTGATCTTTTAAACCGAGTAAGATTTTTCGAATCTTACATGTCGTAGTTGTAAAATAATATTCAATATATTATTTTATTCAATGGGTGGCAGATTTTATTCGATATCTGCCAAATCGTCCAAGTATTTTTCATCTTCGAATATTCATCAAAAAATTAACTACTTTTCAACAACAATATCTGTTCTTGAATTACTCTCAGAAAGAGCAACATCTACATTGAGAACAAATTCATCTATTTCTGTTCTTAATTTTTCAATTAAATCTCTAATTTCCAACGGATCAATCATTTTTAATTCATTGGAATCCAAAAATGGTTTTGAAATTGCATCATGATCTGCTGAAGATGCCTTACTACTATCTTTACCAAAATTTTGTTCGAGTAAAGATTGAAGTCTTGTATTAACTTTCACATTACCATCTTCAATAGTGAGATTTATTCTGTTAAATGAATTTACGAGATGATTGTGAAGAGATTGTCTAAAAGCGATTGAAGATTTCTTTTCAATAGCTTCTGCAACAGTCATTTCTTTTTCTCCAATAGTTACTTTTGTAATTGCATTCGATTTGACGATTGCAGATTTCAACTTCATCTGTCTATCAATGAGATCATTAATACTCTGTAAATTTGCTTTTGCAACAGTTGTAAAATCTTCTTCAGATTTATATCTTGCTGGAGCATTTTTTCCAATTTTTACTACAACGGGTTCAAATCTTGTTATTGAATCTGTAATTTTCTTACTGATCATTTTCAATTCGGCCAAAGCCTTTGTTACACTGATTTTGTCTGCCATTTTATTTCTCCTTTTGATTTTTGAGTTTTGAAAAAATAAATTAATACTTTATTTTATAAATATATTATTTCTATATGAAATGTTTAAATATAAAAATTATCGGCAAGAATCTTTTTCAGATCTTGCCGATAAAATTAATTACAATTTTCTTCCAAATATTTTACATATTCACTTCTTGACATTAAATCAGTTTCCTTCAGCTTCTGCATCCAAATAATACCTTCTTTATTGTGAGCAATTTCAACACAACATCTTTTGATGTTTGGTAATATTTCACTTTTCTCAGTAACTGAAAATTCTCTCCAATAATCTCTTGTTTTCTTTCCTTTTGATGATATTTTTGGTGTAACTTTCAATCTACCAATAACAACACCTTTACCATATCTTTCATCAAACTCATCTGCCGGTGAACAATATAAAAACGCTGTTTTAAATACTTTAGTATTTTCATCATACATTGTAGCACATAAAATTGTTGCAGTTCCAGTTATAATTTCATATGTATTATCAATTTCATCATATATACTAGTTTTACTATTTGGTACAAAGAAAGTTCTAAATCTGATTTTACTAAGAAAGTTGTATTTTTCTCTTGATGTTTCCTGAATATATTTTAATCTTTTCATAAACGATTTTGCCTGTTCATCTGCTGGTTCACATCTTATAACATGTTCTTGAAGAAGATCTTCTAAAAGATTAATATAATCCATAACTTCATAAATACAACTGTTCTCTTTTTCTGTAACTTTAAACTTCATTTTTATTTCTCCTTTTTATATTATTTTTATAATGCTCCAATTTCTTTAAGCTTACTTATGAGTTCATTATAATTAGTTTCACCCATACCTCTAAAACCGTTAATTTTAAATTCTGATTTTTTTAAAATATCTGTAACAGTTTTAATTTCAAATTCATATCTTTTTAAAGAATTTGTTAATCTTGTTGAGAATTTTAAATCTGAAAGTTTAACATCTTTAAATTTTTCAAGAATTATTTTGTTTTCAACTAAAGGTTTTAATGAATATATTTTTGCCAATTACTCCTCCCTCATTTTTTTGACATTTTCTGCAAGTTCAAGAAATTCATCTATTGAAAAATTTATTTGATCAAAAATTTCATGTTGTTTATCAATTATAGATAAACATAATTTATTTTCTTCAATTTCTTCAAATTCTAAATATTTTGATGATATATGATTACCTTCATCATTTTTTAGAAATATTGTTATTTTTGGAGCTAGAACTTTTCTTTTTCCTTTACACATATCACAGTTATCCCTAATGACTCCTTCACCTTTCAGACATAATGGACAACTTGTTCCTTCATGAAGTCCTTCTCCAGTTCCATTACATGCTTTACAAGTATAATTTAATTCTCCTTCTCCTTCACATCTCGGACAGGTTATCATTTTATCTCCTCTATAATTGAAATTTTAGCATTAAATATCTCTTCCTCTTTTTCACATTGTATTGAAATAAATTGTCGTTTACTATATGGAGAATTTATAGGTCCAATATCAGTTATTCCAAAATATCTAATATATCTTTTTTCAAATGGTCTTATATTTGAATAAGGTGGTAAAGTTGCATTAATTTGATGTGAAATATATTCTATATCTATAAAACCATATTTTTCTAATTTTTGTTTGATACTTTCTATAAAATCATCCATTTTATGTATCCCAAATTAAATCATAAGCTTTAAGATTTTTAATATCAAAATTACTAATTTCATAAGCTCCAAGTAAAACTAAAACAGGATAAATATTTAAATAATCATAAATTTGATAAACAATTTTATAAACATCTATTTCATTAAGTTCATAATAATCAATATCTCTATCTCCAATAATCATTGTAAAAATTTGATCACAAGTAACTAAATCAATTTGTAAAGCGATTGTAATATCTTCTTTTTCAAGTATTTGTTTAACTTCAAACATTTTATCATCATATGCACTAAAATTGTTGCTTAAAAATGGACTTGTGAATGGTTTAGAAGCTTTGAAATTTTCAATAGTTAAAGCTTCTAAAGGTTTAATATTTTCTTTTATATTATTGATAATTCTTTCAAATTCTTGTTCAATTAAATTAATTGTTTTTTTATATTCTTCAAAATTTCCTTTACACACATCACTATGTTTATAAGCTGTTTCAGACAGTTCCTGTAGCTTTATCATTTGATTCTCCCTTTTAAATTATCAGGCAAATCTTCTTTATCTGTATTAAATTTTCTACTTGTTTGTGCATTACCACATGCAGGACAATCAAATTGTACTATTTTTGGATCGTTTTTATAAATATTATCAGTAAGACTACCTAAAAACCAACTTGAATCACAAAATCTACAACGGACATATATATCTTCAATTTTATCTGTATTAAATTTTCTACTTGTTT
>Ga0114951_10002606_pt1 | contig 20173 bp, 19 predicted proteins | sample AM7aDNAmetaG_FD_88677 | JGI IMG/M metagenome (GOLD analysis project Ga0114951, IMG submission 88677) | Freshwater microbial communities from Finland to study Microbial Dark Matter (Phase II) - AM7a DNA metaG | ecosystem: Environmental > Aquatic > Freshwater > Lake | place: Finland: Lake Alinen... | reverse complement strand
ACACATTTCCCTTCAATTATATCAAGAGCTACTATTATTCTCATAATTCAAGAAAGTTTTGTAAGATTTTTTCTCCAATATCTGCTGACTTCTCAGGGTGAAACTGGGTTGCGTAAAAATTTTCATTTTGCATGGCCGCACTAAATGGCAGAATGTACTCGCAAGTAGCAATTGTATGCGAAGATATTTCAGCATAATAACTATGCACATAGTATACATTGTTACTCATTTCTACCCCTTTGAAAAGATCGCCCTTCATTGTAAGGAAATTATTCCAGCCCATGTGAGGAATCTTCAAAAGCACGCCGCCTGCATCGCGCTGCTCAGCAGGGAAGCGCACTACTCTGCCGCTGATCACGCCAAGGCCGGGGCAGGAGCCAAACTCTTCACTCTCGGAAAATAAAATCTGCAGACCGAGGCAAATACCGAAAAATGGCTTGCCCGACTCTATGGATTTCACAATTGAGGATATAAGACCAAGGCGGTCGAGGTTTTCAAAACATTTCCTGAAAGCTCCGACTCCAGGCAGCACTAGCACACCGGCATTATCAACCTCATGAGCCGTTGTAACAATAGTAGACTGGCAGCCTGTTTGTTCAAATGCCTTTTGAACGCTGCGAAGGTTGCCCATGCCATAGTCGATTATAGACACACGCATTAACTACAGAACTCCCTTGGTCGAAGGCACACCGCATATACGCTCGTCAAGCTGTGTGGCCCGATCAAGGGCCCTTCCCAGAGCCTTGAAAATCGCTTCTATAATGTGGTGGCTGTTCTTGCCGTAGGAAACGTTGACGTGCAGCGTTGCCTTGCAGTTATTGACAAGGGCCTGAAGAAATTCTTCAACCAGCTCGCTGTCAAACTCTCCAATTTTGCCTTTAAGGCTGGGGGCATTATAAACAAGGCATGGCCGTCCGCTGAGGTCAAGGGCAACGCTTGCCAGAGACTCATCCATGGGCACAGTCGCCTGGCCATAGCGGCGTATACCGGACTTGTCAGCCAAAGCTTTAACAATAGCCTGCCCAAGGCAGATGCCGATGTCCTCAACAGTATGATGAAAATCAATGGCAGTATCACCCTTTGCCTGCACAGTGAGATTGAAAAGCCCGTGTCTGGCAAAAAGTTCCAGCATATGGTTGATAAAGCCGACTGGCGTCTGCACGCTATAGGCACCGGTTCCGTCAATCTCTAACTCAACCTTTATATCTGTTTCAGAGGTTTTTCGTTCAATCTGTGCTGAACGTGCCATTTGATCTCCTGTATCTGTGATGTGTTTGTTGTAGCATACCACGTAATAGGTTGATTTTTCAAGACGGATCAGCAATGGCTCCATCCGCAGTTAAAAAAAAATAAGTTTTTTTTCTGACTCTTTTATGAGCTGCGCAGGGCCATAACATTACGGAGCCGCCGATTCGCCATTGATGCTAAACAAGGAGAAAAAACGAAAAAACTGGGCAACCTTAATAAACCTGTTTCCAGCATTGATGACTTCAAAGGTTTTTGCTTCAGCAACAGCCTGGCGGTAGATGCCGATAATGAGATTTACACCCAGGGAGTCAACTATTTCAACACCAGTGGCATCCAGTATAACACCTGTCACGTCGGGATGCTTTTTCATCTGCGCGAGCACAGCATCGCGAAGCACCTCAATCTGGCTTGCCACCATGTCAGACTGAGGCTGCAAAATAAGTCGTTTATCCTGTAGAATTGCGTTCATATTTATCCCTTCATATAAGTTATTCTATACATTTGGTTAAAAACAGCTCTCTAACCGGTGTTTTTAATGTTTATTAAACACCATGGTAACTGTACCTCCTTCAACTGTCATGATGTCGGCTACTGCAAACATTGCAGGTAACCCGCGCTTGCCAAGCTGGTTTTCCGAAGTCGCTGCTGCGAGTGCATGATCCAGATCAAAACCAGGGCCTTCATCAGAAACCTCAATCACAACACTTTGCGGTGTTATGAAAACCATAACATCGACAAATGCATTTGGATTATGACGATTGCCGTGTTCAACAGCATTGAGCATGGCTTCTCGAAACACAAGCAGTATGAAGTCGATATCCTTGCCTGTTGGAACCCTATCATGAGTTAGAATATTTGCAGCCCACGAACATGCACGGTCAACGCCGTCATAGTCGGATGCAAAAGAATTGAATAGTTCAGAAGGCTCTGACGGCTGCGGTATGTAATAAGAAAGAAGCACCATGTCATCCTGCTGGTCGGAATCAACATGTTTCAAAATTCGACGACAAAGGCCTTTGGCACACCCGGCATGGAGTATGGACGGATCGGATGCAATAGCTGCCTGAATTGTCTGTTTATCAACACCATCGGAAGACAAAAATATATAGCTTTCCGCAGGGCAGACGACTGTACTGACACCAATAAGATCATGGTCTGGCAGTAACCCAAGGCACATACCCCCGCCTTCAAGTTCATGAAAGGAAAAAAGCCCGTCTGCCGTACGTTCGAACAGCAAAGCTCCGGGATTGCCTGCCGTAGCGATATGCATGGTGCGGCGGGGGGCATCCCAGAGCATGGCGGAAACGCAAACGTGTGATTTTGAGTACCCAAGCTTGTTGAATTCAGAATTAATCACACGCAGAAGACTTTCAGGTTGCTGATATGCATCCCAGCACGATGTAAGAATTCCAAGAAAAACGGCGCTCATATAGAGGCTTGGCAGGTCATGCCCGGCTATATCAGCCAGCACAAAACCACAACGACCGGCATGGTTGAATTTGCGGCAGCGTACGATATCACCTCCGGCATCACGCAGATTTCTGAAGTCAAGGTCGCATGACAGGCAGGGCTGCTCACACCCGAAAGCAATTAACTGTGCCTGAGCTAACTGCATCTGACCAGTAAGTCCGGCACCTGACATGACACTTTGCTGCTGCCTGCGGTACAATGCCGACTCTATCATGCCCACGGCAGGGCCATCAAGAATCGATGCAGGGAAAATACCGTCAGCGCCCTGCAGCATGGCAAGCTGGTACATATCAGGATCATATTTTTCCGTATAAATAAAAACTAGAACATCAGGATACTGCCGTCGAACCATGGCAAGCAGGCCCAGGGCATCGATGCCGCTTGTGTATAGAGCGCTGATAATAATATCTACAGAGGCAGAATCTTGATACAGCATATCAAGCGCTTCGCTGCAGGTTGCAACGTGCCGCAGGGTAAAGCCAAAATGCCGCATGGTGGGGATGTATACAGCAGCACGCTTCGGATCTTCCTCTACAAAAAGCATGCGGAACCGGGAAAAATCAAACGACGGCCTTGCAACCGTCTTGACAGCCCCCGATGCTAAAACGTCGCAGTTCGGCTGACGTGTGAGGTAATCATCTATGATGTCTCGGATAGTTTCCAGATCGATGGGCTTGGATACAAAAGCGTTGCAGCCAACATCAATGGCACGATCCTTATCCTGCTTCATACTTAAGGCCGAAAGGGCAACAATGGGCGTGGTAATTTCCATTGCACGAATCCGCCTGACGGTTTCAAAACCATCCATGCCCGGCATGAGCAAATCCATAAAAATAAGTGAAAAGAACTGTTCTTTAACTTTTCCAAGAGCTTCTCTGCCGTTCTCAGCCTGCTCGTACCGGCAGCCAGAGCTCTCTACAGCGGCAATAATCAGTTCGCGATTTAATGGGTTATCGTCAACAACAAGAATTGTTTTCTTGCCGGAATGACTTACCATATCATTACCTGCTGTGGTATGTAGGTTGACAGAATAAGGCGCAAAAATTTCACTCGCAGCATTAATTAATATTTAATTTATGCAAGTATAACACAGTAGCAAATATGGCGCTTTTACCCTCCATCAAAGGGAATCATAATGGCTACCGTATCACCGTCTTTGAGCGGAGACTGAAGATCAAAGGTTGAACGCAATGCAGTACCGTTTACAAGTATAAGAAACGGCACAATCTCGCCGCTAAGCTGATCTCGTATCTGACGGGTAAATGCCGATCCGAAACGACATGTAAGCCGGGCAAGTAGTACGGCAAGACTCGACAGCGGCGGCAAATCAATTTCAAGCTCGCGGGAGCCCAGCACATCTCTGATATTTGCAAACGACTGCACAAGTATTTTCATTGCATATCGCTGTCTCTATTCATTAGTTCTGGCTGCTAGCCCTGTAATCAAAAAAATATGCCTCGTCCAGCCTGAGTATTTAAAAGCTGCAATTCATGCACGTGGGTTATTCATCAACGGGGTCAGCTATATTGTATTCAGAGAGTTTCCGGTACAAGGTCTGACGGCCGACACCTAGAATACGTGCAGCTTTTGCCTTGTTCCAGGCAGTTTTTTCCAGAGCTTTTCGCACAGAATCTTCGGAACAGTGCGTTAAGGGCTCCTTTTTGACGGGTGCTTTCTCTACTGGTACGGGCGCAACCAGTTCCGATGGCAGATGTGCAAGGGTTATTTCAGTGCTTCCGCAGACAACAAAAGCATGTTCCATGGCATGTTCAAGCTCCCGAATATTGCCGGGCCAGCGATATGTTAGAAATGCTTTGTAAACATCCTCAGCGATATGCAAAATATTTTTGTGAAACAGCCTGTTGAAAAGCACCCTGAAATGTTCAACCAGCAGCGGGATATCATCCCTGTGCTCGCGAAGGGACGGCAGTGCTACCTCTACCACTTTGAGGCGGTAATAGAGGTCCTCTCGAAAAACACCCCGCTCGACCCTGGCCATCAAATTCTGATGGGTTGCGGTGATAACGCGCACGTTCACCTTTAAAGACCGGGTGTCGCCTACCCGTTCAAACTCCTTCTGCTGTAGAAACCTGAGCAGCTTCACCTGCACGTTGGGGCTCAAGTCGCCAATCTCGTCCAGAAAAACAGTTCCTCCATCAGCCATCTCAAAACGTCCTATTTTATCTTTTATGGCACCGGTAAATGCGCCTTTTACATGTCCAAACAGCTCGCTTTCAAGGAGATTTTCTGAAAGTGCTGAGCAATTTATTTTTATCAGCGGCTTGGAGCTACGCGGGCCGATAGCATGAAGCGCATCGGCAACAAGCTCCTTGCCAGTGCCGCTCTCTCCGGTTACCAGCACCGTTGTTTCCGTTTCGGCAAGGGCCTCAAGCAACTCATAGATTTCCTGCATCCGTTTGCTTTTGCCGATCAAGGCGCGAAAACTGCGCCGCTCCTGACCACCTTCAAGATCGATAGTGCGCGTTATATCACGCAGCACAAGAACAGCTCCCGGAACTATGCTGCTGGGATCAACAAGTTGTGAACAGCTGATTAGAACCGTTTGAGGTTTGCCGTCTGGACATATCCATTCGGCCGGATATTCTTTGATCATTGCCCCTGTTTGCAGCGTCTTTTGTGCAACGTCGGTCAGAAATGGTTTCTGTGACTGGCTAACCACATCTGTCAGGATCTGACCGATAATCTCACCGGACGAACGTTGCAAAAAATTTTCTACAGCGTCGTTGACGGTAAGTATTGTCAGATTGGAATCTATGGCCAAAATTGCCTCATAGACGCACTTAAATGTCGCTTCAAGGGTGCGGCGGTATGTTTCGCGCGATTCAACCGTATGCTTATGGCGAAGAGACTGATCTGTTATGCGCAGCATCATCGTCCTGGTGACAGGTTTGGGCACATAATCGAAAGCGCCCATGCGAACAGCTTCTCCGGCAGTCGCAATATCCATTTTACCCGTAATTATGACAACCTGCGTCGGAAGTTCGAGTTTTTTTACCTCACGCAAAATATCGATTCCCGTACGGGCACCATTGGATAAATCTGCAAAAATCACATCAAAAACTTGCCTCGAAAGGGCCTCGATGGCGTCGTCATAGTTGCTGGCCGTTACAACTTCATGGCCCGTCTCAACAAGAAAGGCTTCTAAAGTCTCCTGAAGTTTCGGCTCATCATCAATAACTAAAATCCTACCATTCATAATGAATCTCCCCGGCATTCAGTTCAATATGTTTCGCAGCTTGAACTGCACATTCGCCGTGTGCTGATGCTGTCTCATCGTAGTGCAGCCAATTGCTGAATACAAAAAAGTTATAACTGTGCGGCAACTGTAAGTAAATTACCATCGGCCAGGAAACTGCACTTAACAAAAGGCTCATTTGGATCAAACGGCCTGTCGGCTATCTCCGGAAGACCGAGGTGAAACGTACATTCTGCAGGAAGAACCCTTTTCATCACGCGGCCCGATATAGTATTCAAAAGCTCACAGGTGACATCTTGAATCACAGCCTCAGTCGGCTCCCTATCGGAAATGCTGTACAGGTTCTTTGAAATTTCAATGGCTGTACTCTTGGGCATGGCCAGGCGAAGCAGGCCGGGTCTAGGCTCGAGCACCATGAGCGTTGCCATGACAGGATCACAACCGATGTCCTCGGACAAACCGTTCAGATCAGTATCAATGACCATAAAAACCATATTCTCAATGCTCTCCGTCACCGCAGCTTTAATGGCCAGGCACAGGTTTATCTCATGCTGTTCCATCAAGTAACTCCTTTTTCTTGAACAAAGAACCTATCGATGCGATAAGCACAGGAGGGGTTATGGGCTTACTGAGCACAGCATAAGCCCCCTCGGCAACCAGTTCAACATCGGATGCGGGGTTGCTGGCGCTTGAGATGACGACAACCGGTATTTCGCAAGTTCGGGGGCTCGATTTGAGTCGCTTGAGCATGTTTCTTCCGTCGAGCACAGGCATATTCAAGTCGGCAAGGATGAAATCAACGGGCATTTCCCGTAGCATATCAAGGGCCTCCCTGCCGTTACATGCTTCGTAAAAATCAGCATCCTGACACCCCGATATTTCAAGACAGCGTCTGATGAACATACGGGCTGTACTGGAATCATCAACGATTAAAATTTTCTGCATTGCCTGCTCCTTTATTTACAAGGGCCATCGTTCTTTGAAATTCCTCATCTACGCGAAGCATAATGGCCGGCAACTGATTTTTGCGTATGCCCAGAAGCTCCTTATATCCGTTTTCGAGCTGATAGCACATGGAATCGCATCCGGTGCCGATCCCCCTCATCATGGCTATGATATCACCCAGGTGTACGGTGTAAATTATCCGGTGATATTTCTCATCAGCGGCCTGCGGATGATGATGATGGCGGATGATCTCTGGAAAAGGGGAAGGCAGCTTCCACATCTTGGCCATTGCGGCACCGATAATGCAGTGATTTGTTCCTAGTTTTTCCTCCTCGGCCGTTAGATAATCCAGAACCAGGCCCCTGTCAATTTCCATAATAACCTCATCGACGGAGTCTGTTAAAAATTCCGACAGTACCGACTTGCCTATATCATGTAAAATTCCCCCGGTAAATGCCTCATCGGCATTAACCTCCATGGGGCTCATAATTGCAATGACTTTTGCCGCTATAGCCGTCAGAAGGTTGTGTTCCCAGAGTTTACCCTGTTCGGCCTGATAGCCATCCAGCGGCTTAAGCATAAGCCCGTCGGTGCAGTAATCCAGAGCAATGCCCAGCATGACCCTGTCTCCAATTGCTGTCATCGCGCCTGCAATTGTTGTAATGGGCGCAGCTGGAAAAAGTGTGTGCGCATTTACAATCGTCAGCACGCGTGCGGTAAGGGCTGCATCCGTTTCTATAATCCGGGCCAGCTTCTCGACAGACTGCCCTCTATCACACAAAATCTCCATGATCTGCTGGGCCGTATGTGACAGAGGCTTCACACTTCTTATTCTGCTGATAATCTCATCCTTAAGAGGCATATCGTACCTGAATCATGGTGAACAATTATAAATTTTCGGATCCATCAATTCTTTAATCACCAAAATCCCTGAATTATCCTAATCATCGGGTACTGCTCACTGAACATATCTTTTAATAACATCTATTAACTCTTGAAGCTGAACCGGCTTAGCCATAAAATGAGTAGCGCCCTGTTCAAGAAGGTGGGAAATTTCTTTAGCTCTGATTGCGCCCGATACAATAAGAATTGGAAGTTTGGAAAACCGGCTGTTTTCTCTAATAAGCTTGATTAATTCCATGCCTTCCATCTCAGGCATCAACATATCTGATATAAGAAATGAGATATCATCATTTGCCTGCAGCACCTCCCAGGCCATTCGTCCGTTTATAGCACGTACGACACAGTGGCCCATTGACTCTACTGTTGCGCTGAATATATCCAGCATTGAACTGTCATCCTCTGCTATAAGTATCTTTGCCATAGTTCACCCGCATCCATCTATCAAGATTGGGGCCGCGACTTTGTATTGTTTCAAAGGTGACGATTAAATTTCCCAGCTTCCACGGCCGGCAGATGTGATAACAACTCTTCCGGAATCAACATCGGCCGCGATGCTTCTGCTAATATGTCCACCGACATCTTCAGCCTGCACGCCCATGCCCAGTGTCCAGAGCATTTTTTTTAGGGCCAGCTCATTGCGTTTGCCGATATTGAATGTATTGTTCGGATCCAGCACCTGCGCGCCGCCTACCATTTTTACAATAAAACTTTTATCATTTTGAAGGTGCGAAATGCGCTTCATTGCATCGAAAAGGGCAAAAAAACCTGTGTCTGCGAAGTAGCCGGGTTTTGCCATTGCTTTCGCACGGTCTATTGATGATTCAGGTAGTGCCACATGCACCATGCCTACAGACCTTGTCCTTGGCTCAAGTAAAATGAGCGCCACACATGAGCCAAGCGCAAGAGTTTTAATAACATCTCCTGGAGCATTTGATACGCCTAAATCTCCAACACCCAGTATTATAATCGACATAAATTGTTCAGGTTTGAAATGTTATTTCCGCCAGCAGGGTTAAAAAAAAACCTCAGGCATATATTATTGATGCTATTGATGCACATCACCTTGGATCGTCAGATGTTTCTTATAGCAGGGCTAAGCCGTACCGCTCATGCTATCTTTCAACATCTCATAGCCTACAAGCGCTTGTGTAAGCTGCTCTTGGCTGATCACGCCCATCTCAACCAGTATTTCTCCCAGCTTCGGGCGTTTACTCATTTGAATGCTGAGAATGAAATCAGCCTGCTCGCGGGTAAGGAATCCAAGGGCAATTGCGATATCGCAAAACTTCAAATCGGTGTCGACCTGACGGTTCAGTATGGTAAACATGTGGTTCATTTCAAGAAGGCGGTATTGCAGTGCTATCTTCCCGACAGCCATCTGTTTCTTCATCTGGCGGTCAAGGGCCTGTATGATATGTTCAGGGTTTACAACACCCTGCTTCACCAGAAATGTTCCAAAATGCATCATGTCTAAATCTTTCAATCAGTTTTGCTTTTACCCCTCGTCGCTGTAACGCTTGCCCTCTATGATTTTTCTCAGGTAAAAAATTCAGCGCCGCACATTAAGAATTGAAAAAACAAGGCCTGCTGATTCTGATAGTCGTCCAGGGAGCGTGCGTATCGTTTTCCAAACGGACAGGGTATAGGGCATTCAAATAGGCTCTTTTGATTTCTCGTATGCATCTAGAGCTTCCGTGAGCTGTTGCGGGCTTAAAACGCCCATCTCAACAAGTATTTCTCCAATGGGTGTTCGCATATTTTTTTGCATGGCAAGCAGATGATCAACCTGCTGCCGAGTAAGGTAACCGAGCTCAAATGCGATGTTGCCAAATTTTAAATTTACTTCAAACTGACGGTTTAATATTTCAAAAACCTGATTCATTTTAAGAAAGTGGTGTTCCAGCGCTATCTTGCCGATCGGCACTTGCCGCTCCCGCTGGCAGTCGAGGGCTTTAACGATTTGCTCTGGGCTTACCAGCCCAAGCCTCACCATAAATAAGCCAAAATGAATCATGTTATCATCCTTTCAAAAAGGAATCGAAAAACACATCTCATTGGCACATGAGAAAGCAGCCTAATCAGGTTCTTAAATATAACTCAATACTGTTTGAGCAATTTTGTCAAGCGGAACGAAGCTTTCAACCCCGCCGCGATCATAGGCACTCTTGGGCATGCCAAACACTATGCAGCTCTGCTCATCCTGTGCGATAGTGCGGGCACCTGCTCTGCGCATGTGCAACATGCCTTCGGCGCCGTCATGGCCCATGCCGGTGAGCATGACGCCAACTGCATTAGCACCGACATGCTCTGCTACCGAAAGCATCATAGTATCAACCGACGGGCAGTGGCCGTTGACTTTTTCTCCTGTAAGGCAATCCACATAGTAAAAGCCACCCGTTCGTTTCACTTTGATATGATAATCCCCTGGAGCAATAAGGATTCTGCCCGGCATTATCCTGTCGCCACTTTCGGCTTCTTTAACTTCCATGAGGCACTGCATATTCAAACGCTCAGCAAATGCTTTTGTGAAACCTGCAGGCATGTGCTGAACAATAACAACACCTGGTGCAATCGCAGGAAAACGCTCAATAACAAGCCGGATAGCTTCGGTGCCACCGGTTGAAGCGCCGATGGCAATCACCTTATCGGTTGACTCGGCAAGAGATTTTGTCATTCCGATAACATTCGGTTTTTCGTCAGGGCGTTTAAGTTTCCAGTGGGAGACATTAGCCGTCGATGCTATTTTTACCTTGGTTCGAAGCTCCATCATCATATCGCTCAGGCTTTGAGCAATATTTGTAGATGGCTTTGGCACGATATCAACTGCGCCTGCCTCAAGGGCTTCGATGGTGATCTGTTTGCCCTTCTGTGTAAGGGCACTGACCATGACGACAGGCATCGGAAATTGCGGCATAAGACGCTTAAGAAATTCCACGCCGTCCATTCTGGGCATTTCCACATCCAGGGTGAGTACATCTGGCCGGTGCTTAATGATCATGTCGCGGGCAACATAGGGATCCGATGCAGCGCCAACAACTTCAATGCCGGGATCCTGTGAAAGACCCTGCGAAAGGATTGTGCGCACAAGGGCTGAATCATCAACAACAAGAACACGGATTTTTCTTTTGATCATGGCTATTCTGTCAATTGCAGCTCTAAAGAACTGCATTCGCGTCAGTGAAATCTATATTACAGTTCCCGCCGCCTGTATACCGCCGGCATGATATATTTAAACAGGGCTTGTTCTCTGCCCAGGGATTCCGAGTGTCCTATAAAAAAATATCCCCCCGGTGCAAGGCTGTCATAAAATCTTTTAATAAGTCCGTCGCGGGTCGCCTGGTCGAAATAGATCATGACATTCCTGCAGAATATGACATGAAACAACTTTTTAAAGGGAAACGTCTTGTTCATTAGATTCAATCTGCGAAATGTTACTTCATGTTTGATCGCAGAAGTAACCTCATATTTGTCATCCTGAATTTTTTTAAAATAGTGCTGCGCATAGCCAGGAGCATTTTTAATGTTTTCGTAGGGATAAACACCTGCTACAGCCTTATTGAGAGCTTTTGCCGATATGTCTGTTCCGAGTACACCGGCATCCCACAGGTGGTAGTCATTACGAAAAAATTCCATCATCTCTATGATAATCGTATATGCTTCTTCGCCGGAAGAACATCCAGCGCACCATACCCTGAGATCCCTTCGCTGCTCCTGCTGCAATCGCAGCTTTATTTCCGGTAGAACCGTATTTTTGAAATAAGCAAAATGCGCGCATTCTCGATAGAAAAAAGTATGATTGGTTGAGATCTGGTTTATAAGTGCATCAAGAGCAGAACCGCTTTTGTCCTGCACAAGATGCTCGTAAAATTGCATAAACGAATCAAACCTCAACTGCCTGAGCGTCTTCTGCAACCGTCCAACAACAAGAGATCTCTTGGCTTCGGTTAGGTTGATTCCGAACCGCTCATACACAAGAGTGCGAATTAGATTAAATTCATCATCAGTAAGTTGCATCAGTTTATGCACGAAAGGTTCAGGCGAAAAGCTTACGGGGGCATATATTTTTAAATCAACCATCATAGCCTGAAGCTTTACCAATTATCATGTCTTGAGCCGTTTCTTATGCACCGGATAGTGCTATCAGACCTCTTATAAAACACTACATTTGATCGAACTTTGTATCATCAGGACGAATCGGGAATTCTGTATCTTGTCCCTCCGTCTTAAATCCACCCCAGGGTGTACTTTGCTTTGTATGTGACGCTACCATTGCCTCACCCATTCCAAGCATTCTTTGACCACTGCTATCCTGCGGAGTTTCAAGTCTGCTATTAATACTGTTATCTTCAATTGTAAATGTTGCTACCAGTTGCTGTAGCACCAATGACTGGCTTGAAAGCTCCTCAGCGGCCGCCGCACTTTCTTCGGCATGGGCAGTATTCTGCTGCGTTACCTGATCAACCTGACCAAGGCCCTGCGTGATCTGGCTTATGCCTTGAGCCTGCTCATTGGAAGCAGCAGCAATCTCGGCAACAAGGTCGGTCATCTTTCCTGCTGCTGTAACTATCTCGTGCAACGCCGTTGCTGTTTTGTCAGCCATCTGAGTCCCGTCAACAGCCTTCTTAACAGAACCTTCAATCAAATCTGCAGTTTCCCGGGCTGCTTTGGCGCTACGGGCGGCAAGATTTCTCACCTCCTCGGCCACTACAGCAAAGCCTTTTCCGTATTTGCCGGCACGTGCAGCCTCAACCGCAGCATTCAACGCCAACAAGTTGGTTTGAAAGGCGATTTCATCAATAACTTTAATAATTCTAGAAATGTTGCGGCTTGAATCATTGATTTCATGCATGGCGTCAACCATTCGATTCATCCGTTCATTGCCTCGTTCAGCAAGCATCTTTGTCTCACCTGCAAGCATATTTGCCTGCCTTGCATTTTCTGCATTATGTTTCGTCTGCGATGCTATTTCATTCATGGAACTTACTATTTGCTCAAGAGAGCTTGCCTGTTCGGTTGCGCCCTGGCTCATGGCCTGGCTGGTTGAGCTCATTTGATGTGCCCCGGCAGCAACATTGTTGGCCAGCACATTAATATCTGCCATAGTGGATAAAAGCGTTTCTACCATGGTTTTAAGTGAATAACCAAAAGCGTCGCTGTCGGAAAGCGGCACAACATTCACGGTTAAATCTCCGATAGCAATTTTTCTGGCAACTTCAACAAGACTCTGCATATTTTTAACCATTTTTTTCATGGCCTCGGCAAGTACGCCGATTTCATCATGCTGGTCAATGTTGATGGTTTGCTGCAGATCGCCTTCAGACACGGCATTTGCTAGTGCAACACTTGCACGTATCGGCTCAGTTATCATGCGTGTTAAAAAAAGCCCTATACCAATCGCAAAAAGTGTTCCAAAGATCATCCAAAAAATTTCTGTCTTAACTGTCGAAGATACTTCAAGCTTCACCCTGCTGCTTAGATCTCGTGCGGCAGTATCATTGATTTTAATAACTCTGTCTATTAATGCAGTAACCACTACCTGCTTTTCGTGGCACTTTTCCAATACCTGTATGTTCATTTTATTATACAAATCAACAGCCAGGTTAGCTTCTGCCAGTATTTTTTCAAAAATTCTGAAGGTAATATTCATATTTTCAGTCATATCGTTATAGACTTTCAGGGCCGTATCCTTGTCTGCTTTGGTCATCAGTTCTTTCACATCATGCGCACCTTGATAAAATGCAAAGTGAAATTGCAAAACTTGTGAGATCAAGTCCTCAAGTTTGCTGTTTTTAGTCTTGAAGGTTGCAGACCATATTCCAAAATTGGATGTCGCAGGGTCGTCACCGCCTTCGAATGTGGCCCCATTGTAGATCAAGCCCGAAACAGCCACTGCCAACCGGTAATTTTCGGTGCGAAAAGACAGTATCTTTGCCATAAGATCGACCGGATTGCGGATATCGGTAGCGACAAGTTGTTTGGCATAATCAATAAATATGGTATTCTCCTGATTCCATGCATCTACTGCATTCATCAGTTGCTTCAAAAGCATCGCCTCTTCATCTGTTTTGGGCAGGGATTCGTAGACTGTCCAGGCAGCCTTATAGCGTTCCTGCGCGTGTATAAAGTTATCAAACTGTTGGTCGTGTTCTTTATCAGCTAAAAGGGGATTTAGAAGGGTATACTGTGTTGCTCTGATGTTTTCAAATTCTTGTTTTATAATCCGCAGGTTGTCGATACTCGGCAGTCGAACATCGGCTACTTCTTCTGTGCTTCTGCCCAGATTAAGGGCGCCAATCAAGCCCATCATGCCGACAATAAGTGTTATGAAAGCAACTAGGATAAATCCCCCGGTAAGTTTTATGCCAAGTTTTATGTTCTTAAGCATTATTACTCCTTTATCCAATTACCAAAATTCAATAATCTGGAATAGTAAAACGTCTATTCCGCATTGTTCCATTCGCCAGACTCTTTATCATTTAAAAATATAACCGGCTCAGATTCACAGCTATTTTCACTCTGGGCGAGTGTGCGCCTTCCTCCCCACGAATTTTCTGCCGTATGTACGGCTTGTCTGCCGGCAGAAGAGATATGGATTTGAGTAGGCCTAAACAGAATGCTCTGCTTACGGGGTGTTTCAAGGCGGTTCTTTATGTCTTCCGAAACCGTGAACGTGCTGACCAGTTCCAGCAGCATCTGAGCCTGGCCTGTCAGCTCTTCGGCAGCAGATGCACTCTCTTCGGCATGGGCTGTGTTCTGCTGAGTCACCTGATCCACCTGCGAAAGGCCCTTGGTTATCTGACTTACGCCCTGAGCCTGCTCGCTGGATGCGGCTGCTATCTCGGCAACAAGGTCGGTTACCTTGCCTGCCGCAGCAACTATTTCCTGCAGGGCATCCGCGGTCCTGCTTGCCATTGAAGTGCCTTCCTCAATTTTTCTTACTGCTCCTTCAATCATCTGTTCAGTCTCTTTAGCCGCTTTTGCACTGCGGGCCGCAAGATTACGAACCTCTTCTGCAACCACGGCAAACCCCTTACCATATTTGCCAGCACGGGCAGCCTCAACCGCTGCGTTTAGTGCAAGGAGGTTTGTCTGGAAGGCGATCTCATCGATGATTTTAATAATTTTGGATATGTTACTGCTTGCAACACTTATATCATTCATAGCAACGACCATATCCTTCGTCTGCAGGTCTCCCTTTTCCGCAGAAACCCGTGACTCGCCGGCAATCTTGCTAGCTAGGGTAGCATTCTCGGAATTTTGTCTGGTCTGCGAGGCTATCTCATTCATAGAGCTTGATATTTCTTCAAGCGAGCTTGCCTGTTCGGTTGCGCCCTGGCTCATAGCCTGACTGGAAGCGCTTAATTGTTCAGATCCGGAGAGAACGTTACTGGCTGAAAGATGTATTTCTGAAATAATTTGAGAAAGTTTTTCAGCCATTCGCTTTAACGAATGCCCCAGAGTATCCTTCTCGGATAAAACCGAAAATTTTACCGTCAGATCACCGCCTGAAATTCTCTCTGCAGCTTGTGCGAGCACTCGCATGTTTTCAACCATTATATTCATGGATTCTGCAAGAATTCCAATCTCATCACGCTGCTGAAAATGAAGGTTGCCGGATAGATCTCCCTGGGAAATTTGTTGAACAAAAAGCATTGCCTTTTTGATTGGTGTGGTTACAGCCCGGTTTATAAAAAAATAGAGAATTGCAGCCACAAGCATGAGCAGAATTATTATATTAATAACAATACCAAGGGCAAACATGCGCAGTTCAGCAATTGTTTTCTGCATGGGAACGTAGACATTGAGTGTGCCAAGAATTACGTTTTGCTTCAAATCGCTGTCCAGTCCTTTGCGCAGCCCCTGATGACATTCAGCGCAGCCCGCATGCGCTTGGCTGACCAGCGGTACGGCAACCCGCATATAACCATCACGCAGAACCTCAACACGGTCCCTCCCCTTTTTTATTTCCTCGGCCGCTTCTCGTTCAAAGGCTGTTTGAATGCCGGTCTTTTCCTTTGCGCCAAATGGTTCAATGCCAAAAATATTAGTGTCACCAATGAGTCTGACGCGAGTAGCTCCCTCACCTAAATCATGAGACAGGGCATCATTCATAGCTGTCTTTGTGCGGCTCCAATCCTCAAGAGCCAGCAGTGTATCAACCTTACCGGATTCACGTGCCTTTTGGAAATCCTGATGAAATTTAGTGGTCGTCACCATAAGCATTTTTGTTGTGCGGTCAATTTGATTCTGCGCCTCAGTCGATGCATAATTAAAAACAAGCTTCTGGGCGCTTCTAAACATCATGACAGAAAAACCCACCCCGCTCATGATAACTACCGTCAGCAGAATCATGACAACTTTAGTTTTTAATGAAAAGTTTTTCATATACCCTCCAGAAAACATTGCTCAAAATCTGATGGCTTTAACTATATACGGCATCAATAAATTTGTTTAGGTGAATTTCAAAACTGCATAAAATAAGTATTAATGCAACTTCCTACGCCCTAGTTGTCTAACTGAAATCCGCAAGTGATTTAATTGAATCCATGTGCTCCCTGCGCACCAGATTATCAACATCAAGCAGTATCTTCACATCTTCCCCAATCTTGCCAAGCCCCTTGATATAGCGCTGCAGATTGCCTTGCGCTACCTCCGGCGGTAACTCAATTTGATTTGCCGGAATGTCGACAACCTCTCTGACCGTGTCCACTACCAGACCTACCGCCGAACCGTTTACGCTCACAACCACAATGCAGGTTCTGTCGTCATAGCCTCGTTCCGGCATCCTGAATCGCAATCGTACATCCATCACCGGGATTACTTTACCGCGCAGGTTGATAACACCTTTGACGTATGCGGGCATATCCGGTACATCGGTTATTTTCTGAATGCCGATAATTTCTGTTACAAAGCATATTTCAATTCCATAGTCCTCTTTTCCAACGGTAAACGTCAGATATTTGTCCTTTTGGGTATCTTCATCGTCATCATCGTAGAAATCATCATCAATTCTCTCATTGTCTCTTTGATATTTCATAATAGGGGCTCCTTTATTCATGATGTACGTAAATCGTCGAAACAAATCGTCATCAGGGGCTAGTATTTCCCGAACTCCCTGTCGTCCAGATAAATCACCGGATCGGGGCTTTGGTTTCCAGCCGTTGCTCCGCCCCAATGCGCTGCAGTACTTGTTCGAGCAGGGGCTTGTACCAGCTCCTTCCCGGGTTTCAGCATCAGGTTGCTGCCTGCTGACTGATGGGGGACATCGACTTTACTGCATGCTATTTTTTTTTCCAGCTTAAATGTGTTCACTAATTGCTGCAATACAATGGACTGGCTCGACAGCTCCTCAGCGGCCGCTGCACTTTCCTCGGCATGGGCAGTATTCTGCTGCGTTACCTGAGCCACTTGTCCAAGTCCCTGCGTAATCTGACTCACGCCTTGAGCCTGCTCATTGGAAGCAGCCGCAATCTCGGCAACAAGGTCAGTCATCTTACCCGCAGAGGCAACTATCTCGCTCAATGCCGCTGCCGTTTTATCAGCAATCTGTGTGCCGTCACCTACCCTTTTCACGGAGCCCTCGATCAGATCTGCTGTCTCCCGGGCGGCTTTGGCGCTACGTGCGGCAAGATTTCTCACCTCTTCGGCCACTACAGCAAAACCCTTACCATACTTGCCGGCCCGTGCAGCCTCAACCGCAGCGTTTAGTGCCAGCAAATTGGTTTGAAAGGCTATTTCGTCAATAACTTTAATTATTCTAGAAATGCTGCGGCTTGACTCGTTTATCTCCCGCATGCCCGTTACCATCTGGATCATTTGCGTATTACCCTTTTCAGCAAATGTTTTTGTTTCACCGGCAAGAATATTTGCCTGCGTTGCATTCTCTGCAGTCAACCTGGTCTGCGAGGCAATCTCGTTCATGGAGCTTGAAATCTCCTCAAGAGAGCTTGCCTGCTCGGTTGCTCCCTGGCTCATGGCCTGGCTTGTCGAACTCATCTGTCCAGCCCCAGACGCTACATAGTTTGCCGATATATTGATTTCAGTCATTGTTGCGGAAATTTTTTCAATCATATGCTGCAGTGCCTGCCCAAGTGAATCCCTCTCAGAGAGAACCTGCACTTTTATACTCAGATCGCCTTCGGCAATGCGTTGCGCAACATGAACGGCGCTTTTCATATTTGACGTCATTGTTCTCATAAAGTCGGCAAGCATGCCGGCCTCATCTTTTTGTCGTATATCAATATCGACATTTAGATCACCGACAGCCATGGATTTAATCATTTCAACCACCTTCATAATAGGACGGGTTATGCTTAGAGTGATGACAGTCCCAAGTACAATAGCAAGCACTAACCCTGCAAACACTTCCATAAGCATTATCCATGAAATACTCTGAGCAGTTGATCTGATTCCCTCAATCCCCTTTTCGAGCCGTAGGGCGCCCTCTTCGGATAAATGTTTCACCATTGCTTCAATTTTTTGGGTCTCATTTTTGTATGCCTCAATTGCGTTGTTTGCATCTTCAGCTGAGGCAAGAGTGCCGGTCTGAATCTGGCTGTAAACCATATTAAAGCCTTCTGCGTATATGGTAAAATTATCTTTTATTGCTTTAATGCTATCCTTATCATTTTGAGTTAATCCTGCTTTTTCAAGATCAGTCAGTCTGGTTAAGAAAAGCTCGCGCAAATCATTCCATTTTCTGAAATACTCTGCACACTTTTCAGCAGAAGAAATGTTTATAAAAATTTCTTTTTCGATCCGTCGAAGTCCGGCAACATCAGCCAGCGCACCGGCAGCCTGCCGTTCAATTTCGCCGTTTGTCTGTTGGAAATCAATTACTCTATACACAATTGATCCAACTCCCCATGAGCCTGCTCCAAAAACCAGCAGAAGCACAAAAACAAGTAAGCCAAAGCTTATTGCCAGGCGTAAGCCGATTTTCATATTTTTAATCATTGTCTTATTCCCCTGAAAAAATAGGTTAGAATACATACCAGTATAACGGGCATGTCAATGCCGTCGATGAAACCTGGTGCAATCAACCTTCATGAATCTCGGCCTTTGCCTTTTTGATAAGGCTGCCCACGTCCAGTATCAGGCACACCTCACCATCTCCCATGATGCAGCAACCCGAAAGGCCTTCCACCGACCCCATATAGTCGGGTATCCCTTTTATAACAGTCTGTATCTGACCGATTATTTCATCAGCAAACAGACAAAGTTGTTCGCCCTGATTTTCAATAATGACTAAAATCCCATCGTGGAGGTTCTCAGTATCAGGCTTTATGTTGTGCAGCCGGTACAAACGGGATACCTGCAGCAGAGCATCACGAATTTTTACCACCTCGGTGCCATTGGGCAAAACCGTGATATGATGCTCCTTGGGTCTGAACGATTCCATAATAGCAAGCAGGGGGATGATATATTTTGACTGCCCTACCCTGACCAGCATCCCCTCGATGATAGCAAGGGTGAGGGGGATGCGAAGTACAAATGATGTGCCTTTGTCCGGCGCGCTTTTAATATCTACACGCCCCTTGATCTTCTCAAGGTTGCGCCTTACAACATCCAGGCCCACTCCGCGGCCTGACACATCCGTGACCAGATCAGCCGTGGAGAACCCAGGCTCAAATATCAAGTCGTATATGTCCTCGTCTTTTAAGGTATCGGGATTGCCACGCAGAAGCCCTTTTTCAAGGGACTTTTTGATAATCCTCTCCCTGTTCAAGCCTGCGCCGTCATCAGATATTTTTATGACAACATCGCCCCCGTCATACCGGGCCTCCATAACAATGACACCAGTTTCATCCTTGCCGAGTTCCCGGCGTCGTTCGGGTGTTTCCATACCGTGGTCAATGGCATTTCTTATTATATGCACCAGCGGATCAGAAATATGTTCAATTACGGTTTTGTCAACCTCGGTCTCCTCGCCTTTGAGTTCAAGCCGTACCTTTTTTGAAAATTTTATAGCAAGGTCATGTACGAGACGTATCATTTTACGAAACGTGGTGGTAAGGGGAATCATGCGGATGGCAAGCGCCACATCCTGTAGATCGGTGCTGATGCGTTCGAGGTTATGGCATGACTTGTCGAAATTATCCAGATCATAGCCCTTGTTCCGTAGGTCGGGGTTATGGATGACCATCATCTGTGCGATGACCATCTCACCCACCAGTTCCATCAGAAGATCAAGCTTGTCAAGATCGACACGAATATCCCTGCGGAAAATTTTCCGTATGCCCATTTTATCCTGATCGGCAAATGCATACTCCGCGGCATCTACATGCAGGGACTGTTCATCAAGCAGTATTTCATCAAAGGTTTTGCCCTGAAGTTTCAAAGCAGTGTCTACTTCGCTGGCCGAGGCGATGCCGCGGGCTATCAGGATTT
>Ga0114951_10002605_pt1 | contig 20177 bp, 23 predicted proteins | sample AM7aDNAmetaG_FD_88677 | JGI IMG/M metagenome (GOLD analysis project Ga0114951, IMG submission 88677) | Freshwater microbial communities from Finland to study Microbial Dark Matter (Phase II) - AM7a DNA metaG | ecosystem: Environmental > Aquatic > Freshwater > Lake | place: Finland: Lake Alinen... | reverse complement strand
TTTAGAAGAAAACCAGTTGAATATTTTATCCCTGGATTCCATTGTCCTCGTTGAAGCCAAATCTTCAATGTCGTCGCAGATTATGACATCAGGCCTGTATTGTTTGTATCTTAAACCCCTTATGCCGTCAAAACATTTATTTGTTCTAAAGACGGTGCATCTGCTGAAAAATCCAGTTTTGTTAAGGCATTAATGTTTCCCTTCCCAAGCATAGCAACAACTGTATCGGTTGGCATTTCCGCCGGATTAATCGGCGGCAAAAAGATATTATAATTTTGCAAACCCGCAACATCTTGCGCGGTTTTAACATTCAAATTGGAAAGTATGCTGGCAAATTCGGGAATTTTTGCGGAAAGATCGGCAACCGCAAAAGGTAATAAACTGGCTGTCGATGGGGGTTGATGAGTATTCTTTGCCGGTGCAATAGTATTTTCAGTCGGCGGAGCCAGGTTTTTCGGAATATTCGGCTGTTCTGGCGTAGTCGGAGACGGAACGGTTGGCGGAACGATTGGAGTAATAATGGTCGGGTAATAATATCCGCCACCACCCGATGGAATTATAGGCGGAGGATTATTTTCCTGTGTGCCAGACACAAAAACATTAGCATTAGAAACGGCCGCTAAAAAAACTTTTTTTACGGGTAAAAAAATTACCAGGCCGAGTACAGCCAAAACTGCAATAATTGATATTATACTACCTGTCTTTATTTTCATCCTTCTTACGTAAAATTATTACAATGGTTATTACCAATATTATGATAATTATAATTGCAACAGCTAACAAATATTCCCAAACTGGAATTGTTGAGAAATTAGGCAAAACAAACAATTTTTTGGCAGCCAATTGCTCTGCAATATTAAAAACTATCTTACTGTCGATTATCACGCTGTCTCCATTGTAGATATTGACATCCGCCCAGTGTGTTCCGGCATCCAGATTATTCGGGAATTCAACAGCAATGTCTTTTACGCCAAACGCAGGCACTTTTTCTGTTATAAATTCTTCCTGTTGGCCCAACTGCTTATCGTGATATTGGTCAAAAAAAGTTAGCCCGACTTTTGTGGGGCCGTTTTCAACATTACCGTCATTTTTTACTTTAATTATAAATTTAATCGGCGAACCTTTTTTTACATCAGGAATCTGAAAACTTTGTATTGAAAAATCAGAAACTTTTACATCTGTAACATTCAAATCAACACCAACGCTTGCTCCAAGAACCACCGACACTCCGGTTTTTTGCGCACCCACTGGCGCCGTATTTACGGTAATTGTCCCTTTGTATTTGCCTAAGGTTGCGTCCGGTGGAACTTTAACAGTAACTTTCATCGGAAATTGCTGAACTCCTTTTGGAATTACAAAATTATTTCCATTTTCTATTGTGAACCAACTGTTTATTTTTTCTGCGTCAACGGTGGCAACGGCATTAAGGGCAACATCCGGCTGGCTCTGAACCAAAATAATATCTTCTTGGAAAACAGAACCGGGCACAAGATTTTTGTTTGAAACAGATGAGGGCGACACTCCAAACCCGCCCGCCAAGGCGATATTTTTTTGAAAGGCAGAAAATAACAATGCTGTAAATAAAAATAAAAGTATTTTGGTTTTTGGATTCATAATGTTATTTATATTAGTGCGCAACTGCTGCAAATGTAACATCTCCCGAGCATGTTCCGTTCACACCATTTGGAACGGTAGTCTGCCAATAAGAATCAGCTGTAACGGGAGTTCCTGTTGTTTGAGCAGCTATGTTTGCAGCCACCAGCGTTGGTGTGCCCGAAAGAGCCGTGCCATCGCCATACGAAAAACTGGACGTTGCATATTGTTCATCTCCCTTTGGAATACTCCCCAAGATTGTACAAGTTAAATCGGCTCCGGAAAGATTGTAATCAATTGCGATGTTTCCCGTGTTTGTAACTGTTGCCTTGTGGTCGCCGGTTGAATTTGCCCCATTAGCAACAGAACCGTAAGTTATTGATGACGTAACCTCAAGAGCCGTTGTTGAATCAAGTGCAATTCCCGAAGAAGAATTTGCGGTTCCAACATCACCTCCGCCACTGCCGTCATAAGGTGTTATTGTCACTTTCCATGCCGTTGATGTGCTTCCGGGAATCGCGTAATATTGCAAATTAAAAGTTGATACCGTAGGATTGCCACCACTCAAGGTGTAGGTTGTGTCGGTTCCGCCTGAGCAGTTTGCCGAATCGGCAATTATGGTCGCGTGAGAAATTGTTTCAAAATAACAATTTGTGTTATCGGCATTTCCGGCCGATGTGCAGGTTGTGCCATTCCTATAAACAGCCACTGTAACGTGGTTTAAATCCACGCATCCGTTAGCGTCTGTGATAGTGCCTGTCACCGCAATTGGTGTGGTTGTGCCTTCGGTTAAAACTATTTCTGAATTAGTATTGTAGTTTCCAACAAGAGTTGCGCTTGTTGCAACCGGAGCAACATTTCCCACTGTAACAGAAGCAGTGGACACATAATTTAAGGTGGCCGGCAAAAATCGCCTGAATTTTTCAAAATCTTTTGTCAAAACGTTTGTGTTTTATCCTGCAGGCAATTATCTTGTCCACAATTTCATCCGGTAACTCATTGGGATGATGATGCGGACGGGAAGATATTGTCGGTATTATCCAAGAACCTCCGGGACGCATCTTTTTACACCATTTACTTACCGCTCCTTTGGTATATCCGAAATATCTCGCGACTTCGCTGATTGATTTACCTGATCTGACCATATTTACTGCCCGAGCTCGCAACCTCGGAGCTCTGGGATTGCTTGTGTATGCCATATTTAGAAACATTTAATGATAATGAATTATCTTACACTAATTTATCAAAAAGTGTTTCCAAGGTATTGAGCTATTGCGTAAATATTGACAATATAATATTATTATGATAGTATACACCCAGTTCTTCACAATTTATTTTTTCCGCACCCATGGGGTGCATTTGTGAAGCTAAAACCCTTTTCCACTGTCTTTTGACAGTTAGGGAGAAAAAAATGAGTACTTCGGTAGTATTGCGTGGCGGTCTTGAAGGCAACAGCAACAATGGTCATTCGGCCAAGGAAGCCGTTCCGGCCAACAAAAAGCAGCAAGACGGTCAGGAAATCCTCAAAAAGGCTCGCCAGGCCATCGCAGCAAAGCAGAAGGTTTCGTTGAGCTTTTTACAGACGAAACCGGTTGTCAAAGACGAGGCCGGCCGCATGACAGACGAAGCGGTGGCGGCCCACGCCAACGACATCGCCATGGGGGCATATGAATGGACCCTCAACGTCGGCAAGGACTTTCTCCGGAGCCTCGATCGCAAGATTGAGGACATCGGACCGGAAGTTTTGCTGGCGAAGGTCAGCTTCGGCGACAAGAAAAACCAAGAAGTGCGCGACGAGTACGAGTTGTTTCTCGGCTCGTTGCAGCTCTACACCCCGGACAACGACGACACTCTCTCCGAACAGGCGGCCATTCCGGGCCAAGAAGACTACGTCAAGAGTCTTTGCGTTCGCGTGGTTTACACCACGCACATCGCACTGATTGTTGACCAGGTCAACTACGTGCCCTGCGGCCCCGAAGGCAAGGACGAGCTGGAAGGTATCGTCCTCTCCGCCAAGGAGACTTCGGAGAACAACGCCAAGTCGGTCTTCACCAAGACCGATCCCAAAAACGGCGAGAAGCCGGTTTGGGTCTTCGGCAAGGCCAGTTGGCTGGCCCCGAAGGTGTTCGGCCGCTATCGCGAGTTCGCTCGCGAGAAGCTGTACGAGGCGATTCAGAAGAAGGTTCACGAGCTGGCCAAAGATCACGCGGCCGTCGTCCAACAGCAGAAGCAGGAAGTTTCTGCCTCGGACGAAAATAGCGTGACCCCCGACGAGCTCCTTTTCGGAGATCTTACCGACGTCAACAACAAAACGACGGTGGTTTCCTGGAAGTTCCAGCGGCGCGACAACGCCATCAAGCTGGAGCGGCGGGGCGAGAAGCTCTACATCAAGTCGGCCCTCGGCAAACCTGCCGAGGATCTGGCTGCGATGAAAGAGAAGGTCTCGGGCGAACCCTTCGTCATGCTCAAGCACATTCTCTCCCGAGACGGAGAGCATCTCTGCTTGGAGCAGGAAGGGCGGTACAAGTTCGACGGCTACGTCGCGGCTATGGCCATGACGTGCTGGATCCGCACCGGATTCAAGTACTGCTTGGGTGACAGCCGTTTTCTTCCCAAAGACGACACCCAGGTAGAAGCCACCAAGCCAGAACCCGCCCCCATCGCCAAGAAGGACCGCCCGGTCAAGCCCATCGGCGAACTCCTGACCGACAAGGAGTTCTTGTTCTATCGCGGCATCGGCGAGTACGATCTGGTCTTCGAGACCGGATTTCATTACGAGCCCCGTGGCGAGGACAACAAGCCGACCGGTCAAAAGTTCGACATCACCGAACGGGCAACCGCACGCGTCGAACGCAAGTTGCTGGAAGACGGCAAAACGAAGCTCGCCCTCAAGGCGATCTCGTCTGCCGAACTCACTCAGCTTCTGGCGGCCGGTGGCGCCATCGAAGGTCACGAGTACTTCGAAGGCCCCAAGGGTTTCGTTTTGACCCTTGGCATCAGCCAGGCCTTTGGCCGGCTGAAGAAGTCAGAGGCGGAAGCCTCCTAGGACTCTTTTGAGTCAGATTGTTTAAGGCGTTGCGTATTTGCACTTCGGTGCATTACGCAACGCCTTCTTTATTTACAAAAAATTCTTGAATTTTCTTTTAAAATGTGCTAAATTATTCATATATGAATCAACTTTTAAAAAATTTTATATTTGTAGTTTTAATCCTTCTTGTTATTGGAGGAATTTTTAGTTTATTTTATTTCCCAACTTCAACCCCAACGCAAGTTTCAGTTACTCAACTTGTCAGCGACATAAATAATAATAAGGTCAAAGAAATTGACGTCTCTGGAGACTCTTTAAATGTTATTTACACCGACAATAAAACCGCCGAATCAATGAAAGAAACCGGAATTGGATTGACTGATTTGTTGATTAATTTGGGTGTCAACAAAGACAACTTACAAAAAGTAAATGTTTCCAACCAAGTCGCCAAACAAGATTTTTGGTCTTGGATGATTCCGCTTTTGTCGGTTCTTTTGCCGGTGGCATTTTTTGGAATAATCTTTTGGATGATGTTTAAGAATGCAAAAACCGGAGCTATGCAAGCTTTTGATTTTACAAAAGCTCGTGCCAGAATTTTTGGTGCCGAAGGACACGACAAACAAAAAATAACATTCAAAGATGTTGCCGGATTAAAAGAAGCCAAAGAAGAATTGGTTGAAATTGTGGACTTTTTGAAATTTCCAAAAAAATATTTAGCAATGGGAGCTAAAATTCCAAGGGGAGTTTTATTAGTTGGAGGAGCCGGAGTTGGAAAAACGTTGCTCGCCCGCGCTGTTGCCGGTGAAGCCAATGTTCCATTTTTATCAATTTCAGGTTCTGAATTTGTGGAAATGTTTGTTGGAGTCGGTTCAGCTCGCGTGAGAGATTTATTTGCCATGGCCAAAAAATCTTCGCCGTCAATTATTTTTATTGATGAGTTGGACGCCATTGGAAGGCATAGAGGTTCTGGAATTGGAGGGGGACATGATGAAAGAGAACAAACTTTAAACCAAATTTTAGTTGAAATGGACGGTTTTGAAAAAGAAACCGGAGTTATTATTTTAGCCGCCACCAACAGACCAGACATTTTAGACCCAGCCCTTTTAAGGCCAGGAAGATTCGACAGAAAAATTGTTTTAGATCCACCAGATGTTCATGATAGAGAAGAAATTTTAAAAATTCACTCAAAAGATAAACCCCTAGCGGCTGATGTAAATTTTAAAGAAGTCGCCGAAAGAACTCCAGGATTTTCAGGAGCCGATTTAGCCAACGTTGCCAACGAGGCTGCATTGTTAACTGCCAGACAAAATAAAACAGCGGTTGACCAAAAAGAATTTTTAGATGCAATTGAAAAAGTTTTATTGGGCCCCGAAAGAAAATCTCATCTTTTATCTAAAGATGAGAAAAAAATTACCGCTTACCACGAAGCCGGACACGCTTTAGTTGCCAGCTTTATGCCAGATACAGAACCGGTCAGAAAAATTTCCATCATCTCGCGCGGAATGGCCGGTGGATACACTTTACAAGCTCCTTCTGAAGTTAAAAGATTAAAAACAAGAACCGGTTTTACTTCTGAAATTGCCACTTTACTTGGTGGCTATGTTGCTGAAAAAATACAATTTGGAGAAATGACAACCGGAGCTTCCAATGATTTGGGCAGAGCTTCAGAAATGGCCAGAAAATTAGTCAAAGATTATGGAATGTCATCACTTGGACCAATTACTTTCGGAGATAAGGAAGAAATGGTATATTTGGGAAAAGAAGTTTCCGAACAAAGAAATTATTCTGAAAAAATTGCCGAGAGAATTGATGAAGAAGTTGACATGGTAATAAAAGAAGCTCACAAAAAAGCAGAAGTTATTTTAATCAAACACAAAGATTTACTTGAAAAAGTTGCTCAAAGATTAATTGAAAAAGAAATAATAGAACGCGAAGAATACGAAAAAATTATAAAGTCTAAGTAGTTTTTTAACCCGTCATCCCCGACCTGATCGGGGATCCAGATTCGTTTTAACCTGGATTCCCGCCTTCGCGGGAATGACAATGAGGGCGTGTAGCTCAGTTGGTAGAGCGGTCGTCTTATACACGACTGGTCCCAGGTTCGAGTCCTGGCACGCCCACCCTGTGGATAAAAGCACATTTACATCCGAACCAGTGATTGATATAATTAGTTTATGGAATCAAGATTTTTGAATCTAAAAAGTCGGGCGACATCCCTAAGAAAAAGAGGACTTTCCTTTAGATATATAGAAAATAAACTTGGAATTCCCCGCTCAACTTTAAGCGGTTGGTTTAAAGATATAAAATTATCAAAAAAGCAAGAAAAAAAATTGTTTGATAATTGGAATAATGGATTATCAAATGCCCGCAAAAAAGCAACCCAATGGCATATACAAGACGGAGAAAACAGAAGGGTAGCGATAAAAACAGAGGTTAAAAGTTTTATTTCAGATATAAATATAGATAAAAGGTTGGGTGAATTGCTAATGGCAGTATTTTATCTGGCGGAAGGAGGAAAAACTGAAAATAGTTTTGTAATAGCAAATTCAAACCCAAAAATACTCGTAGGAATTGTCAGCCTTCAAAGATATTTATACAAATTAGATGAATCAAAATTCAGGTGCTGTCTTCATTTAAGAATGGACCAAGATGAAATCAAGTTAAAAAAGTTTTGGTCAGAAAAATTAAATATTCCAGAATCAAAATTCTTAAAAACTCAATTTGATAAAAGAACAATTAAAAAAACCTACGACCATTACAAAGGAGTCTGCGTTCTTCAATATTATGATATGGCACTTCAAAGAAGAATTCTTTATTTGGGAGATGAAATATTACAAATTTTAAGTAATAATTTGCGCGATTAGCTCATTTGGCTAGAGCGCCTCGTTGACGTCGAGGAGGTGGCAGGTCCGAATCCTGCATCGCGCACAAAATCAATAAATATGAATTACACTGGTGTAATTATTGAAGAAAGCTTGGAAAACAAAGATATTTTAAAAGATGTAAAGATTTTGAGTACAAAGGTTGAGCAGGTTACAGAAAAACACAAAACTCCATGGCTAAAACAATGGACGTTGCATACTATTGAAATCGGCGCAGATAAGGCCTCAAAAATTTCTATTGAATTAAGCAAATGTTTGGAATCCACGCATAATTGGTACGCAGATTTTAAAAATGACAAACTGCATTTTATAGTTTTTAGAAATAAAGTTTTCAGAATTGACCGAACAAGCAGGGAGCAATATGATCAAGCCAAAAAATATGGCGTTTCTTTAGGAATTCCTGAATATCAGGTTGATTTTCATCCAGATATAAAAGAATGGAAAAGATAACAAAAATATGGATATAAAAATAATTTACGAAGATGGGGATGTTTTGGTGGTTGATAAACCGGCCGGAATTGTGGTTTTTCCGGAGGGGCAGACTTTAAAAAGTGGGGAGAAAACTTTGATTGATTATTTGATAGAAAAATATTCTGACTTAAAAAATGCCGGAGAGGCCCCAAGATATGGAATTGTTCATAGGTTGGACAAAGATACTTCGGGTATATTATTAGTGGCAAAAAGCACTGAGGGCTTGATTTTTTTGCAAAAACAGTTTAAAAATAGAGAGGTAGAGAAAAAATACGTTTGTTTGGTGGAAGGGGTTATGGAAAATGATTTGGGCACAATTGAAACACTGATTGCCAGAGCAAAAGGCGACCCGCGAAAACAAAAAGCTTATTCTGTTTTAAACGCGCCAAAATCAGCCAGAGAGGCAATTACAGAGTATAAAGTTTTAGAAAAATTCAAAGATTATACTTTACTGGAAGTGGAAATAAAAACAGGAAGACGCCACCAAATACGGTGTCATTTTTCTTATTTACAACACCCGATTGCAGGAGACAAATTGTACGCTTTTAAAAATTCCAAAACACCAGAAGGCCTAACAAGGCAATTTCTGCACGCAAAACAACTTAAAATCCAATTACCCGACGGCAAGATTCATGAGTTTATATCTGAATTGCCCGAAGAACTAAAACAAGTATTAAAAAATTTAAATATATGACAACACTATTAGAAAAATTTAATAAAGAACAAGAAAGAAAATTGCCAGATTTACGACCGGGCGATACAATTAAAGTACACCAAAAAATCAAAGATGGAGACAAAGAAAGAATTCAAATTTTTGAAGGTGTAATTATTGCCAAAAAACACGGTACAGGAATTCCTGCAACAATAACAGTAAGAAAAGTTGTTGATGGAGTTGGAGTTGAAAGAATTTTCCCAATTCATACGCCGGCTGTTGAAAAATTTGAAATTGTTAGAAGCGCCAAAGTCAGAAGAGCAAAACTTTATTACTTAAGAACCGCCAAAGGTAAGAAAGCTAAATTAAAAAGAAAAGATTTGGCCGTGGCCATTGCCGACAAACCGGCCGAAGAACAAGGGGTCGTGGAAGCTTCAGCTGAAGTTGAAGAAATAATCAAAACAGACGAAACGCCAAAATAATTTTGGCATGCGCGGGTGGTGAAATGGCAGACACGCCAGCCTAAGGAGCTGGTGCCCTTAAAAGCATGCAGGTTCGACTCCTGTCCCGCGCACCCGTTTTGGGCGCTTAGCTCAGCTGGTAGAGCATCTCATTTACACTGAGAGGGTCATAGGTTCGAGTCCTATAGCGCCCACAAAACAAATTTAAAATTTACGCCGAGGTAGCTCAGTGGTAGAGCACTGCTCTGAAAAAGCAGTGGTCGAAGGTCCGATTCCTTTCCTCGGCACCATTTGCCAGAAATTATAATTGCGGGTGTCGTATAGTGGTTATTATATGTCCTTGCCAAGGATAAGACGGCGGTTCGACTCCGCTCACCCGCTCATGATCGGAAATTCTGCAACGAATTTCCCAAATTCCCGACTATTTTGAGGTATTTTAAGCGGTTCTAACCTGCTTATTTCCAGTTTTAGTAACTATGCATTTTCCAGTTTTTTGATCACATTTTTGAGTATTAGGGTCACAGCATGTTTGCACTATTCCCTTGGTTGAAGCTGAGGGACATGTCTTTCCGGCACAACAAGCTGAAGGGTTCAGAGGGTTTAATGGATCGTTTGTACCAGTATGCACACCCTTAGGATCAGGAGGATTATTATACATCGGATCGGTTCCCGAATCACATTTGGATGGGGCACAGGAAGGGTCGGGCGAACTTGATGCTGGAGACACTGTATCTATTGCTGACGCTCCGTTTAATTGAGCTTTGAAAAAATAAAGAGAAAAGTTTTTGAATAGAGAAGTATTGAAGGATAAAAGTACATAAAAAATAACAACTAAAATGAGAAAAATTATAATTGAAATTTTTAAAAACTTATAAGAACTATTCCACATTTTTTTACCTTTATCGACCATTACTTAAAAAAAATAAAGTCATCTATTCTATAAAATAATTATCCTTTTGGATTTTCTATGGGCATGCCTTCAATAAAATTTGATTCTTTTTTTATTTCACCAACTGGGGGAATTTTATCTTCTATTGTTTCAGATTTTTCTTCTGGCCTTGATTCTTCGGGTTTTTCTTCTTTTTTCTGTTCCTCAAGTTTTTTGTCCACACGCTCCATGGCTTCTTTAGTTAAATCTTCATCAAATTTTTTAAAAAGTTCTGGTAGATTTTTAATAATTTCTGGCAATAATTTAATTCCTTCTTCGAAGGCCTTTGCTAGCGACTTAGCAACTTCAGGGTCAAGTTCTCCCATTGAATTGCTCTCAACATTTTTACCTTCCTTTGTTTTTCCCTTGTTTAAAATACTTTTTAAATCACCGGGATTAAATCCTTCAAATTCCTTAAATAATTCGTCAAGTTTTTCTTGTAGGATTTTCTCTTTCTCTTCCTTAATGAGATTCCCTTTTTCCTGCTGGCTTACAAGCTCTTCCTTTTGTTTTTCTAATGCATCTCGTTCGGCTTGTAACTTTTCTAGTTTTTCTTTATCTGATGCAGTGTTGGGCGGCTCATCTTCCATCGGGGGCAATCCTAGTTCTCCTCTTGCTTCGTCTAATTCTGATTTAGTCCCTTCAATTGATTCGGTCAATTTTGTAATTTCTTGCCCTTTAGTCCCAATCCCATCTTCTAAATTTTTTAACTGCTCTTCTGGCAATAATTCTGGTTGCTTTATTTCTTGCTTCTCTGATCCTTCAACTTCCAATTTTTCAGCATTAATATCCGTTCCTGTCTCATTGAGATTTGATTCCGAGCTGTTCAAATTTGGTTCACCTTCAAATTTATTTATCATATTATTTGATACGTATTAAATTAATTTATGCTTTATATTTCAATCCTAATAAAATTAACCCTTGGATATAGATATTTTAAATTCTCTGACTACAGCTTCTGCTGTTGCTTTAATTAAAGAATCTATGACTGGGATTTTTTCTGAAAGAAACGATGAAATTCTTTTATCGTCATTGATTTCAATCAAATTGATGATTTCTTCTTGGTCTTCCTTTTTCAGTAAATCTAATATTTCTAAAACAACTTTTCTTTGTATATTCTCTTCCAGTTTTTTCATAATCTTGCCAATTTTATCCTGTGGCAGTTTTTCTATGCCAAGTTTAGAAATTATATTTTTTTTGATTTGATTGTCTATCATATAATTATTTTACTATTCTTGAATTTTCGTGCATATGTTTAATTTCAGCTCGTTTAATTTTCAATCTTTGTTGAACATTATCATGTACATTATCCGTAAAACCACCCTGTCTACTTTCAGTTTTTTGAGGTGCTGAATTTTCAACAGAAGGTTTTTCCGCATTGCAACCTACGGCTAAAAAAGAAGAACCTACCAACATAGTCGTAGCCATGAATTTTTTAAAACCTGATAATGTTTTTTTGTCGTGTTTTGCTTCTTGGCGACTTATTTCATTATCTTGTTTTTCTAATACACCATCAACCCTTTCCTCTATTGGGACTTGCTCGCTTCTTGTTTCTTGCTGTATTGGTTGCTCATCTGTAATATTTTCTGCATCTTGCTGTTCTTGATTATTGAGTTGCTCAAAACTATTTCTCATAAATTTTTTGCACTATTTTAATTTAGTTAGAGGAGGCTACTTTTTCATCTTTTTCAAGGACTCCTGTCTGTTCGGCACTTTCTAAACTTTGTTTTTCTTTTTCAGACGTCAATTCATCACCTTCTTTGCTGTTGCCACCTGCTTCAAAGCTGTTCATATTAAGGCTTACGTCTATTGCCATAACATACTGCTCTTTTCCTTTTTCCGTATTAAAACTAGAAAAGGATATTTTTACTGGCAATGCGAAGTGCACAGGACCAGCATCTTTATTTTTTGCCCAATCTTCTGTTCCTTCTGTGATTACATATTTAATTTTAAATACAAGAAGATCCTTGGCTTTCTCGCCATTCTCACTATTTTCAAAATCGCTCTGAAAATTTTTTGACAGTTCTTGTGTGGCTTGATTAACATATTCTTCAACAAATTGTTCCTTCATTTTTTCTAATTCTTCCTCCATCTCCTTCTTTGTTTTTTCATTTTCCTCTTCAAAGCGTTTTTCAATCTCATGCTCTTTTGTTTCCTTTGACCTCTCGGCTTCTGTTTCTTCTGGCACGCTAAGATATTTTGATTCTATGTTTTCAGTTTCTTCAACAGCTTGTTCTAGATTTTCTCTAGTACGGTCGCCAGCTTTGCTGTTGGCTGTTGTGAGTGCTGCGGGCGGTAATCCAAAACTTTCTCGCATACTATTAATTTCTTTTTTGTCCTTAGATATTTCTTCTTCAGCACGCCTCACATTTTCACTCAAGCCCAAAACTAAATCATATTTTTTCTCAATATCACCCAACCCGATAGAATTATCGGTAGTAGTTTCGTTTATTTCTCCGTTATTGTTTTCTAATAATTCCGCTCCCGCCTCATTTTTTTTCGGGCTTACTTCTGTGGGTTCTGCTGGACTCAAAGAATCTATTTTGGGTAGCTCTTGTGATGTTGCCATAATTTTAATTTAGCTTTAATTATTTTTTAATTTTACACCCGCACAGAAAATAATCAAGCTCCGGTTAATACCCCCCACTTACTAAAATTCATTGATTTTAGCCTCTTTTTCTGATAAACTTGGAATAAAGAAGCGATCGCTGGTTGTCTGCCAATAGGTTCTGATTGAATCGACTATCCCGCTCCAATAAAAAGTCGCCTTTCTGGCGATTTTTTGATATCATAATTAAATAAATAAATTTATGACAAACAAAAAAACAAAAATTATTGCAACTATCGGACCAGTATCCGAGTCGGAACAGGTATTGGAAAAATTAATTGAAATTGGAATTGATGGAGCCAGACTAAATTTTTCGCACGGATCCCATGATGAACACGGCAATAGAATAAAATTAATCAGAAAAATCTGCAAAAAATTAGACATGCATGTAGCAATTATTGCCGACATTCAGGGGCCTAAAATTAGAATTGGAATTTTACCGGAAAACGGAATTGAACTTAAAAATGGAGAGGAAATAACAATTGATTCCGGAACCAGAGAATATTACGACAGCAAAATTCCTTTACCATCTTTGCTGTTCCGCGATGGAACAAAAGACGGACATATTGTATTTTTAGATGATGGAACTATTCAAATTAAAATAACCGGTCACAAGGCGGGGGTTTTTAAAGCTACCGTGCTGAAGGGGGGTATTTTATTCTCTAAAAAGGGGGTCAATGTGCCTTCATTGGAAATTACTTCCTCAATATTAAACGCCAAAGACAAAGCCGATATAAAGTTTGCGGTAAAAGCCGGAGCCGATTACATTGCCCTTTCATTTTTAAGAAATGTGCAGGATGTTAAAGATGCAAAAAAGTTCTTAGGAAAATCCGATATAAAAATTATTGCCAAAATTGAAAGACCCGAAGCATTAATAAACATTGATGAAATAATTGAAGAGGCAGATGCAATAATGGTGGCTCGCGGAGACTTGGGAATTGAAACTCCACTTTGGGAATTACCCGTAAGGCAAAAAGAAATTATTGATAAGGTAAGAAGAAAAATGAAACCTGTAATTGTTGCCACTCAAATGCTGGACTCAATGATACGAAACCCAATCCCAACAAGAGCCGAAGTTTCAGACGTGGCAAATGCGGTTTTTGATTCAACTGACTGCGTTATGCTTTCGGGAGAATCGGCAAACGGAAAATATCCGGTTGAAGCAGTGGACATGATGAAAAAAATATTAGTGGCCACAGACAGTTATCAAAATTCTTTGCACAAAAACTTTGAAGAAAAAATTGAAGCTTCAGAATCTGTATCCGTTGCCCGCTCGGCCGTAAACATTGCCGAAGAGTCAAAAGCAAAAGCAATTATTGTTGCAGCCAGAGAAGGACGCACAGCAAAAGCCATTTCTTATTTTGGGCCAAAAACGCCAATTATTGCCATAACCAAAGATGCTAAAGTCGCCAATCTGTTAACATTAACGTGGGGGATAACACCATTGCTGGTTAAAGGAGAAAAAATAATTGACTCTGCAAAAAAGATACTACAAGAATCGGAATTTTTAAAAACAGGGGACAAGATAGTCTGCGTGCACAACCCAAAATTTGAAAAAGACATAAGTTCATACACAATCACAACCGAAACAATTTAATTTTTTAAACAAGAGCCACCTTTTAATAGGGGTGGTTTTTGTTTTTATCTTTTTTGTGATAAAATAAGATAAATAAAGATAAAAACAAAACTATGTCAGATAAATTTACGAATTTGTACGACTTTGTTGATTTTGCCCGCGCCAACAGAAAGTACCCCGACAGCACGGCAAACAATTTAAAGTCGGCAATAAAAATTTTTGAGAAAGAATTAAACGCAGAAGAGTTAAAATCTATTAATATGGTGGAAGACAGCATAGGAGAGATTTTTAGAAGTTTGGTTATTGCCCACAAAGACAAAAGCATAGTATCTTTAAATACTTACAAAGCCCGCATGCTTAAAATAATTAAAGACTACAAAAAATACGGCGTGGATCCAGCCAAAATGCAAAGGTGGCAAACCAAGGAAAAGAAATCCACACCCCTGTTAATTAAAAAAGATAAACCAGATACAAAAAAGATAATTTTATCTACTCTTATCCACGACCCTGTGGACAACTGCCATAAGATAAAACTTTCTTTCGATTGCGGGGAAGTGGAAATAAGGATTCCAAAAGATATAACCCAAAAAGACGCGAAAACAATCAAAAGCGTAATCGACTCTCTAACTACGCAAACTCTTGACAACTAACATAAAAAATGATATGATTTATTTAGCATACCTCAAGAAAGGAGGGAAAAATGAAAGACAAAAATATTCTCAGTGCGCGAGGAAAAGCGCTGAGAAAAGCTAGGATCGCTGTCGAAATGTCGGCAGCCGGCTTGGCAGAAAGAATGGGTGGGATGTTATCGGCGGCAGCTATTTACGCCTACGAAAGTGGACGAGTAATGCTTTCCTCCGAACGCGCCGTTAGGATTGCCGGAATTCTAGGCGTCGAACCCAAAGAGCTTCTGCCTGATTTAATGAACGCAGAAGAATCTCAATCTTTAACGGTTGCTGCTGAGTCGGAAAAAATCCGAATCGCTTCCGTTACTGTCACTATTAACGGTGACGGTGTTAATATCAAGACCACTATTCCCCGTGGGGGTCTTCTGCAAATCATGCTCGACGGCAAAGAATTGCACGCCATAAGGATTGGCTGAGTGCTCTTTGCCGGAGATCGCGCCAAAAAACAAAAGCCCGACGGTTCACAAATGAACTGTCGGGCTCTTTTCTTGCTTAAATTTTATCTTGCGTATTCTATTACTCTTGTTTCGCGCATTACGGTTACTTTTATTTCGCCGGGGTATTTTAATTCTTGTTCAATTTGTTCGGCGATTCCTTTGGCGATTTTGGTGGCGGCTAAGTCGTCAACTTTATCGGATTTTACGAAAACTCTTATTTCTCGGCCGGCTTGAATGGCGTAGGTTTTTTCTACACCTTCAAATTTGTTGGCGATGTCTTCTAAGTCTTTTAATCTTTGCAAATAGTTTTCAATTGTATCTTTTCTGGCGCCCGGTCTTGAGCCCGAAATGGCGTCGGCAACGTTTACAATGGCGGCTTCCAACGAATCAACAGGATAGTCGCCATGGTGAGATCTCATACCTTTTATAACAGCTTCGGATTCGCCGAATTTTTCCATTATTTTAATTCCAATTTCAATGTGGCTTCCTTGAATTTGCTGGTCAATTGCTTTTCCTATATCGTGCAAAAGTCCGGCGCGCTTGGCAACTTTGCTGTCGGCTTTAAGTTCAAAAGCAATTGTTTCAGCAATTAATGCCACTTCCATTGAGTGCAACAAAACGTTTTGACCGTAAGAAGTTCTGTAAAACAATCTTCCTAAAATTTGCACAAGTTTGTCATTCATTCCTAAAATTCCAACGTCATAAACTGCTTTTTCTCCGGCTTCCTTGATTTTTTGGGCAATTTCCTGCTTTGCCTCTTCAATTTTTTCTTCTATTTTTGCCGGCTGAATTCTACCATCGGCAATCAATTTATCTAAAGCAACTTTTGCAATTTGGCGCCTCACCGGATTAAAACAAGAAATTACAACTGATTCGGGAGTTTCGTCCACAATAAGCTCAACACCGGTCAGTTTTTCAAACGTACGAATATTTCTTCCTTCTTTTCCAATAATTCTGCCCTTTAATTCTTCATTTGCCAAAATTATTGTTGTGGTGGACAATTCTTGGGTCTGGGGGACTGCGCATTTTTGAATTGCCATTGTAACAATTTCACGGGCCCTTAAATCAAACTTTTCTTTATTTGATTGGTCCAACTTTCTCATTTTGTTCAAAATTTCTTTTTCACTTTCAATTTCAACCAATGCCAGTAATTCTTTTTTGGCATCTTCGCGAGATAAGTCTGCCACTTTTTCAAGCTTGGTTTCGGCTTCTTTTCTTAATTCATCCAAACCTTCTTTTACAACTTTCAACTTTTCCACTTTTTCTCCAAGCTCTTTTTCTTTTGTTTCAAAAGATGCAATTCTTTCTGTAAGCAAAGTTTCTCTTTTTAACAAAACCTGCTGTGCGTTTAAAGATTCTTTTCTTCTTTCATCAATGTCTTTTTGTGTTTTTTCCAAAATTTCTGCAGATTTTTTTTCTGCATTTTTCACCATATCACCGGTTTCCTGCTTAACATCTATAACTCTTTTTTGCAATTTTGCCTCAAGCGATCCGGCTCTTTTTTTAGCTAAACGTTGGCGCATATAATATCCAACACCGCCCCCAATAACCAAAGCCAAAACTGCGACTATAATCGATATAACATCATTCATAATTTTGATTTTTAAACTAATAAAACTCACTTTTCAGTGAGCACGCATAAGATGTATTTTTTGGAGATTTACTTTCCGCCGATTACCTCATCAATCAAGCCATATTTTTTGGCTTCTTCGGCGGTTAAATAAAAATCTCTGTCGGTGTCTTTGACAACTTTAGCTAATGGCTGTCCGGTATGAGAAGCTATAATTTTATTCAACTTCTCTTTCATATGTATAATCTGTTTTGCAGTAATTTCTATGTCGGTTGCCTGACCTTGCATTCCTCCTGCAACTTGATGCAAAAGTATTTCGGCATTAGGCAAAGAAAATCTCTTTCCTTTTGTGCCTGCCGCCAAAAGAACTGCCGCCATTGAGGCGTTCAATCCAATGCAAATGGTGGAAACCGGGCATTTTAAATACTGCATTGTGTCATAAATAGCTAAGCCCGCTGTAACTGAACCCCCTGGGCTGTTTATATAAAGCTTAATGTCTCTTTTTGAGTCTTTAGACGCTAAATAAAGCATCTGGGCAATTACCACATTGGCATTCATATCTGTAACCGGCCCAGCCAAAAAGATTATGCGCTCTTCTAAAAGCCTTGAAAATATATCGTATGCGCGCTCACCGCGCTGTGTTTTTTCTACAATAGTTGGTACTATTGGCATTCTTCGTTAATTTTTAATTATTAATTTCTATTTTATTTCTTTTGTAGTTATAATTGCCGGAATTATTAATCCTAAAAGTGACGCACCAAAAACGGCCAGAAACGCGCTTAACAAAGCTAAAAGTATAAATCCGAAATTTTTATATAATTTTTTTTGCCACAATAATAAACCAGAAATTATCAAGCAATAAATAACAGCCACTATAGTTCCTATTTGTACTCCTTGATGAAGCCCTTGATTAAATCCTTGGCTAAAAGTAGTTGCATTTGATGGCATAAGTATACCAGTTAATCCTCCCGCAATCATACCTAAAATTACGGCCAAAAGTAAATACGCCAAATAAAAACCTATGGCGTCTTTCCAATTCCTTTTATATGAAAAATTCGTTAAATTTTTAAACATATTTTTATGATTTTAATTATTTTTTAAAATTTGATTTTATAAATCCAGTCATGCGGGCCGGCGTTTAGAAATAAAACTTTGTCTTTGTCTAAAAATCTAAAAACAATTCTATAATTTTTATCTATACGGAAACTCCATATTTCTTTCCACTTTGGAGACAGTTTTTCTATGTTCTACGTGTAATTTATTTAGAAAAATTCTCCAAAATTTGAAAGATTTTTTCGTTTTGAATTACACCTTTAGTATACTCTTTTAACTCGTTTATGTCAATTTGTTTTAATTGTTCCGGTAAGTAATTTTTTACTGCTTTTCCAACTTCTTCATCCAGTTCCTTGTCAGAGACTTCCACGTTTTCTTTTCTTCCCAATTCACGCAAAACCAAAAATCCCCGCAATCTTTTTTCGGCTTCATTTCTGTAAGTTTCTTTAACTTGTTCTTCGGTTTGTTTTATGGACGATAAATATTCTTCAAAACTAATTTTGGCGGACTGTTCAATTCTGTGTTTAAAACCGTGCACTAATCTGTCTTGTTCGTAAGTCACCATTGTTTCGGGCATTTCAAACTTGGAATTTTGGGCAATTTTTTCCAAAATTTCCGCGCGCACTCTTTGTTTTTCTTCTTCTTTTTTCTCTGCAGTAATTCCTTCTTTCATGCTGGTCTTAAGCGCAATCAAAGAATCAAAAGTCCCCATTTGTTTGGCAAATTCATCATTTAATTCTGGCAATTCCATTTTTTGAATCCCAATCACTTTTACTTTAAATGTTGCATTTTTCCCGGCCAAATCTTTTCTTGGAGCATTTTCGGGAAAGGTGACTGTGATTTCTTTTTCTTCACCGGATTTCATTCCAACAATTCCGGTTTCAAAACCCTTCATAAAACCGCCTTCGCCTAAAATAAATTTGTCATCAACGTCTTTTCCGTTATTGATTTCGGGATTATTATATTTTATTTCAACAAAATCTTTTAATTCTGCCGGTTCGTTTTTCAAAGTAAATTTTGCGCGAGTTTTTTGCAAATAATTTATTGAATCTAAAATTTCTTGTTCTGTTACCTCAACTTCTTTTCCTTTAACTGTTTTTGCAATTTCTTTGTAATCTGGCAATTCAGCATCGGGCAAAACTGTTATCACAGCAGTAAAAACAAATTCACTTCCTTTGGCAATTTTTTTTATGCTAACTTCCGGGTTTCCAACCGGTTCCAATTTATTTTCTTTTATGTAATCCATATAAACATGTTGAACAGCATGTTCGCCGGCTTCCATTAGCAAAGCTTCCGGTTTTAACTTTTCTTCAACCATAGATGCCGGAGCTTTTCCTGCGCGAAATCCATCAACTTTAACGTGCCCCTTTAAATGTTCTAAAGCGTGCTCAAAATGCTCTTTGAACTCTTCGGCTGTCAATTCAAATGTTATTTCTATCTGACTTTTTGGTAACTTTTTTTGTTCTGTTTTCATTTATTAAAAATATAAATAATATTGTCTAATTTAGCATTTTTTTTTCAATAAATCAACCCCATAAAATTGCAAAAAAAATGCTTCGCAACCAACCGGTTGCGAAGCCCAATAAACTTACTCGCTAATACTAAACCAGCATTGACTGGTCGATGGTGTCCATTGATAAATCTTCGCGATCGGACGAACCCTCAATCGGGCGCCGATTCTCACCGCCATCGACATTCCTGCCACCGGTGCCTTCAAGTTTGCTCGCACACTTAACGCAATGAGTGGCATATGGAATCGCCTCAAGGCGAACTTTCGGAATTTTTGTCCCGCACTCTTCGCAAAAGCCATATTTGCCTTTGCGATTCAATTCAATAGCATGTTCAACGCGATTCAACTCACGGGTTTCCGCATCGGCCAGTTGCGAGCTAATCATGCTTTGGGCCGTATCTCGAGCTGCGTCGCCAATGTCTCGGCCGGTGTTTTCCATGCGGAGCTCGTGTAAAGCGCCCAAATCTTGGTCCAAAGCGCGCCGCAAATCACCGCGACGTTTTTCCAAAATTTGGAGGGGCGACAATTCTTCTTTTTTACGGGGTTTCATACGATTTATCCTTTCAATCGTATTAGGGGGGGGTGAAATGAAAAAGAGCAATCCCGAATTCGCATTTGAATCCGAACACTTGGTAAAATGGAATTATGAAAAACCAAAAAAAAGTTATCGCATATTGTAAAAAGCGAGCGGGACGAAATATTCATCTTGCTGTCGAAAAGTT
>Ga0114951_10002603_pt1 | contig 20189 bp, 20 predicted proteins | sample AM7aDNAmetaG_FD_88677 | JGI IMG/M metagenome (GOLD analysis project Ga0114951, IMG submission 88677) | Freshwater microbial communities from Finland to study Microbial Dark Matter (Phase II) - AM7a DNA metaG | ecosystem: Environmental > Aquatic > Freshwater > Lake | place: Finland: Lake Alinen... | reverse complement strand
ATATTGTATTATCAGATTTAAATATAACCCTTTTAATCAGGCAATTTCGTAATTACGCTGTATATTTTTGGTGATATTGGATTTTGGTCGAAATTGTAGCTACTTTTTATGGGGGGTCCGGAATGGGAAATTTATCATTCCAACCCATCGATCATTTTCATGTCATTCCTGAGATTCCCCGATTGAGGTGCCTGTTACAAGATGGCCGGACCCGGATGATCCAAATAATCGCCGGGAATTCCTGTGGGCGAAACCGGATAACCTCCTCCGTGGTATGAACGTGTAACCGTATACTATACTACTTGTTCATAATGGACTGTATCATGAACCAGGATCCACTGACCGGGGCGATTATCGGTCAGTTCTCTGGTTGGCAAGATGGTTCCGTCGGGATGTAATCCTGATACGTGTGGCGGGGATTTATTTTCATGTCCATGAGTTATAAGTGGGGATATCCTCAGCCGGCCCAGTTTTGCCTGATTATTCCTCAGGTCTTTTCCACCCATTCATGTACCGTACAATGTCATTTCCCAGTGGTGTACCGTTCCCGGTTTCATGTGATTTTTCCGGCTGCACGGTTTACCGGTGTACTTTCATCACGAACAGGATCAGGATAATTGTGTCAATTACCATAACCTGGATGGTGGACCGTCCTGTTCCGGGTCCTCCCTGTATATTGAACGTATGGTGTTTTTCTACCCTGCGGATTGTTTTTCCGGAATTTATTTTAAATCTTCATCCTTCTCAAGCAGGTGATCAAGGTCCAGGTGTTCAATGGTGATTTTACAATCATGCCTGATTTTTTTCGTCATTTCATCAATGTCCATCGTATCGAGACTCGCCAGGTCGCGGTCAATGTCTGATCCATCGTCTTTTGATTCGTTCTGGGTAAAAGGTTGTCCTTGTTGGAATTCCGGGATAACACACGAACCGGTCTCCTGAGCAGGACCCTTCCCGGACACCGTCGTTTCCAGTACAGGGGGATGTCCCGGTGGGTTGTTGTGTTCAAAATGAGCGGCAGGGACACCATTTCCAGAAATATCTTTATGTTTTTCGGTAACCGGGCTTGAGATAAGCGTCCTGACATGCGTTGCAGGGGCCATCCGGATTACCCCAGGGAGTGTCGCATGCGGGTTAAACTCCCTTGTCAGTGTAAGTTGAATGGGGTTCAACGTGGTAAGGTCCGCCCCGACTTTTGTATCCAGGAGGTTTTGCATCTTCTGCCAGGCAAGTTCTCCTTCAAGAGTATTGTAATCTGCAAGAATGATGATCCCCGAATCGAGGACCAGGGTGCATGTCTCTATCCCCCAGCTGATGACACAATACCCTGTAAACCTGTTTTTTTCCAGTTCATCAAGAAGCACATGAAGCAGTATTCCCTTCTTTATGGAATGGAATGTACCTCTCGGGAGTTTCATTATTAGGTGATATGCAACGCAATATTACATAGTTCTTTTTGATATACTTGAGTTTCTGCAAAATTCGGTTCTATTACGGCCCTTTGAAACAATTCCCATATCGATAGACGTCTCTTTAATAATGTAAAAACAGGGGCAAAACAGATCATGATTCGAAATCCAGTGGCTGGGAGATATACACCTATTGAGATATGCCATGTCCCGGGTAATGGGAGAGCATAACGAATCAGGGTCCGTTAAAGACGCGGATCCTGATAAAATAAGGGTATATCGGGTAGATAATTTTCAGAGTGAGAATATTGGTTATTTCATGAAACCAGGAATAATGGGGGCGGTAATAACCAAGTATACGGGGCTCATCAGGAGAGGATGACAGAATGCCATGGGGGAATGAAAATACCCCCCTTATTTTTGCAATAATGAGGCCGTAATCAGGTTGGTTTTTTCTCTCAAGGAAATCTCACTCCCGAAAGAAAGAATTCCCCCTGATCTCCTGTATACCCAGTGGATTCAGGAATAAATGGCATGAAAAATCAGCAAAGCAGGAAACATATTTATCATTTGTATGCCAGAAGTTCAGATTAGAGAGAGATCGTATATCTTGAGGGAAAAGTGGCATGCTCAAACAAATACTGGGTGAATTTCTTAAGGTGGAAGGAGTTTTTGCAGCGGTTATCGTCGGAAGAGATGGGTTTGTGATAGAGAGTGCCGTATCAGGAAAGATTGATATTGATGCACTTGGGGCGATGGCATCGACTGGTATGGGGACCTCGGAAGCGATGGGGATTGAACTTGGCAGGGGGAATCTCAATCTGATGCTGGTGGAACTTGAAAAGGGATCAATTATCCTGTCTCCCCTTTCTTCTAACGAATCGATTGCAATCATTGCGGACACAATGGCCAGTGTAGGAAGGATCAGGTATGAGCTGAAGAAGAACAAAGAACGATTGATGGCCGCCTTATAATAAAATGAACCTTTCTGAAGGGACTCATCTGGGATATATCAATAATCCACTCCAGGATACTGATATTCAGCGTATAATCGGCTTTGTCGGGCTGATTAAAATTTCAACCCAAAAAGGTGAAGGGGTCATCCTGATTGAGCATGGTACAATAATTGCCGCTTCTTTTATCTCCGGGAAGACAACCCATTTCGGTAGCAGGGCACTGGAAATTATTAATGCGACCACACCAGGGAGGATGGAACTCCGGAGCTATAATCCGTATGAATTTAAGGAAGCAGTGGAAGCCTGCAGGGATGGCAACTTCCTGCTCGTGGACGAACCCCGCCTCCCTGCAATTCCAGACCTGCTGGACGAGAATATACTCCAAAAGGTACTAGTCCAGCCAGGTGTAATTGCAGTTTCGGTATTTTCAGAGGGTTTTCCAATCCAGTCTCTGGGTACCGCAGATTTTGACCAGGTTGCCGCCATGGCAGAAGACCTGCTCAGGGTTGGATTTAGAATTGCCGAGGATATGAAGATCGGTCTGGTTGCCCGGATAGTACTTGAAACGAACTCGGGAAAAATTATTGTCGTCCCCTATGGGGATCTCTTCCTCTGTGTCTTTACCGGGCCTGATGCGAACATTGGCCTGATCCAGCAGGTCCTGAGAAGTATCCAGCGTGATGCAGGGTTACAGGACCCGGGCACCGGGTGGTCCCCTGCCGGTTCTGTATGATGGGTAGTTATTTGAATGAGAGATGATAGGATCCCTTTAATATTATAGATCAACGAATACCATCAATGCTACGCCCCGATGAATGATGATGACCTGGAGGAACAGAAGTTCCTCGAAAAAATTCTTGCAAAGAAGAAAGGTACTGATACCGGTACTTCCCCGTCAAAACCCGTCGAAGCCCCAGGGAAAGTGGAAGTCGCTGATATCGCTGACCTCATGAAACGCATCGGGGTCCAGAAAGTTCATCCTATACAGACGGAGCCACCATCATCGGTAGAAGAACCGGGAAAAGTCGGGGAAACCTCAGAACCAGAAAAAGTGCCGGTAACCTTGGTAGGAGAACGTGGAGAAGTTGGTGCAACCTCAGAACCAGAAAAAGTGCCGGTCACCGTGGTAGAAGAACGTGGAGAAGTTGGTGCAACCTCAGAACCAGAAAAAGTTCCGGTCACCGTGGTAGGAGAATCTGGAGAAGTCGGTGCAACCTCAGAACCAGAAAAAGTGCCGGTCAACGTGGTAGAAGAACCTGGAGAAGTCGGTGCAACCTCAGAACCAGAAAAAGTGCCGGTCAACGTGGTAGAAGAACCTGGAGAAGCCGATGCAACCTCAGAACCAGAAAAAGTGCCGGTCAACGTGGTAGAAGAACCTGGAGAAGTCGGGAAAACCCTGGAAACCGAAAAAGTAGAGGTACCAATCGCATCCACTATAACAAAGCCTCAACTTTCAGATTCCCTGCCAGCGAAATCCTCATCTGACACAGGACCGCCGGGTACGGCACCGGTGGTAATCGCGGACCGGAAACGGGTAAAAGCACCCGATTCAGCCAGCCCCGTCACCCGGGATACCCCTCCAACGACAATGAAATCTGCAAAAACAATATGGTCCGATGAACATACCGATCAGGATGAACAAATTGTCAGCGTTGATCAGATAAAGGAAATTAGTGGATTGATCCTCCCGAAAGGTGCAACATTTGCCATCGATGATTTGCGACTGACACGCCGGATCTCACCTTTTACCATGGCAGACGGTACCATACCGGAGGAAATTGAAAAGATATGGCAGGCCGGACTACCGGTGGGCGGTCTTTCCAGTATACGTATTGACCAGGAAGAGGGGGATTCGGCAGCGGCTGGTAAGAACCGGTTCCTTGACAAATTTAACCTGTTCAAGTTGATCGGGCATGAGACCGTGGAGTACAACCCGCGAATTCATGGCCCGCTGATCGATCTTATCCTGGCGCCAAGGCCCGGAGTTGAGGAGCTGGAGTTTTATCCTGTCAATGAGCCCTATGCCTATATCCGGGTGGTGTATGACAACGCCACACATGAGTATACATACACGGTGCTGGAACCGGTCCTCACAACAGCGGAGATGGACTTGTTCTTAGAATTAAAAGAACGGATCTTTGAACGGCTCGATGTTAATTCAAGGGATATTGTTCCTGAATTTGCAAAAATTACCCTTAAAAAAGTGACAGATGACATTATCGCAGATTATGGTCTGACCCTGTCACCCGTCCAGAGGGCAAAAATTCTCTACAACATGGAGAAAGAATTCCTCGGCCAGGGCCTGATCGATCCCATCATGCACGACAAATACATTGAAGATATCTCGTGTGACGGGGTCAATTCAGCAATTTTCGTGTATCACGCCCGGTACGAGTCAATGAAATCCAACCTCGTGTTCACCAATGCTGAGGAACTGGACTCATTTGTGACAAAACTCGCCCAGAGATCCGGGAAATATATCTCGATTGCAGCGCCGATGCTTGATGCGACCATGACCGACGGTTCCCGTATTCAGATGACCCTGGGCCAGGAAGTAACGGCGCACGGATCAACATTCACTGTCCGTAAATTCAGGGAAGAACCGATCACGCCCACAGACTTGATCGAATGGCATACCTTCTCACCCCTGTCAATCGCCTTTCTGTGGCTCGCAGTTGAAACCGGGAAATCCCTGCTCCTTGCCGGGGGTACTGCATCCGGGAAGACCACAGCGCTGAATGCGCTTGCACTGTTTATTCCCCCGCTTGCCAAGATCGTCACACTTGAGGATACCCGTGAACTAAAACTTCCGCATCCAAACTGGATCCCCAGTATCACCAGGGCATCGTTCGACTCTGAAGGCAAGGGGGAGATCGACATGTATGAATTGTTGAGGGCCGCACTCCGTCAGCGGCCGGAATATATCCTGGTCGGGGAAGTGCGTGGAAAGGAGGCCCAGACCTTGTTTCAGGCGATGAGTACCGGGCACGTGACGTATTCAACAATTCATGCAGATTCTGTTGCAAGTGTTGTCCACAGGATTGAAAACCCGCCGCTGGATGTACCGAGAAATATGCTTTCAGCGCTGGACCTCGTCTGCGTCCAGGTCCAGGCCCGGGTGGGTGGCCAGAGAATACGGAGAAATAAACAGATTATCGAGATCCTCGATATTGACCCACGGACAAACGAGTTAATCACGAACGAGGTATTCAAATGGAGACAGGTGACGGATGAAATTACCTATTCCGGTAAATCCTTCATATTAGAAGAAATTATGGAAGAAAGAGGATGGAATGAGGAGCGGATAAGGGAAGAGCTAAAGAGAAGGCAGGAAGTCCTCGAATGGATGCGTATCAAAAAAATCAGGCATTTCAGGGACGTTTCCAACATCCTGGTCTCTTATTTCCGGGATTCTGAAGCCGTGATACAGAAGGTAAGGGCCGAACTGTATGAATAGTTACGAACGCCTGTGCTTCAACCTCCTGGGGCCAAGGGTAAAAGCACGGCGTGAAAAATATTCGGAATTAAGAAAAGACCTGCTATCCTCCCGGATGCAAATTACCTTCGAGGTGTATCTGGCAACAGCATTTGTCACATCGATCCTCGTTGGTCTCGTCGCAGCCGCAGGGATAGGGGCGGTCACCTATATTTTCCAGTTGACCAAGCTGATCACGTACCGTGGGGCTGTCCCGGACGCACTAGTCCCGATTGCAAATTACAGCCTTTTCCTTGGGACTGTGGTTGTGACTATTATTTCACTCCTAGTTTTTGGAGGTATCACCTACCTGGTCTACAACCTGTACCCATCCGTTATTGCCGGGAACCGGCGTAGGAACATCGATGCTACCCTTCCCTATGCAATTAATTATATCACGGCCATGTCGACAGCCGGTATCCCGCCGGCCGAGATTTTCCGCCAGCTGGCAGACAGTGCGATTTATGGTGAAAGTTCTGTTGAAGCCCGGTATATTGTCCGTGAAATCGACATGTTCGGAAAAGACCTCATTAATGCCCTTCGGATCACCTCCGTCTCTACGCCCAGCATCAGGATGAAGGAATTTATCCAGGGGGCGATGGGCAGCATCTCGAGCGGGAGTAACCTGACGGTATATTTCCGGACAAAAGCCGAGCAGTATTCGATTGAAAACCGGCAGACACAGAAACTCTTCCTGGAAACCCTGGGTCTTATTGCAGAGTCTTACGTGACGGCAATGGTCGCAGGCCCGCTGTTCCTGATCATACTCCAGTCGATTATGTCGGTCATCGGGAACAACGCGAACCCCATCTTTCTGTTTGTGATCATCTACATGATGATCCCGCTGGGGAGTGTCATGTTTGTCATTATGATTAGTGCCATGACACCGGAGGGTTGAAATGGGCTTGATAGATAAAATCCCGGGTTTTGGTGGGAAAAAAAGGAGTTCCGGACACATAACAGGGAATAAAGCCCGGAATTCTGACGATGCAGAACGCGAAATTGAAGCGAGGCTCGAATATGACCGTGCTCACAGGACCGGGTTTGGCCGGTTCCTCAGGCACCCCCTGAAAGTGCTGACAGAGCAACCGGTGAATATTCTCATCGTATGTATACCGGTATCCCTTGCGTTCTTCCTCATCGGTACAGCAACGATGCTCCGGCAGTACGGCTTGTCAGTGCTGTTTACGACAACAATTATTGATGATATTGCGGTCATTTCAATCCTGATTGCCATCGGCCCCCTTTCCCTTCTCCAGATCCGGGAATCAAAACGAATTAAAAATCTCGAGGAAGCCCTGCCGAATTTCTTCCGTGATTTGGCAGGGATGAATGATAGCGGCATGACACTCCCGAATGCAGTCCACCTTGTATCCGCCGGAGAATACAGCACGCTGACACCATATATCCGTAAAATGGATAGTGAAATGTCATGGAATGTGCCATTTGTCCAGGCGATGTACCGTTTTGGGCAGCGGTTACGCACACCTCTGGCTGACAGGAGTGTTGACCTGATCGCGAAGGCGAGTAAGGCTGGTGGCGATGCGAGTGAAGTGCTCCGTGCCGCGGCGAATGACACCTATGAATTTGTGAAACTCAAAACCGAACGGAACAACAACATGATGATCTATGTCATTATTGTCCTGGTATCATTCCTGGTGTTCCTGTTTGTTATTTTTGTACTGGTCACGACATTTCTCTCCACGATGTCAACGGCTGCCCAGGCAGGGGGACAATCAGGTCCACAGTTTATTAAAAATCTCAATCTTTTCTTTTACAAGAGGTTGTTTGCTCATGCAGCCATGATCCAGGGAATTTTCTCCGGGCTTGTTGCCGGGCAGATGGGCGAAGGCAGCGCAATGGCAGGCCTCAAGTATTCAGCAATCATGCTGTTAATCGCATGGATTGCGTTCCGGTTCTTTGTATAACCGCCTGAACATTTGCGGTGGGGTGCATCCTGCCCGGGAACCTGGTACCCCGGGTGTTCATGTTACCGGGATCACTCCAGGTCAGGAAATATATTCATCATGGGGGCCCGGGAGCAGGACCGCACTACCCGATTCGCGTGGTAGAAGATCCCACGTTTACTTTTTCGGTGAAAAGGGCGATTATCACTCATATCCTATTGTCCAGGGGGTATTGTGGGTTCAGTGATGAAGGTGTGCCCCGGATCAGAAAAATTGTCCGGACAAAATCATTTTTTTCTGCTGTCAGAGAATTCCCATGTCAGACAGCCGTTTTGGAAGATATTCCTTCGTAACAAAATCAAGCCCGCGTGCGGCAAAAGCCTGCTGTTCTGATTTCATTCCCATCTTCAGCTGCAAATTGATCTGCTCCTTCCAGTAGTCTGTTGCAAAACGCGGGTCAGAAAGTTCACTCTGGAGCGCTGCAATATCACGTTCATTAAGGTGGTCTGAAGGGAGGTTGTAGTCCCGGATATCGCTGGGCTGCACACCGATAAACCTGGCCTGCGGTGTGGCAAGGATTTCCGACATATGGGCGCTTTTAATTGCTCCATAGGCGACACTCGCATAAATCCGGTATGACCACGGGTCACCATCAGTGAAAACGACCACCGGGAGCTTGAACTGGTCATTGATCCGGTTCAGGACACGACGTGTTGAACGGGCTGGCTGTCCTTTCAGGTGGACTAGAATCGCCTTGTAATCCTCATCAAACCCGTTCTCGATGAGCCTGGCGTACATACCGCCGGTCTCGATCGCCACTACAAATCTGGCGTCATGGTCAAGGAAATCGATGGTATCGACATTGGTCGGTATCTGGTAACCCGCCTCTCCGACGTCGTCTCTGCAATGGATCTTTCGTTCTCCTCTCCGTGTCACTTCTTTTAATTCAATCGGGCCGAAAATTGTTGCCCCGTCTTCTTCAGGTCGCAGATGAAAAGCTTCCCGCTGCATATCGGTGAGTATTTCAAGGTCTTCGATCAGGAAATTGCTCTCGTCCTGTGCGCCAAACTTTGCTTTTTTCCAGCCTTCAGAGATGTAATATAATTCTCTCAGTGTCGATGAACGGTTTTCACCGATCTGTTTTTTTAAAAACCAGATGACCCATGCCATCTTCAGGATATGCATCGCACTTTTTGCTGAGGCTGCTGAGCGTGTGCTCTCTTTCTCGCCATATTTCCAGACTTCACTCTCGTCATCGAATTCAATATTGTGTTTTGTACGGGTGGGCAGGTTAATGGAGGGAATGACCCCGCCCTTCATCTGGTCATACCAGTTTTGTGCAATTTTTTGCAGGCTTTCAATGGCTTTTCTATTGAGGTCTGATTTAGACATTAAGGTCCACCACCACGAGTTTTCCGGCCTCTATCCCCCTGATATCGAGGGTGCCGCCACCCCTGCCCTTCCAGGTAACTTTCCAACTGGCACCGGGTGTCAGCGGAATCTGCCATACCTTGGTAAACTCATTACCGACAGATGTGACAAAATCAGCCGGTGGTTTGGCACCTGCTGCATCATCCAGCGAAGTCTCGTACACTGATACGATACCGTCGAATGTAGTATAATTGTTCAGATCGATAGTGACCAACCCGTCTGTCAAATCCCTCTTTACGACCATTTTTCTCATGATACGCCCTTCAATGGGGCTGATATCAGGCACCGGCAGTTCGACAATCTCGCTGACTTTCGAGGCGATTTCGGGGATGATGGCACATACCGCCCGTGCACGGTCTTCGGCGAGCCGGTTCCTGTCCCTTCGCGAAAGAAACTGTTTTAAGTCGCGTCCCAGTTCCTGGAGGGCGAGGGTTACTTCCTTTTCGATTTCAGGAATTGATGCGATTGCGTCTTTGCTCTCGCTCGTGAAGGGAACATTTGTCGAGGCGACATGGACAAGGATGAGTAATGGCCCGATCGGAAGGCCCTGCTGGGAAATAGAGTAACTTTTCCAGTTTATCTCAGTGATGCAGCTGGTGATCGCACAGGCCCCCTGCTGGTACATAAGTGGTACCCGGTTTGCGAACCTGAGAATCTGTGCGTTTCCTTCAGGTGGAAGTTTTCCACCATATCCAAGGGCTGCCTCCACCATGAAAGGGTGTCCTGAAAACACCGAGCTGGGGCGGGTCCTGGCCCTGATAAAGTCCATCGGGAACTCTTTTTGAAGGCCCCTGATGATCAGGTCTTCCCCGATCGGCGAGAGACAGAGCGATGCAGGTGGAGCCGGGACATTCACCTGCTGCATCGCAGTGATTAATTGCCGCTGTTCATCCTTGGTTATTTCTTTTGCCGGTTTTTCCGGCGATATTCCTGAAATCTGGCACATTTCAATGGCAGTTTTCTTTCCGACGCGGGAAAAACCCAAAATAAGGAACTGTTCAACCGGGTCATCACTTGATGCAAGCATCCGTTGGAGCTGCCCGATCTCGATACCATGTGGGTGTGGCTGGATCGCCTTTGGACAGACGATGATTTCCGCGCTGACCCGTTCGAACGTCTCCGGCTCATCGTCCAGGTCAACGCGGATTCGGGCGTGCGGGTTCACGACGGCCGTGTAGCGCAGGTATTCGAGAAGTCTTTTTTTGGCCGCAAGACTGCTTTTAAACTCAATCTGGACACGCGTCCCGTGGGTCCTGTCCCATTCGATCTCAGTTGAGCTGATAATATCCGGTTCGTTGGTCTCAATTTTGATCTGCAGAAGTACCTGGCAGGCGGGCGTCGCGGCGCTGGTCCGGGAAATTACAAGGGTCGGAGTCCCGGTGGTCAGCTGTGCATATAACACGGCCGCACTGATACCAATACCCTGCTGGCCCCTGCTTTGTTTAATCTGGTGGAAGCGGGATCCATAGAGCAGTTTCCCAAAAACATACGGAATTTGTTCCGGAATAATGCCGGGGCCGTTGTCTTCCACAATGATACGGAATACATCCCCGGATATCCGTTTTATGCCCACATAGATATCAGGAAGTACTTCAGCCTCTTCGCAGGCGTCAAGGGCGTTATCGACTGCTTCCTTGACCGTGGTGATAATTCCCCTGGTCGGGGAGTCAAACCCGAGCAGGTGCTTATTTTTCTCAAAGAATTCGGCGACACTGATACTTCTCTGTGCCTTGGCCAGCTCATCCGCGAGGACCACTCGTTACCACCTCGCGGACAGCCGTTGAGAGGTCAAGTTCACGCTGGTCACCAGTGTCCAGGTTCTTTAATGTGACAGTCCCTGACTCACGTTCACGCCTGCCGATAATTGCAACGAATTGTGCAGACTTCGATGCGTGGGCGATCTGGGCGCCGATGCTGCGCCCCATAATATCCGTTTCAGTCCGGAGCCCGGCTTCCCGGAATGCCCTGGCCGCCCTGAGCGCGTATGTCCTGGTATCAGGGGTATAGACGATACCGACAACACGTTCAGTCTCTCCTTCGGAATCACCCAGTGAGACCATTACACGGTCGAACCCGATCGCAAACCCCGAAGAGGGGACCTCGTCCCCGCCAAAAAGATGGGCAAGCCGGTAGGCGCCCCCTCCCAGGATCTGGTTCTCTGCACCGAGGTTATCCGCAAAGGCCTCGAAAACCATGCCGGTATAATAATCAAGTCCCCTCGCAATGCCGGGGTCTAGTGAATACCTGATATCCATATCGTCAAGAAGTCCAAGTGTCTCTTCGATCCGTTCGTATTCCGGAATTTTCCCGGTAATTCCAATTACTTCGTCCAGTGTGCGGCATTCGAGCAGGGCCAACAGGGAAGAACCGAGTTCTGCCCTTCCTGCGCGACCAAGATGACTCTTCAGGCCTTCATGGTCTTTTTTATCGAGGTACCGCATGAGGATCCGCTGTTCTTTTACATCCATGTCAGAAAGCAGTGCTTTCATAAAACTCAGATGGCCGATATGCAGCGAGAACGAGACTCCGGAAGATTGGAGGAGGTCACGCGCCAGCATGATGACCTCTGCATCGGCAACCGGTGTGTCGGCGCCAATCAGTTCGACGCCAAACTGCCAGAACTGTCGGTAACGACCTTTTTGCGGGCGTTCGTAACGGAAACAATCCGCAAAGTAACACCACCGTAAAGGTTTCGGGGTAACCCGGGCCTCGTTCAGGTACATCCTCTGTACCGCCGCAGTGATTTCGGGCCGGAGAGCCATCATGCGGCCTCCCTTATCCTCGAATACATACATCTCTTCGATGATACCCTCGCCCGACCTCGCGGTAAACAGTTCCAGTTCTTCAAATTCAGGTGTGCATACCTCGCGATACCCCCAGCACCGTGCCACATCACGCATTCGTTTTTCCACGGCCCGACGTTGTTCCATCTCATCAGGGAGGAAGTCCCTCGTCCCCCTTGGCTTCTGTATCATTCTTTTCTCACCTTTCCGGTCCGTATCGTATTTTTTCCATATCGTACCGAGCCAAAGAAACGCTCCATGGCACGTTCGTCCGTCCATACTTTTTCCCGTATGCCCCTGTCCCGAAGGAAAAGCGCGGCCATCACGATGCCGATGCCAATCACCTCCGCGGAAGGATAAAGAAGCGCCACAAAGAACCCAAGTGTAGCGAGTGCACCGTACAGTACCCCATCACGTGCGGCCTTACGGTATCCCGGCAGACCCGTCCGATAATATATCCGTGCATCACGCAACCACAGAAATATCACGGCAACAGCCCCGAATACTGCGATATAGAGAAGATAGCTCATATGATAGAACGTATAATTATACGCCGGACCATATCTTTATTATCAAACCATGCAACCGAATCACATGCTCAGGGATGCCCTGGATAGGCTGAATAGCGGGCAGATATCGATCGAGGAGGCTGTTTTAGAGATCGAAGGCTTACGGATTGACGCAGTGGGGGATTTTGCGCGTCTGGATCTTGGCAGGCAGCTCAGGTGTGGAATTCCTGAGGTTGTGCTGGCTGAAGGAAAAGAACCGGATCAGCTGGCAGATATTGCGGTCCATCACGCGGAGATGGCTGGCCGGTGCCTGATATCCCGTGTCGGGCCCGTTCAGCATGAAATTATCCGTGACAGGAGTGAGAAAAAGGGATTGAAGTGCACGTATCATGAGGTGGCAAAGATGATCGTCCTGTCAACACCCGGTGCCCCCGAGCCTGTAGCAACCGGTGGTATTGTGGGAATTATTACCGCCGGTACATCAGACATCAGCGTCGCAGAAGAGGCAAAGATCATAGCCGAAGAGATGGGCTGCCGGGTCTGTACTGCCTACGATGTCGGAGCCGCCGGTATTCACCGACTTTTCCCTGCATTAAAAGCACTCCTCGAAGCCCACGTATTCATTGTTGCTGCCGGGCGTGAGGGTACTCTTCCCGCAGTCGTCGCCGGGCTGGTTGACCGCCCTGTTATCGGGGTTCCGGTAAGCAGTGGTTATGGATATATGGGCCAGGGAAGGGCCGCCCTCGCCAGCATGTTACAGTCCTGTTCGGTCATCGTGGTTGTTAATATTGATTCTGGGTTTACAGCTGGTGCGTTTGCAGCGAGGATTGCAAATATGGTGGTCTCAAAATGAGCAGGGCATTCTATATCGGGAGATTTCAGCCATATCACAACGGTCATCAGAAGGTACTCAGCCAGATCGCCAAGACAGTTGATGAGATTGTAATCGGGGTTGGAAGTGCCCAGATGAGCCATGAAATCGAGAACCCGTTTACAGGGGGTGAACGGGTCCTGATGATTACTACGGCCCTCAAAGGACTTGGCTGTCCGTTTTATGTGATCCCGATCGAGGACATCAGGAGAAATGCATTGTGGGTCTCACATGTGAGGTCTCTGGCTCCCCCGTTTGAGATTATTTATTCCAGTAATCCGCTCGTCGTCAGGTTATTCCGGGAAGCAGGTATCCCGGTGAATTCTCCTGCAATGTATGAGAGGGCTACCCATAGTGGTACTGAAATCCGGAGGAGGATGCTTGTAGGAGAACCATGGGAAGAGCTGGTGCCCCGGGCGGTCGCCACTGTAATCGGCGAGATCGACGGTGTCGAACGGCTGTGCCGGATTGCCGGTGACGACTGATCTGGTTACTGGTCGATTAATGGCTCTCCAGGGGCGTGCTATCAGAAAGAATGTCTCCTCACAGGTTAAACAGGTGTAACCCATGTTTCGGCAGTTAAAGGAATTGTTCCGGAAAGAGGAAGAACTCCCCTTCACGCTGGCGTCAGGGGAGGTCCCCGGCTGGATATCCGGGGAGTACTCCCAGGTTGAGAAAAACCATAAAGATCGTGTTGACCTGGCCAGGGGGAATATTCTTCCGAATATTGATAAATTAAGAGAACTTGTCGGTTTTCTGGGTTCGGCTGAGCACGAAGAGGCGGTGCATCCAAAACTGGGGAATGTGGTGGAAAAATCCCTGCCACTCTATAAAAAGGCGATGATGTCCGCTCTGAACCGGCAGTTCCCTGAAGGCCCGGATGATTTTTATGGTGCTGTCACCGAGTGCCTCAAAGGCTGCTTAAAAAGTTCCGCGGGACCCGGACGGTACCTTATCGGGGTTTTCCAGGAGGAGATGAAAGCAATCCGGGCGGTCATTGACCAGATCGGACGGGAAATGAACTCCCTGAACCCGGCAATTGCAGAAGCGCGTAGAAAAGGGGAGGAACTTTCCCGGGTCCGGCAGATCTATGACTCGTATCTCCACGCATGTGAAGAATTTCGCCAGGCAGAGGACCACTACCCTCTCCTTACAAACCGGTCACTGGTCCTGCAGAGAGAAATTAAGGTCATTGATGAAGAGCTCTGCCGGTTAAAAACTGACCCCCGCGAAAAACAAATTGATGAGCTGCATGCAGAAGAGACCCGGCTGAAAGAGGAGCATGAGAGAGAACGTAGTGAGTTCACTGCATTAGGTAATATGATCGTCCATGTGTTGAAGCGGGCAGAGAAAGTCGCCCTAAAGAACAACAATGTGGCCCTTGCGAAAAAAACCCATACAATGGCGGTCCTCCTCTCAAAAAGTGAGATCCCTTCAATTCCCGTGCTGTGCCAGGAATTGAACGAGGTACTTCCCGAAATCATCGTGATGGTGACGCACGGAGATATTTCGCTGAAAAATAGAGAGGAACACCAGTATTTTTCTGACCCATCATTATTGCCCGGTAAAATGCAGGAAATGTATGCGAGGATCGAAGGGACCGATCACCGGTACAAGGAGATCATCAGAACGATACACGGAAGTAACTTCATGAAAGAGAAAGAATCTCTGGATCGCCGGTACCATGAAAAGACGAGTGAACTTGCAGACGTAGATCGGAGTAAGGAGTCACTTGAAGGGCGGCTTGTGACATTAAAAGAGGAAATGCAAGTGTTTCTTCATCAGACAGAAGATCGGATCGCGCTATATTCGGGAAAAAAAGTCATCATCTGTAAGGAAGCTGAGCGTCCCCGATAATTACCCCCCCCAATTGTTCCTGCTACTGAACAGGGGAATTACGAAGGAAAAGGATCCCTGCAGTTTCATCCGGTTTGCTGGAGGTCTTTCGGTACCCCTGGTCCATTTTCATGAGAAGAATTGTGGACATGGTCAGCGTGGATTCTTCTCCTGGTCCTCGAAGATACCGATTACTTTTTTCATGTCCACATGTCTTTCGAAATGCAGTGCCAGCTGGTCGTAAGGGTCAGCACCCCCCGTCTCTTTCAGTAGCAGAAATGGTTCTCCTTTCTTTTCATACAGATATGACAGGAGTGCATTGAGAACAACGGGATCGGACAGGAAACCATGCATGTAGGTACCGATGACGAGGCCGTCAGTTGACACAGCCCCCTCGTTATCAAAGGCTTCCCTGTCATCTCCCTTGTCAGTAATCCCCATATGGATCTCGTACCCGTTGACTTCCCCGATACGTGACAATATCGGGGGTACCGTACTGGCACGATGCCGCACCTGCGAGGTGGTTTTTTCATAGCTGGTAAACTTCGTCACTCCGTTGAGGAAACCGAGTCCGGGGTATATCCCTTCACGGGACTCAATGCCAGAATCGTGCAGTTCCTGCCCCAGCATCTGGTAGCCCCCGCAAATTCCGATGATTGGTATCCCCGCTTTTCTGGCCCGGCTTAACTTCCCCGCCGCACCACTCCGGTGCAACTCCGTTAAATCCTCGATGGTGTTCTTTGTCCCGGGCAGAATGATGCAGTCGTAACCGTCGAGTGGTTTGCCAGGGAGGACATAGTGAACTGCGGCATATTGTTCAAGGAGTTCGAAATCAGTAAAATTCGAGATATGCGGAAGACGCAGTATGGCGATGCTGACCGGGTGTCCGCTGGCTGTTTTATCCCCGAGTGAGAGCGAGTCCTCACTTGGGAGTGGGATATCGCAAAATGGTACGACCCCCAGGACCGGCACTCCGGTCAGTTCCTCGATGATACCGATCCCCGGGAAAAAAATCCCGGGGTCCCCCCTGAATTTATTAATAATAATCCCTTTAACAAGGTCCCGTACCTCCGGAGGTAGGAGTTGGAGGGTACCATATATGGATGCAAAAACACCCCCCCGTTCAATATCCGCAACAAGCAGGATAGGCAGTTTCAGGGATTTTGCAAGCTGGATATTCGCGATATCCCGCGAATAGAGATTTACTTCCGCAGCTCCACCTGCCCCTTCCACGACAATATGACCGTATTTTTCCAGGAGCCGGTTTGCAGATTCCACTGCAATCCCAAGGAGGTAATCAGTCTCCTGGTAATATGCGGAGATGGCGACATCTTTGTAGGGATGGCCCAGCAGAATCACCTGTGAAACGGTCCCGCCTTTTGGTTTTAGGAGAACAGGGTTCATATCGGCATCCGGTTCCAGTTTCGCAGCCTTCGCCTGCATTGCCTGGGCAATACCGATCTCACAGCCGTCTCGTGTCACAAAGGAATTAAGGCTCATATTCTGTGATTTGAAGGGTGCGATCCGGTACCCCCGGTTGACCAGGGACCGGCACAGGGCTGCAACAATGGTACTTTTACCGACATGGGATGCAGTACCAATGACCATAACAGACATTATCAATGTACATTGCATGCCTGGAATTTTAAATACGATTGAGTCACTTGGTACATGCCATACCAGGTGAACGAGGGCAATTCCGGGAGTGAATCGGGATAACTATCAGAAAATTGCCGGCTATTGTGTTACCCTTGTGAAAATATCCTCTGGAATCTCCTATTCTCCATGCCAACAAATAAATAACGTAACTTTAAAGGTACAAGTAATGAACGGTGGGATTTGTCCAACCTGTGGACTACCTAAGGAACTATGTATTTGTGAGGAGGTAGCGAAGGAGCAGCAGAGGATTAATGTGAAGGTCAATAAAAGGCGGTATGGTAAAGAAGTCACCGTTATTGAGGGACTTGACCCGACGGATATTGACCTTGAAGACCTCTCGAAGTATATGAAGGGAAAGCTTGCCTGCGGTGGCACGGTGAAAGTGAATTCAATTGAACTGCAGGGAAATCATCGCGATCGTGTGAAAGAGCTGCTCGCGGACAAGGGATACAGCGTTGACAATATAAATTGATCAAGGGAATTCCAGCGGCACAAATGGATTGGAATCCAGATGCCCTGATCTTATTTTAGTCATGATTTCTTTTTTTTTTGAATGCGGCCCGTCTGATACGTTCACTCTTTCTGCTGCGTTCCGTGTTACAGCCCGGAATACGTGATTAAAAAACAGTTCGCAGTAAGGGGCACTGTAGCAATGTCTGATGGATTTTTATCCGTACAGTTATTGGACGAACATGATCCGGGTTTATTTTTGACAGCCGGGTAAAAACAGGTGAAATTCCCTGGAAGAGTCCGTGTGAAAAGATATCAGAACTTTCCTTTATTTTTTTTATCTTTTCCAGGTTTTATCATGGAATGAAGGTCAAGCAGGTAATTCCCCTCGGTTCCGATTCCGACGACGCGTTCATCAGAATTTGCGAGTTTCTCGATATTCAGCTCGTAGGTGCCGGGAGCGATAATCCTGATACTTTCAACCCTCTGATGGGTCTCCGGTTTCACACCAGGTTCCGGATTCACGACCAGTACCTGGTCCGGGGCCTCTTTTACCAGGTCCCCGACGGACCGCTCCTGCATGATATCTTTATTCCTGTCATTTTCCCCGATGTAGAGGAATTTTCTGCCCCCACAACTTTCACACCCGCGCAGGATAGCCGGAGACGCGTCCTTGTAGTCTCGTCCGCACTGCACACACTTATGGGGCATAGTACCAGTTACCGTGTTGATATCCAGGCGCTAATCTGGTCTTTATCCTTCTTAATCATTTTCAACTGGTTTGCAGGCCCGATCACGGTGAGTCTCGTTGCGGCGGACTGCCTGCCGATGAGCCTTGAGAGGAATGAGTTATCGTCGCGTGACGGGTATGTTTCCATCTCGATGCCATTGAAATCATCAGGAAGGATCTCGTTCATGGTCATCTCGATGAGCTTGCTCTGTTCATCAGGTTCAAGTCCTTTTTCCAGAATTACGATTGTTCCCTGTCTCACTTTGTCCAGTATTAAGTGAATTTTCTCCATCGACGTCATATTTCCAAGACTATCCTGAGAGATTAGGTCGATTTGCACCCCCTGTAACATTTTTGATCACCTGAACGAATGCACCATCTGTTCATAGAGGTCTTCAATATTCTTACCTTCAGTGCAGGAAATCGGGACCACCGGGTGCTGAGGAAATGCGCTCCTGATCTTCTGGGTGGCCGCATCCGGGAGATCGATTTTATTGGCCGCAATGATGACCGGGAGTTTCCTGCTCTCGATGATCCCAATCATCATAATGTTCACCTGGGCGAAAGGGTCTGAAGTGGCATCGAGCATATAGACTACACCGTCAATGTCCTCGCGGAGCCAGTGCATCGCTTCGGCGACACCCTCTGTGGCCTCCCTGGCCCGTGTGATCGCCTCTTCCTTGTCCAGGCCGTACTCGATAAATTCCTTATAATCAATTTTTGTCGTCACTCCTGGTGTATCGACAATATCAATGGTGATGGTGTGGCCGTTCGTACCTGAAATGGTGATGTCCTGTTTCCGATGGGCTCTCCGGGTTTCATGGGGGATTTCACTTACGGCTCCTACGGCATCCCCGGCCCAGTCACGGGTTATCCGGTTGGCAAGCGTTGTTTTTCCTGCATTGGGGGGACCATAGATCCCAATCCGCGAGCGTTTTTTCTTAAAAAAAGTCGAAAGGAACCTCGAAAAACTACTTTTTGTCTGGACAAAAATATCCATCAAACACCTCGCTCTGATGCGGCCATTTGTATCATCACGATAAACCTTGTGAAGAGATCAGTGGCGCTGCATATTATCATATGCAATACTCCCATTTTTATTTTTTTTAATGGATTGGAAACCCCCGAATTCCTGCAGGGAAGTATATATACACCAATTTCTTTATATCGGAGTCTTACAGTAATGGTAAACTGTAGCATCATAGGGAGGTGAACTCTTGAAGAATGAAAAAGACCAGATCCATTTCGAGACCCGTATCCCGTTAAACGAGATCATGCAGAGTAATCCCACAACGATTGGGTACGAAGCGACGGTAGCGGAAGCTGCAGCCTCAATGTGCAGGGACGAAGTGGGCAGTTGCATTGTTCTCAAAAATAACCGGCCGATTGGCATGGTCACTGAGGAGGATATTAACTGCAAGGTCGTGGCGAAGGACAAGAGACCCGGTACTGTTAAGGTCGGCGAGATCATGAGCACCCCGCTGATCACGGTATCGGTAGAAAAGACCGTTGGAGATGCGGCTCATATGATGATCAAGCACCGGGTCAGGAGATTACCAGTTGTCGATGACAATAATGGGGTAATTGGTATTGTGACGGTGCGGGATCTTCTCACGGTATCTACAGAGATTAACGAGCTGATGGCAGACCTTATTGAAGTGAACCGTGTTGAAGAAGTTGAGATCGGTATGTGTGACCGTTGTGGTAAGATGTCAGATGAATTAAAAAGGACCGATAACCTGAACCTCTGTTCATCCTGCAGAGAGGAGGAATTCCTCTAATGAAAATGGTTGCAGACTTCATGGTTGAAGTGCCGCTAATCAGACAGGACGATACGGTGACCAGGGCCCGCCAGATCTTAAGGGATGATCTCTTTCGGGAGATATACATCCATGACGGGAAGAAAAAGCTCCTCGGGTATATTGATATCAGCGACGTACTACAGATCAGGTCGACGAAATCAAATGTAACGGTTGAAGGGTTTATGAAAGAACCTGCAACGGTTCTGGAAAATACGACAATTGAACAGGCAGTACAGTCAATCCGGGAATTCCGGACTGACAGTGCTGCAGTGACTGATGAAAGGCGATATATTATCGGGGGTGTGATTATTTCAGACCTGTTCCCGATTATCATCACACGTCATGAACTCAGGGGATTTGCGGGAGATTAT
>Ga0114951_10002602_pt1 | contig 20194 bp, 8 predicted proteins | sample AM7aDNAmetaG_FD_88677 | JGI IMG/M metagenome (GOLD analysis project Ga0114951, IMG submission 88677) | Freshwater microbial communities from Finland to study Microbial Dark Matter (Phase II) - AM7a DNA metaG | ecosystem: Environmental > Aquatic > Freshwater > Lake | place: Finland: Lake Alinen... | reverse complement strand
CTGGCCATATAAATGCGCGGCACTGGCCGTCTGCTTCACGTTGACGTTTTGGGCTCCCTCGTCCCAACCCGGGATTGTGACGGTGTTATGGTCGGCCGGCGAATCCTGATTTTCCTTCCAAAATTCATTTTCCCAGAACTCCCCGACCGGCACGTCCATCCGGCCCAGATTCATCAGCCCGTCACTGCACAACAGACGCGGATGATGCTGGCCGCCGGCTTCCGCCCTCACTTTCATGCCCTTGGCGTGGGCCAGTTCCGCCCAGCGGCCATAGTGCCAATCGGCCACGCAATCGGCCATCACCCGCCGCATATCCGTTAGAAAGCGATCCGTGGTCTCGATACTCCCGACGATTTCACCGGCCATCGCCGACAGATAGGGTGTCGGATCATAACCCCGCCGTTTTCGAAACTCTTCAATCAGTTTCGGAGTCCAGGAATACAATCCAGAAATCTCAACATTATCCTCGTGGAAATATTGGAAGGTCTTGCCCACCAAAGAGCCCGCATCGTCAATCAAAGGGTTCAGTGCTTTCTCAAAATTCTGTTCCGTCGCCGCCGCGCTGAGATAATCTGTCAACAATCCACCACCGGCGGGAATCCCGGTCGTTCGCCGTCCAATCCGGATAATTTTCCAGGTTCCCGGGGGAGCCTCCCACTTGAGCGTGCCGTCGGGGGAAATGCGGTCGGTTAGATCCACCATGCCTTGCAGTTTCAAAGGTCGATCCGTTGGCAGCCCGACCAAGTCTTTGCGCACGAAATCAACTTGATCGGCCTGTCTCGTTGCCGTTACGCCCAGTGGATTCGACAGCGCGCGTTTGGCCGCCAATTGCGCGGTTCGTTCCACCTCCGCCCGAGTCCCGAGGGCAAAATCCCGGACCACCGTGGTGATGGCCGGAACCTTGACTCGGAACCAACGGGCTTCAGCACGCGGAATCGCCTCATAGATCAGGTTCCAGCGCGGTCCATTCAAGGTAGTCAGCGGCTTGAACGTGGAACCATCCTCCGAACTCTCAATGGTCGCGGTTCCCTCCATGTCAATCCAAGCCCAATCCACAACATGTGGTTTTTTGAAGTCCACCAGAATCCATTCATTACCGTTCGTTCCGGGATGCCAACCGGTGTTGAAATTGCCGTCCAGCAGATTGGGCAGTTCCGACGAGTTGGTGCTCAAGGTAACCACGGGCTCGGAAATGGAGTCACCTCCGGGCATCGGAAAAGCATGCACCGCCACATCCGCATAGAGTTTTCCTTTGCCCGATGGTTCCGCAAGTTTTCCGGAGAAATTCTGCGGCCCCTGGATGACGGTTTCGGAACTGACCACCATCCAACTTGAATTCTCGGGGGTGATCCACGGCCCACCGGCCGGCCAGCGGGAACAAACATTCACCCCCATTTGCAGTCCGAGCCGGTCGGCCTCCCTCACGGTATGCCGGAATAACTCTCGCCACGGGTCACTGATGAAAGGCACCCCGGGCATCCCGCCCAGATCAAATAGAATGAATCCGCCAATCCCTTTGGCTTTCAGTTCTTCCATGTGCCGTGTGACGTCCGCAGGGGTGGTTTTGCCGAGCCAAAACATAAAAACCCACGGCTTTGCCGAAGCCGGTGGATGGACGAACTCATTCGTCAAATCTCCCGCCGCCAGCGTTCCGCAGCAAAGCAAGGCTGCCAACAAATTTACCATTATGACTTTCGCTTGTTTCATTTTAAGTAGTGATCAAAAAAGCCCAGCACGACCGGTCGCAAATCGCGCTGCTTGGGTTGCAAATCAAACGTGTGCTGGGCACCGGGAATGATGATGAGTTCGTGTGGTGCGCCCGCCTTTTTTAGAACGTCGGCGAAGAGTTCGGATTGCTTCACGTTCACCGTGGTGTCCGCCGTGCCGTGAATGATCAGCATCGGCGGCGAGTTGCTGCGCACATACGTCACCGGCGAGGCGAGGCGATATAATTCCGGCGCTTCGGCAAAAGTTTTTCCGAGCATCGAAGCATCGTGATACGTCGGCAAATCGGCAATCCCGTAAAGATCCACGCCGCAACTCACGCGGCAGGAAAATTCGCCATAAGGTTCTTTTGGATCCAGTCCATCGGCAGGCGTGGTGAGCGTCACCATGGCGGCCAGATGGCCCCCAGCCGAGCCGCCGATGACCCCGATGCGATTGGGATCAATCTGCAATCGCGCCGCATTTTTGCGCAGCCAGCGGACGGCGCTTTTGCAGTCGTAGAGGTTTTGCGGCCAGACGGCCTTGGTTTTGGAAGCGAGCACATAGTCAATGCTCAAGCCGACGTAACCGTGCAATGCGAGGTTGGTGCCGATGTTCAATTCCCGCCCGGCGTCGCGCTTGCCGCCGCTCCAGCCTCCGCCGTGAATGATGACCACCGCCGGACGCAGCCCGCCTGCCGGGGTGCTGGCTGGCAGGTAAAGATCCGCCCGTTCCTTCCGGTCAGCCGCGAGGAATTCAACGCCGCGCTCAATTTGAACGACGGCGGGCCGACTCGGTGACGGTTGCGCATTCAGCGAAAGCGTGGTTAGGGCGCAAAAGCAGCTGAACAAGTAGGTGAAATGAAATCTCATGGTTGGTGGTTTATTTCGAGTTTATTATCCGCTCGGTATTCATACTTGGCAGCAGGGTTGATTTGAATTGATGGCGACCGGGCCCGACCTCGTGGACGCCGCCGTCCTGGCCTGGAACATGCACGATCGCCGTGGTATTGGCTGGGATGGTCACATCCATCGTCAACTTGTTGCCGCTGCGTTTCCAATTGCTGACGATGCGACCGTAAGCAGATTCGTGGAAACATTTCACCCAAGCTAGGTCGCCTACGATGGCGGGTTTGATGATGATCTGCTTGAAACCCGGCGCGGCGGGACGAATGCCGCCAAGGGTTTTGTAAAACCACGCGTCGAGGTTGCCCGCCTGCATCAACAGCGCCTCGCTGTTCATGCCCGGATCGCGCGTGTCCATATCCCAGCGTTCCCAGATGGTGGTTGCGCCTTTGGACAGCATGTAGCCCCAACTCGGACGGGACGTTTGCGTGACGATTGTCCAGGCGACATCGGGTCGGCCGATGTCGGTGAGTGTCTGCATCAGCCATTGCATGCCGACCAGGCCTACGGACAGATGGCCGTTATGTTTGACCATGATGTCGTCAACCAGATTGGCGATGACGGCGTCTCGGTCTTCCGGCGGCACCAGTCCGAATGCTAGAGGCAAAAGGTAGGCACACTGGGTTCCGCCCTGATAGGTGTGCGTCTTCTTATCGAGGAATCTCTGATTAAAGGCCGCCATCAGCTTCCCGGCCATTTCAGCGAACATGCGTTGGTCCGCCTCCTGTCCTAACCGTCCCGCCAGTCGCTCCATGATCCGGCAGTTATGGTAGTGGTATGCAGTCGAGACCAATTCGCGGGGCGTTGCGCCTCTATTGGAAACTTTCCCATCCATCGTGTAGGTGTCGCACCAGTCGCCGTAACTCGTGGCTTTCAACGTGCCGTCCGGCAGTTCATGCAGCCGCATCGCCAACACCCAAGCCTTCATGGCGGCGTAATTTGTTTCCGCCACCCGGCCATCGCCATAGAACTCCGTGAACCAATCGGGGATGATCGTGAACACGCTCGGCCATTCCACCCCGTCACCCCAAGTCCAATACATCGCCACGTCCGGAAGCGACCCATCGGCCCGCTGCGACCGCCGCACGTCGTCCATCCATTTGGCATAAAACGGCGCGACGTTGAAATTGTATGCCTCGCTTTCCGAGTCCTTGGCCGGATCGCCCATCCAGGCTTGACGCTCGTCGCGGTCAGGATCAAGCGGCGCGCTGCGCAGATACATCCGCATGCCCCAACGCATGGCAGTGTGAATCCGGTTCACCAAGTCGTTCGAACATTGGAACTCGCCGACTGGATCAACGTCGGTGTGGATGACGAGTCCTTCAAAATTATCCACCGTTGGCACGCCGGGAAAGCCAGTCACCTGCACACGTCGGAATCCCTGCCCTTTGAAGCGCGGACTCCAGACTTCGGTGCCTTGCCCTTTGAACGTGTAAACATCGGTTGCTTTCGCGCCGCGGTTGTCTGCGGTCTTGAGCGTGCCATCGGGCTTGAGACTGTAGGCGCTGGTCAGGCGAACCTCAGTTCCGCGCGGCCCGGCGGCCCGCAGACGCACCGTGCCATAGAAATTCCGTCCCATGTCCACAATGTAAACTCCGGGTGCCGGGTTGGTGATCGCCACCGGATGAATGATCTGCGTCACGCGCATCGGCTCGATCATCTGCGATTGTAACCCGCCACCCGGCGCGGCCACCAACTGCGCCGGCTCCCACTTGGTATCGTCAAACCCCGGGCGATCCCAACCGGGCACTTCCATTCGCGCATCATACTCTTCGCCGTCGTATTCGTTATTGACCCGGATCGGTTCGTTGGTTGTCAACCGCCAATGCTCGTCGCTCACCACCGTGGCTTTGGTGCCGTCGGCATATTCGATCTCAAGCTGGAGCAGGAGTTTGGGATAACCGAACGTCTGGGTCGGGGCGGGTGATCCCAATCGCGGGGCGAAGAACCGCCCATTGCCGAGCATCACGCCAATGGCGTTGGCGCCCCGGCTCAGTTGATGCGTCACATCGAACGTCACATAGTAATCAGCCTTGGTGTAATCCGACAGCGCCGGATCCATCACGTCGGTGGAAACTTTTTTCCCGTTCAGAAACAGATCAAAGAAACCCAGCCCGCACACATAAGCGGTGGCGCGGGTGACCTTCTTTTCGACTGCAAACTCCTGGCGCAGATAGCGGGCTGGTAACCGGCGCGCGTCACCTGCCATCAACCGACCCCAAGGCGGGATGCCGTAAGCGCCGAGCGACTTCGCCACAGCCCAATGGTTTTGATTGGTGCTGGCCTCCCATAGGCCGTCCGAGACGAAGTCCAGCGGATTGCCACTGGCGAATTCCACGTGAAGCTTGAAGATGAATCCCGCCGAACTTGGCGCGCCGCCGGCATTCGTCGCCGTGACGGCAAGCACATTGTCGCCCGCGTGCAAAAACGCGGCAACATCCGACGTGACCGGCTGCTGCCAGTTGTGGCCTTGGGCGGCTTTCCGGCCGTTGATGGCCAACTCAAAATTATTGTCCGCGGTGACGGTGCAGATCGCCGCCACCGGCTTGCGCCCCGGCGGCAACGTCAGGGTCCGTCGGAAATAACGCGCGCCTGCCGGCGCACTGAGGGCGGGATTACCCTCGGGAAACCAGATCCATTGCGCCCCTTCGAGCCCGCTGGGCGGAAGGTCCTCATCGTGGCCGATCCACTTAGCCTGCCAGTTGTGCAAGCCGGTGCTGAACCTCGCCGGCTTGCTCCAAGCGGAGGCCTTACCCGCCGCATCCCACACCCGGACTTTCCATAAAAAGCTAGCCTGTGCCTCCAACGGCTTGCCGGCATACTCAACGCTTAAGGACTGATCGGACTCCACCTTGCCGCTATCCCAGACTCCCTCCACCACGACCTGATAGGCCGTTTGCCGACCGGCCGAGAGTTGCCAACTCAATCGCGGCTTGGCGACATCAATCCCCAGCGGGTCTTGGCGGTATTCGCACCGGAGGTCGCCCACGCTGACGGCGTGCGCCACGGAGATGGCGAGCGATAAAGCGACGATGATCAAGGTGTGTGTCAGTTTACAGTTTTTCATTTTAAATCAGGGGTCTCAGATTTGAATACGGAAGTAAAATTGTGAATCCCGGCACTGACAATGACCGGCGTCTTGCCCGGCACATAAACGGTTGCCGTGCTGTTGGGGGGCACGGAAATTTTCCAATGGAAGGTAGTGCCGTGGAGACGCCATTCGCTGGTAACCGGGCCACGCACCGTCGGCACGGTTGCTTTTGCAAAAGTGAGATCACCGACGAGCGCAGGTCGAAATTCAATCTGTTCATAGCCGGGCTGGAGTGGTTTGATGCCGGTGACGTGTTGGAGCAGCCAAACGGCGATGGATCCTCCCAGATACATGTGGCACTTCGATAGTGAGGCATCGTTCCACGTCTCCCAAAATGTGCCGGGGCCACGGTCAATCATATAGAGCCAGCTTGGATAAGTGCGTTGCGTGGCGAGCGCGAAAACCACGTCATTGCGGCCGTTTTCGGCGAGGGCAGGAACCAGCGACAACGTGCCGAGAATTCCGGTATTGAGATGGTTGGTTCGAGCTTGTATATCGGCGACCAGGCTGGCGAGCACGGCGGCACGGTCGGCGGCGGGCACAATGCCAAAATCCAGCGCGACGGCGTTTGGCATTTGGGCGTTATCACAATAGAACCGGTCTTCCTTGAGCCAGCGTGCGTTGATCGCGTCGCGAACCTTGCCGGCGAGCGTCCGGTAATGCGCGGCATCATCCTGTTTTCCAAGCGCCGCCGCCATCTTGGCCGTCAGGTCGAGATCATGGTAATAGTAGGCACTGGTCAGAAAATTCAGATTTAATGTTCGCGGGGGCGCGTGCGGCACGGGGGGCAAGGCGGGGGTTTGCCAATCGCCCCAATTCCTCAAGGCATTGCCTCTCGGTTTGCCGTCAGGACCATGCCACGGAGTTTCAGCGTTGATCAGCCAGTCGCTGCGATTAGTGTGCGAAACGACGGTTCTCTTTTCCGCATCGTAAACGACTTCGTCGAGTTTATCGAACCAGTTGACGAGGCAGTCGGAGAACTTCTGGGCGCGTTCGTAACCGGACGCCAAATACGTTTTGTCACCGTAGGCCTGCCAGTAGTCCCACGGCACGCGCACACAGTGCGACTGCCACAGCACGGAAAAATCGTAGCCAATTCCATAGAGAATGGCCCCTGATTCGCCGTGCGGACCGTAACGTGCGTTACTTAGATCAATCCACATTTCCTGAAAGAAGTGGGCCGCGTCGAAATAGGACATGGCCGCTTCGGAAACACACATCACGTCACCGGTCCACGGGGCGCGCTCGGCGCGCTGATTGCAGCCGGAGTGGTCATACATGAGGTTGTCCAACTCGGTCTCGTAAAACGCCTGATAAATCCGGTTTAATGATGGATTCGAGCACTTGAACTGCGCTGTCTCCCGCTGCACGCCGGCGGCGGCACGCCGGAAACGAATGTTCTTGGATTTAACCACCCCGGGCAAGCCGGTCAGCTCGACATAGCGGAAGCCGTGGTAGGTCAACTGCGGCTCCCAAGTCTCTGTCCCCTGTCCGCTCAAGGTGTAGCTATCGGTCTGTTTGGCAAGAATGCCGTTGGTGATCGTGGACATATCCAGCGTGCCATCGGGATACAGTCGTTCGGCATAACGCAGCGTGACGCATGTGCCAGCCGGGCCACGCACCCGCAACTGCGCCCAACCGCTGATTTGCGTGCCAACATCAGCGATGAACACGCCTGGCTTGGGCTGGGTGACCTTGACCGGCGCCAAGGTGTCAAACACACAAACTCGATTGAGAACCGCTTGCTTTGGTTTGGCGGCGTTGGTTTGAACGGCGCAGGACTGCCAACCTTGGTCGTCGAAGCCGGGCTGATCCCAAGCCAAATTGCGGCGCGCGTCGTAAGCTTCACCATCATACATATCAGCGGAAATAACCGGGCCGCCCTGATAACCGAGGCATTGCGCACTAGTGCCAATGTTCGTGCGGCTGCCATCAGCAAACCAAACCGTGAGGTCGCAGAGCAGGCTGTTCTGGTTTCTACTTTTAGTATTATTACGAGGATTTCCGATGTCCCCAAACATCGCGCCGAAGATGTTTTTCCCCGGCTGGAGCAGCTTGGTCACATCAAAAGTATAGATCGCCACCCCAAAATACGTGCTGGATCGCAACGGAAATACATCCCCCGGCATCCGTCCATTAACCCGGAACACGAAAAACGACAGCGGAAAATGCTGTGCCGCGACGTAGGCACGCGCCTTCACAATTCGTTTGCCTAACGGCAACTCGAAACGCTGTCGGATGAGATTGAACTGGTTGGTGGCAGCGGCTGGCGGTCCGCCGACCCAAACCGCATCCCAGTCGCTTTTCGGATCAAGGATGCCGGTCTCGAATCTAGCCGGCTTGCTCCAGGGACTTTCGTGGCCGGCCTGATCCCACGTTTTCACCCGCCATGAGTAGGCGGTCTTGCCGGTCAGCGATTTGCCTTCATAGACGATGCCGTTTTGGGCGGTGGACTCAACTTTTCCGGAGTCCCACATAACCGCATCCAGGTTGCCAAGCGTTACTAACACACGATAAGCGGTCTCACAGACCGTTACCCTTGGGAGTTGCCAACTGAAGTGGGGCTGCGCCACCCCAAGACCAAGCGGATCGTCTAAATACTCGCACCGCAGCCCCAGGGGACCGGGTCCGGCTTGCGCTGCGCTCGCAGCCCGCAACTTTTCCGGAGAAATAGTTTGAACCGGTTGGCTCGGTTTGCTGGGCGGATTCAAGGGCAAATCCAGCCACGCCAGACCGACATCGCGGTTCATGTGACTAGTGCTGTCGCCGCCGGGTGCGTCATAGAAAATCGCGAGCCGGTTGCCAACCTTGACCACCGACGGGAGGCCGATGCAGTTATGGCTCCAGCGGCAATTCGTTCCGTCCAGCACCACGGCTTTGTCGTTGGAATTCCAATGGTTCAAATCTTTCGTCCAATAAACCCAAACGGCGTCGGTGCAATGATGGATGTGGTTGCAGAACAGAAACCATGTTTGGTTGGCCGGTTCAAAATAGAGGCTGGAATTTTCACAAGTTTCGTCCCAGGGCAACATCGGCTGTGGATCAAAACTCCACTGACCTTCAAGGTCTTTGGTGCGGGCGATGGTGATATTGCCGAAAGGTCCCCGATTATTTTTGGCGGAATAACCGCCCCCGCAGACGAACATCAAGTATTCATCTCCGGATTTGACAATCATTCCCGGACTGGCGACCACGGCGGAAGCAGCGCCATAATTGGCGGCAGGAATAGCGCTAGGACGAAACGGAATAACTGCCGGCTCCTTCACCCACGGTCCATTGGGAGAATCACTACTAGCCTTCATGGTTAAATAAGGGGTTGCCGGAATTCGATCCGGCGCGGGGGTGGCTTTGGGTGTTCCCAAATAAAACATATGCCATTTGGTCCCGTCGAAAAACGTCGTGCCATACGAAGCCGAGGCGGAATCGTCCTCGTTGGTTTTCCCCAGGGCAAGCACCGGCCCAAACTTGGTCCAGTTAGTAAGGTCACGACTGGTGGCGAGACAGGCCAGCCAGCCGTTGGTTCCCGCACCGTCATAGTGCATAAAGTAGGTGCCGCCGCTTTCCCAAACCCAGATGTCGCGGGCACCAAGATAATCGCAGCGGCCTGGCCCGTCGCCATGTCGCAGCACCACGCCGGCATCCTGCGCTTCCAGACGATATTTGGCCGAGGGCCGGCCATCCGCATAGCTAACTGGGTTGGCCGCTGGAATAATATTTGCGGCCGGCAAACTGTTCAAAGCCAGCACCACGAAACCAAGAAGGAATGTTTGCCAGGTCCGAAACCAACGGCCAACGACATGGCGGGTTGATGGTTGCCGGTTGAGAATGGCTAGAAAATGTTCGCGGGTTGTCATGAAACTAATTTTGTTTTATGCAGTGTCATTTCAGTTCGTCAGCGAGCGGAATAGTCGCTTGGTCAATATTTTATTGAGCATGCTTGTTTTTATCGTTCGCGCTTTCCGCGGCTGTCTGCGTTTCCGGCCCCACGCCGGGATGAATTACGATGACTGCGTTGGCCACCGGTCCCTGCCGGACGCACAAAGCTCGCGTGTTCGCCTGATGCGAACCAATCACGAGCGGCCCGTCCGCCGGGCCGATGGCAATTTCATCGCTCTGGCCGCTTGGGAATTCCAAGCGGATCCGGGACACCAAGCCCGCACCCGACGGGATGGACGTCACCTTGGGCAGGTCTTTGGCATCGGCGTAGGGTAATAGCACAGTGCAGAGCGTCAGGGGCAATTTACCTTGGTTAATCAGTGCCGCCACCGACGCTTTTTGGGCCGTCGCTAGTCCGGTGGGAATCATCCCGGTCCGCATTTTCAACTGGGCCGTGTCCACTGGTTGCACCCGGATATTCATCCCGGCAGGAAATGCCGTGTGCGCGGCATTCCCCTCCGCCTGCACCGGGCCGATGGGAAAATGAAAGAGCCGCGTCACCTGATGACTTCCCTGGCCTAAGATATGATCCACCACCACCCAATAGCCCGGTTTGACAAACAGCACGCTGCGTTGATGCGCGAGGCCATCCGCTTCCACCCGGCCACAGGCAAAGTCGGCCTGCTGATCCGTATGCCAGGCCAGCAGTTTCGGATCGGCGCGCAACTGTTCCTGATCATCAATCATCACCACGTTATGCGCGGCACTCTTGCGCAGTTCGAGTGACAACGGCTGGTCGTAGCTGCATTGGCCCGGATCCACGATCAAATCGCGCCCGGCAAACACACTGACCTGCAAGCGATCTTGATGATTGTGGCCGCCATGCCAGGGGGCGCAGTCGAAGAGCAGATAATTGTCACCCGATTTCCAACCGCTGCGCATGACCGCGTATTTGGAATCCGGCAACAGCACGGAAGTAAATGCCGGCGGGCTAGTCGGCAGCGCCGCGAATCGGCTGCAAACGTCCGGGCCAAACAACCACACCCAATCCACAAGACAATTGGTCCCGGCGAGATAGCGAAAATCCGGCCGCTGATACAGCAACGCGCCGCGCCCCATGCTGCCCTCGATGGTGGTCCTGCCGATGCCGGCATCGCCCACCGGTGGATAGGTGCGGTCCGGTCGGCTGATGTCTTCAAGGAAATCGAACATCTTCTCATGCCGGGCCAGCAGACCCTGAACTTCCAGTCCATTGGCCTTGCACAGCAGTGACAAATCCATGAACTCATCCATGACCCAGGTGTGATAGCCGGGCGTCAGTTCCCAATGCGCGCCGTCCGGCAAGACATCCTTTTGCATGTGCTCCACCAACAAGTTCAAACCGCGTTCGCGCCAGCCCGCCGCCTCCTTGAACTCAGGAAACATGATGCCAATCGAGGCCAATCCGGAAGCTTCGGTGACCTGCCAGTTGCCGTGATGAAACGCGGTGGAAAAGGCATTCAAATAGCGCGCCTGTTCGACCAGCGACCGAGTCATGCGGTATTTCGCTTCGGCGTCAAACTCCGGCGCATCCATGAACACTTCCATCGTTTCAAGCCACGACTGGCCGCGGATGCCCGTCTCCAGCGTGCGCCAAACGGAACCGTGAAGTCCCCGCTCATTGGAAACTGTTGCGGGCACTGGATTGGACTTGATCCAGTCCTCCAGCAACTCCACAAAATCGCGGGCATAGGCGCTTCGGCCCGTGCCCCAATACGCCAGGCCCAGATCATGCCAGTAACCGAAACGGCTGAGCACATGGGTCCACTCGATCGGCCCTTGGAGCCACTGGGGATCGTGGGCGAGTTGCTTTTGGACGCCGAGAAAGTCGAACTGGCGGGCAATTACCTGGTCGGCGGCATTGGTGTAGCGCGCCAGACCACCGAATTGGATGTCGTAAATTTGCTGAAACGACGGACGATCCCGCCGTGACCAGAGCCAGCGCGGCGTGCTGCGCGTGGCCAGATGGTTAGCCCAAGCGGCTTTGGCAGCGGGCCAGTCGCCAGCTTCAACGGCCTTGCGGATCAGCGCGAGTTCCGGTCGGGTGAGATCCAGCAGGTTGAAAAACCCGGCCTCATCGGCGATGGCAAACGCGTTTGCCGGCGGCTGCGGGGCAGCCGCCACGCCAAACGCAATGTAGACAATCAAGAACAGCACCATTTTCATTTGGCTAAACATTTTCATTTTCTTGATTTGTCGGGACACCCTTCACCCCGCCTCGCACTTAATTGTTTGGTCTATTCCTTATGGGCTCGTGATGGAGACGGTGGCGCTTTTGGCTCAGTGGTCATTTTGAAATTGTCAGTGCGAAAAGGCGTCACCGGCAGGCCATCGCTCGAATAAAGATTGCATACGGGATTGTCCGCCCACGCATAGCGGACCGCGATGGGGGCCGCCACCTCCGAACTGCATACCTCAACTTCGTTCGTTCCAACCATGGTTCCCTTAGCCAAATGCCACACCCTGTCCGCACCGCAGAGGGCAAAGCCCAGGGCTTCGGGGACTCCGAAAGGTCGGAGGCCGCTGCCAAAACAATCGAAGGCGACCAATGCCTTGTTGCTGGCAATCGTGAGACCCTTAAACTCGGGACTATGATACGGTAGATTCATGCCATAGTCCTTGACCAGCGGCCAACGCACCAACCGCGCGGCCACGTCGTGCTTGTTTTTCGGATGAATGTCGCTGCCTTCGCCCAGATCAATGGTGACCGCCTGGCCCGTGTTCGGTAATCGCATCGCTTTGGTCTGCGCCTCGCGAAGTTCCGCCCAGTAGCTGTCGCCCGCTGGGAGGTGATACGCCGTTTGATAGTTCGCCAGTTGCACCCAGTAGAATGGGAAGTCTCCCTGGCCCCACTCCTTGCGCCACTGCTCGATCAAGAAAGGAAACAAGCTGGCATATTGGTAAGCTCCTACCGCGTTGCTCTCGCCCTGATACCAGATAACCCCCTTGATGCCGAAGCCAATCGTCGGATGCAGGACGCCGGCGAAAACATTGCCGGCAAAATACTGGCCGGTGAGCCATTGGGTCGGCGGGCGCGGCGGCGTTTTCCCTTCCGCCTTTGCCTTTTCGCTGGCAGATTTCCACTCTGCCATCGCCTTCGCAAAAGCCGCCTGACCTTTCTCAGACTTGAGTTCCGCTTCGCGTTTCAAGGTTGCGTCCATGAGCGCCTTGAAACGAGGGTCCGATTGCAGGGCCGAGCGACGCACCCAAGCTTCCGCTTGCGAGGCACCCCATGAATTGTTAATCAGCCCCACGGGCACTTTGAGAACTTCGCCGAGGTAACGCCCGAAGAGAAAGCCCACCGCGCTGAACCCACGAACCGTTTCCGGCGTTGATGCCTGCCACTGGCCCTTGAAGTCGTTCTGCAACTCTTGGGTGCCAAGCTTAGGGACCGTAATTAGCCGGAGGTTCGGAAGTTCCGCCTCGGCGGTTTCCAGATCGCCATTCCGTTCAAAGGCCAGTTGTAACTGCATATTAGACTGGCCGGAGCACATCCACACTTCGCCTATGAGCACGTCCCGGATCTCGCGCCGGGTGGAACCGGACACGGTAAGCGTCTGGGGCGTGGCGTTGGCGGGCAGCGGTGCGAGCTTCACCGTCCATTTGCCGTCGGCCCCGGCCGTCGTGGAATAGTTTTGCCCGGCGAAGGTCACGGCAATCTTCGTGCCGGGCGTGTCCCAGCCCCAGATGGGATCGGACTGTTTTTGCTGCAGCACCATATGGTCACCGATGATGGCGGGAATGATCAATTCCGCCCGCAAGGCAGAGGTCAGCAGCCAGGAAAGCGCTAGGAGTGAGGGGAGTTTTTTCATGATAACTGCGGCAGCGGTTTATCGATTTGTGTCGGTGCGAAATGGCGTCGCCGGCAGCCCTTCCTGGTTGAATAAGTTCACCTCCGGCGTCTTCGCCCAGCCGTAGCGAACCGCGACCGGTTTCGCCACGGACGGAGCGGAAACGAGGACTCTGCTTCCCTCAATGACGGCAGTGGCGGGAGCAAAGATTCCATCCGAGCCGGCGATGGTGAAACCTTTCAGATCGCCCCCGCGGGCCACCAAGCCACCGCCTTGGTGTGTGAAGTTTAATTCCGCCTGACTGTCGCGAATGTTCATGGCGGCGAATACCGGCCCGGAGTATTCAACCTTCTCACCGTAAGCCACGGCGCGAGCCGCCAACGCCAACCGCGCACCGACCGGTTCTTTTTGCGTCGGATGAATGTTCATCGCTTCGCCCACATCCGTTGTCACCACCATCGCGGTATTCGTCACGCGCTGCCACGACAACAACTGAGCCTCGCGAATTTCTGGGGTCATTTCGTGATACGGCGCAACCTGGACAAAGAGGAAAGGGAATTCACCCTGCCCCCAGGCCATGCGCCAACTGTGAATCATGGCCGGAAACAGCTTTTGATACTCGGCGGCGCGACCGGAATTGGACTCGCCCTGATACCAGATCACGCCCGCCAGCGCATAAGATTCCAGCGGTGCAATCATCGCGTTGTAGAGACACGCCGGCCGATTATTATGATGCGCGGGATTTGCCTTCTGGGGTTCGCGCGGCACTGTCGTGCCGGCGGCTTTCGCTCTCTTCACGGCATCCGGGTATTTTGTTACTGCCAGTTTGTATTCCGCGTCAGCCTTCGCCGGATCATAAGTCCGCACACTCTCGGCGTAGCGGGCGAGCACATCCGCTAAATCGGGATCGGCTTTCAACGTGCTCATCGGCGTCCACGCCTGCGCCGGCGTTCCGCCAACCGAGGCGTCAATCAATCCGACCGGCACTTTCAAAGCGTGCCGCAAATCGCGTCCGAAGAAATAAGCCACGGCGGAAAATTGGGAAACCGCAGTCGGCGTGCTGGTTTTCCATGCCCCGGTCACGTTGGTTTTCGGTTCGTCCGTCGCTTCATGTGGCACGGAGAACATTCGCAACTGAGGATCGTTCGCTGCCGCAATGGCCTCGGCGGCATTCGTTGCACGTGACAACGGAAAACTCATGTTCGATTGGCCGCTGGACAACCAGACTTCACCCACCAAGACGTTCGTGAACGTGATCGTGTTGTCACCAACAAAGGTGAATACAAATGGCCCGCCCGGCTTCAGCGGCTCGAGTGCAATCCGCCACCGGCCATCCTTCGCAATGGTGGAAACTTCCTGACCTTGAAATTTCACCGTCACTTTCTCGCCGTTGCGGGCGATGCCCCAGACCGGAACGCGAACTCCTTGCTGCAATATGGCACCCTCGCCAAAAAGACCATTCGGCTTTACTTCGGCTCGCGCGGAAGTGATCAGCGCGACGAGCAGAGTTGCGCCACATATTTTAATGCCATAGTTAAATGGTGTATTCATAGTTTGGAGGTGAGCGGAGATCTTGCGTCAAAATATTCAATCAAAGAATAGGCACGCTGGTTGATTCTTTTCATGCTTTCCAGCAACGGCTCGTAGGGCTCAAAACGATTGTTGAACAGGCCTTTGTTCGAGTCCCGATTCGAAGGGTCGGTTTTTGCGTCAGCGGGATCATTATCTATGTATTTGAACCAATGCCAGCCGACACAGACTTTGGACTCCAGCAGGCCGAGCGTAAAATTTTCATAAAACTCGCCGCGCTCGCGCTGGGTTTTCACGAGCCAGCCGGCACCACCGGTGTTGCCCATGCCACTGTCCACGCCTTTGGCATACCATTCGGTGATGAGAATCGGTTTGTGTGATTCGCGTTCCCACATCGCCAGCCGGGCCGCATCCGGCGTCCAGGCGTTGTAATAATTCACGGAAACCACATCCACAAACGGCCCCGCCGCCCGAAGAATTTCCGGCTCGCCCAATCCCCGGCCATAAAAGCGGCTACCCAGGTAAAGATGGTTCGGATCATATTTCTTGATCGCCGCCGCAACGATCCGGAAATAGCGGTCCACGACCAATTCCAGAAAATCGCGGTCATCCAGAACCGTGATCTCTTTGACGCCTGCGTTCGTGCCGTGGCGGGTCTGCAGCCACGCCATTGCCGCCCGCTGGCCGGCGTCGTTTTTGGGTAGCGCCAGGTAATTGGTTAGCGCACCACTGTGGAACGGAAGTTCGTTGTCCGAAAAATGACCCAGCAAGTGTGGATCATTCTTGTCGGCGGCCAGTTGCTTGGCGTATTCATCGCAAAATGTTTCAAAACCTTGATCAAAGACAAAAATACAGTCGTTCGGGTAGCCCGTGTGCCCTGGTTGAGAAAAAGTGCCGCCGCGCTTGCGGCCATAGCCCGCCATGAAATTCCAGATGCGTGTGTAGTTCAAGGGTTGAGGCGCGGCGGCCATCGCGGAAGTTTCCGACCACGCGCCGAGACCGTTGAAACCGAGGTCGTGAAGCTCACTGGTGGTTTGGGCCGCCCAGTTCGTCAGGCTGCCAAACTTGGACTTGAAGGCCGCTTGCGTTCCCGGCGTTCGCAGCGGCGCGACGCCCGCGACGCCTTTGTTTAAAAATAGCCCGCCCTCGGGATCCACCAGCCACCAGCGGCTTCCGAGCTTGGTTGCGTAAAAGAATCCTGTGGCTTTGACTCTTTGCGTGGCTTGGCCGCCAAAACTCGTGAAAAGTAAATCCACTTTTTCAGAAGCGGCACCGGGTAAATCAGCCACGGTGCGCGTCGGGAACGAATGCCAGGGATGACCGGGCTTGGCGGCCGCCTCGACGGTGCGCGACGACGATTGCGCCAACGCTGATACCGCCAGCGTGAACACCACAATGCCGGTAAAAGCCCAACGGTTCCGTGATTTATTTTTCAATTTCATATTCAGGGCGTCACCGCGCGATAAAACCGTGCGCGATAATTGGTGGCAAACCGATCAGTGAAGCTCCAGACGCCATTCGTCGCGGCAAGGTTAGTGCTGAGGGTGAGCCAGTTGGTCGTCGGCAGGTTTGTCGCCGCCAGCACGCGATAAAACTGGTTCGGAGTGCCCAGAAAATTAATGGTGAAAGTGCCGTTGCCATTGGCCGCGATGCCCGTGACATTGTTGGTGATGACCGGCGGCGCGACGCTGGCCAGAACTTGCAGCGTGGCATCGGTGAGCGTCAGCCGTAATCCGCCAGAGCCGTTGTTCGTATTATCAACTCCAGACAGCGCCAGCGTCACTTGATTGCCAGCCAAATAATTTCCAATCTGGGGGATCGTGAACGAATAGGCGGTCGCAGCGGTTCCATTGAATAATTGAGATGCGCCGATGGCGGTGGCCGTAAATGTCCCGTTAGTCAGCATATTGTCAGAATTAGTGTCATTGGCCTGGGCCGTGTTCCAAGTAATGCCCGGATTGAATCCGCCATAAGCCTGGTTCAAGGCCCAGAGCTGCGCCTGTTGGGCGAAAGTGGTGGTGGAGGTAGTGACGGTAAAAACCGCGTTGGTGTTCGTCTGGACATTCAGCCCTGACAGGTTGAATTGAAAGTATGCCTTGCGCGCAGAGTCATAAGGCGAAGGGTAGTATTTGACCATGATATAACCTTGCGCAACCTCATCCACGTTGCTTGTGCCGTAGATGCCGCCGCGAATGTTTGCCGCAATCGCCGCCGAAAGATTTGTCCACACGGGATCATTACCGGTCGGCGCGGTAAAAACCAGCCGCAGCCGTGGCCCGACGCCGCCTTCAGTGGTGACAATCTTCACCCCATCCGGCTGCGAGTCGCCGGCCGCCAGCGATGGCAAAGTCACATCCCAGCGCGGGTCTTGCGAAATCACGAAGCTGACAACGCTATTCGACTGGCCGCGCAAATACCTAGTTACATCCATCAGCTTTTCGCTCGCGGTGGTTGAAGTCGTGATCAACTGTCCAATAATGCAAGCGTTCGTTCCCTGTCCGGTGATGACGCCATTGGCGATGTTGCTCCCGGCGGCCACACCACTTCTGAGATTGGGGGCATTATTCCAGTTAAGCGCGGCCTGTGACCAGCCGGTGTTGGTCAGCGCATAGACATGGGCTTGCGCGGTCGTGTTCATCGTTGCGCTCGACGCTTGCAACGACAAGACGGCCAACTGGAGATTGGCGAAATTATTGGTCGGCAACTGGAATTTTACGAACGCCACGCTCCGATTGTCCAGATTCGCAGGGTCATTTCGGGCAGTCATCGCGGACGCGCTGCCGTAATTGACCGCCTTATTGCCACCGTCGCGGGCCTGGGCATCGTCCGTGGCGGTGATGATTTGCTCAGCCTGTTGCGATGGGCTGGGAATGGTTAGGAGCCAGGCCGAATACGCGGGCTGGGTGCCGAGACTGGACTGGGCATCCCCGACGGTCGTCCACCGCACGCCGCCACCGTAGGAATTCTCGCTGACTTCTTCGAGCAGGATTTTATTCGTCGCGGGCAGGTTCAAGGCGGCCAGGTTGGCGTTCACGGCCACAGCGCTGGCGGTGCTATTGGCCGAAAATAAATAATAACAGTTTGCAGCCGGATCGTAACTGGCCTGAACATCCAGATTCGTTGCGGTGCCATCGGTGAGCGTGCCCAACCGGCTGCGTCCGGCGGCAAACGCCTTGGTGAACAGCCGATACACTTCGCCCGCCTTCGTGACGCCACCGACGTTGTAAGGCGCATGGGTGTTGTCCACATAATACATGGCGTTCTTCTGCACCGGATAATTACCCGCATAGGCAACTTGGGAAAACTTGAACGCATACATTTCGTCGATGCCATTTGCCATCAGGTTGACCACAATACTGCCAAATCGCGAGTAATCAGCGGGTGAATCCTCCGTAACCGTAGTGGCATCATAACTCGCGGCTGTGCGGGTGTTGAATTCAGTAACGGCAACCGGAAAAGGGGCTTCGGGAGCCATGCTGGCGGCGAGCAAGGCATTCAGGCTGGCCAGGCCGGTCCCAAAACCATCACCGGTTGCGCCGTATTGATGGTAGTCGTAGGTTTGGATGAGCGAGAAACTCGGACTGGTTACGCCGAGATAATCCTCGTGCCGGTTGGTGACCACCAGATCGCCCCAGCCGACGTAGGCACTGGTGGCATTGCCGGCGGCGGTGGGTGCCAGTAATTGCGCGCGCAGCGATTTGCTGTAGAGCGTGTTCACGTCGGCGAGCGCGGATTGCACGGCATCAGCCACGAGCTGGAGCCGCATCAGGAAATTGGTGCTGGATAGGGTGGTGTTATTCGGCTCGTTATACATCTGGTAACGGTCCACATCGAACATGCGCCCCAGATAAAAGGCGTCCGCGTAATAATGTTGCCACAGCTCCCACTTGCCGCCCCAATCGTTGGTATTGGTAATTGGAAAGCGTGATTCATCGGCGGTGATTTGCGCGCAGATGCGCACACCCTGTTTGCGCGACTCGCCCAGCGCATAGTCCACCGTGATATGATTCGCCGGGTAGAGGTCGGTCGTGTCAAAATGGTTGGTAAAATAGGGCCAGTTGATATAGTTGGTATTTAGTGGGTTGACCCGCAGTGCCGCCTTGCGGCTGATGAAACTGGCCTGATTGGTCACGCCATCGCCCACGGGGGCCAGGTCATCGGCGGGTTCAATGCTGCTGGGTGAAATAAAAAACCGCGCCCCGTTCACCCCCGCGTAACGCCACCAATCCCGCGTGTTGCTGCCGGGATAGAAATGGCCGGAGTTGTAGGCGATGATTTCAGGAGTCAGGCCAAGCATATTATTTTGCACAGTCAGCGTTGCGGCCCGCAATCCATAGATTTGGAAAATCAATAAGCTTACTAGAAAGTATATGTGCCATGTCATAAGAACCAACTATGGTTTTTTTCCGCTACCTGAAACACCGTCGGCTAAACCGTCCCTCTCAACACCAAGCCCATCCCTAGTGCCAGCGACACCATGAATCCGGCTCCGATGAGCATGCCGTCCGCCATCACAAATGCTCGGGCTTAGTGGAAATGTGTTAGTCATGATATCTAGCGCCGACAACCATCGTCTCCACCACTGGCAGGATCGCGGTCTCAATTGTTTTAAGATTTATCGTTTTCATTTGTTTCAGATTGATTCGAGTGGCGGCGTCAACCCCTTAACGCCGTCACTCACCCAAACCGGAACCCATGAACCGGTCTTGGTGACGGGAACCCAAACCCGTCACGAAGTTCTTGTTACTACTTCAAGCGGCCAACGACGAAGATGGGAGTGTCGCCCTCCTTGAATTGCGATAGCCTCGCACGGCACCTACGCCGATAAAGCCAACACCAAAAATTGCCATCGCCACATTCACAGGTTCTGGCACCGGCGTGATGTCCAGGCTCCAGCCAGTCAATTGTGCCTGCCCGCCGCCAGGAGTCGTGTCCGCAAAAAACAGCGTCCATTCCCCGTTCGCCGAACTGTTGTTAAACGTTCCCAAGGTTCCAGCCGCGTTGTAGGTCCCGGAAAATAGTTGCCCCGGCGTCTCCGCCGTGGTCTGAATACCGGTGACAGGATTGCCGCCGAGAGTCGTGGCATCCGTCAACGTGACGTTCAAGCCCGATCCAGCATACCCAATGTTCAGAGTCACGGTTCCGGCGAAGTTGATGTTGGCAGCGACCCCGAGAAGAATTTTGCCCGCGGAAATATCGCCCGATCCCAGCCATAGGGTCGTGCCGCCGCTCTTGTTGAACAGAATCTGGTTTTGCAG
>Ga0114951_10002601_pt1 | contig 20194 bp, 16 predicted proteins | sample AM7aDNAmetaG_FD_88677 | JGI IMG/M metagenome (GOLD analysis project Ga0114951, IMG submission 88677) | Freshwater microbial communities from Finland to study Microbial Dark Matter (Phase II) - AM7a DNA metaG | ecosystem: Environmental > Aquatic > Freshwater > Lake | place: Finland: Lake Alinen... | reverse complement strand
CGATCTGGGTTTGACATTTTCTCCGGGGCTCATGAAACTATGGTCCGCGTTATATTAGCATGAAATATCATTCGTATCTGACTGTAGTAGCGGCTTCAATCCTGGCGAGCGCAGCAACGGCGATTGCGGCAGAGTCGGCTGCCCCGGCGCCGATTTATGAAACCCCGCATGAGTTCTTCGCGAGCGGCGACTTCGACCGGGATGGACGTGCCGACGTGGTGATCGTTGACAAGGAGAGCGGCAAGTACCGGATCGGCTATCAATTGGCGCCCGGCTTGATTTCCTGGGTGGATTGTCGGCCGAGCGGGATGAAGGGAATCGCTGGTATAAGCATGGGGCATTTACTGGCGCCGGACAAGGAGTCGCTGGCCTTTACGTCTCCCGACGCGAACCAGATCACCCTAGTGGATGCCTCCAGCCCGACCGCTTCGGCCAAGCCCGTGGCGGTTCCCTTTACTGCGGCGTTGGGACCGAATACGGTCGTGGCGGTGGATGTCGGCGGCGATGGTAAGAAGGGGCTGGACGATTTCTATGTCGGGTCTATTTACAACTCCCCGGACCCGAGCCAGGCGACCCTGCTGCGCAATGATAGTTCGGAGTTTCCCAAACTGGCGGAGGAGCCCCTGGCCGGACCTGCACTGCGCGGCAATCGCGTCTCTCTCAAGGCCGGCGCACCTCAACTTCTCTGCCTGCTGGTGCATGAGGACAAGGCCGACGCCTTGCGCCTCCAGGACTTTAGCAGCGGCAAGCCGGTTATGGTCGCCACTGTGGCCGACCTGCCCGCCGGCTCGGATTATGCCGTGGGCAACTTTCGCGGCTCGCCGTTGCGCGACTTCATCTTCTATAAGCCGGGGGCAAATAGCCTGACGATCCGGCCGGTGGAAGAATCCGCGCCCGGCAAGTTCCAATTTGGCAAAGCCGAGAGCTTCGATCTGGGCCAGCCGGTGCGGCGCGTGGTTTCGCTCAGTGAGAATGGCGGGAAGAAGCTGTTCATCATCTTCGGCCAGGGCGAGAAGGCCGGGGTCTTTAATTTCGACGGAACGAAGGCCCCGGTGCTGGTCCAGGATCTTGCCGCCACCAACGAGTTCTTCACCTGTGCGGCTGATTTAGCGGGGGGCTTGGTTGTCTTTTCCCAACCCGCCACCGGAAAGTACTCCACGCGCTACCGGGTTTTCAAGGCCGAAGGTGGGGCTTACACCCCCGGCCCCTTCGGCGGGCTGGCCTCTCTGGCCGACAACGACAACATCACCATTCCGGACATCTATGAGCGGATCACGTCCAAACTGATCGTGACCAACGAGAGCGAGATGAAGGCTTACACGAACGACATTCCGGGCACGCAGGTGAGCTTCGCTATGATGCCCATTCCCGGCGGTGAGTTCGTGATGGGCAGCCCGGACAACGAGGTGGGGCGCAAGCCTGATGAAGGCCCCCAGCACAAGGTCAAAATCTCCCCCTTCTGGATGGGCCGGTGCGAGGTGTCCTGGAATGAATACGAACTGTTCATGTATCCCGACGAAGAGCGGCGCATGCGCTCTACCGTCCCCACCGACGCTGCCGGGGATAAGCTGGCCGACGCGGTGACACATCCCTCCAAGCCCTACGTGGAGATGAGTTTCGGCATGGGCAAGGACGGCTTTCCAGCCATCAGCATGACGCAGCACGGTGCCAACAAGTATTGCCAGTGGCTCAGCGCCAAGACCGGACAATTCTATCGCCTGCCCACCGAGGCCGAATGGGAATACGCCGCGCGCGCCGGCACGACCACCCCCTATTTCTTCGGCGACGACAAGAGCAAGCTGGGCGAATACGCATGGTTCGAGGTGAATAGCGATTTCAAATACCAGAAAGTCGGCAAGAAGAAAACCAACCCCTGGGGGCTTTGCGACATCTACGGCAATGTCGTGGAGTGGGTCCTCGACCAATACGACCCTGATTATTACAAACAATCTGCCGGCAACGGCGGAACCGTCGATCCCTGGAACAAAGCGACCAAGCCCTATCCGCATTCGGCCCGGGGCGGCTCGTGGGATGACGAGGCGGGCGTGTGCCGCAGCGCCGCGCGGCGCGGTTCGGACCGCACCTGGAAAATGCAGGACCCGCAGTTGCCCAAGAGCATCTGGTATTTCTCGGACGCGCAGTTTGTCGGCTTTCGTATCGTGCGTCCGCTGAAAGTGCCGCCGCCTGAACAGATGCAAAAGTACTGGACAAGCGGCGTGGAAAGAGACTGAATTACCGGCGCTCGCACTTCGTCAGTATAAGCGCTGGCTATCAAACGTAACTTGAAATAGAAAACGAACTGAAAGTCCCAATGCAAGAATACTCAACACAACCCTCACCGGCGTTCTCTCGCCGTCAATTCATCAAAAGCTCAACCGTTCTCGCCGCCTCAGCGGCGGCTGCGGCGAGCTTCCCAGCGGTTCTCCGCGGTCAGAGCGCACAGACCATTAATGCGGTCGTCATCGGCATGGGCGGACGCGGCGGCGGCGCGGGCAAGAACTTCCTCGATGCGGCAAAAGCAGCGGGGGTTGATGCCAAGATTCTGGCGGTGGCTGACATATTCCCGGAAGCCGCCAAGAAGGGCGTGGATAACTTCGGCGTGCCGGCGGATAAGTGCTTTAGCGGTTTCGACGCCTACCAGAAGGCCTTGGACGTACCCGGTGTCAATTACGCCATTCTGGCCACGCCCCCGGGGTTCCGCGCCTCCCATTTCAAGGCCGCCATCGCAGCCGGCAAGCATGTATTCATGGAAAAGCCAGTTGCGGTGGACGGCGCCGGCTGCCAGGTGATGTACGCGGCGGCAGAAATGGCCAAGCAGAAGGGCCTCAAGGTAGCCGCCGGCACCCAGCGCCGCCATCAAGCCGGTTACATCGAGACCATCAAACGCATTCAGGACGGCGCGATCGGCGACATCGTTACCCTGCGCGCCTATTGGGTTAACGGCGGCCCTATCTGGCATCGCGGCGACGTGGGCAGCACCGACCTCGAACGCCAGATTCGCAACTGGTACCACTACGTCTGGCTCTGCGGCGACCATATTTGCGAACAGCACGTCCACAACCTCGATGTCTGCAACTGGATCGTCGGAGCCCACCCCGTCAAGTGCTGGGGCATGGGCGGCCGGCAGCAGTTGACTGGCCGGTCCGGCGAGATCTGGGACAATTTCGCTGTGGAGTATGAATACGCCAACGGCGTCCGCATGTATAGCTACTGCGGCCAGATCAAGCGCGATTGGTCTTCGGTGAGTGAGGGCGCCGCGGGCACCAAAGGCACTTCTGATCCCAGCGGGCGCATTCAGCCCAAGGGAGGCGAGGTATGGCGCTTCCGGGACAAGGCTACCGATGCTTATGTTCAGGAGCATATCGACCTTATCAATGCCATCGTCAAAGGCACGGAGCTAAATGAGGCCAAGCAAGTGACCGACAGCACCCTCACCGCCATCATGGGCCGCGAGGCCGCCTATAGCGGGGCCGGCGTAGATTGGGACCAGGTTCTGAACTGCAAGTTCACCTATGGCCCGGACCTCCTTTACAAGGACTGCGCCAAGATGGAATGGGGTGCCTTCCGGACCTTGCAGCCGCCCATGCCCAGCCAGCACAATATCTTTAAGAACCCCCCGATGGTACCGGTCGTCGGCGCGTGACGGGCAGTAGCGTTTGTTCTGAGTTCATGGCCGGCCGCAAGGCCGGCCTTTTCTTTTTATCCTGAGCCATGTTTAAGCTCCCTGCACCTTCGGATTTCGAGCCTTCGGCCTTCCTTCGGGTTTCGGGTTTCGGGTTTCGGATCTGCCCCCTGCTCGCTGCCCTTCTTCTCCTCGCCGCCTGCCGCTCCGTGCCTGCCGAGAAGCCGCTCCAGCGTTTCGAGTTCTCCCGTCCGGCGATGGGCATGATGATCACCCTCACGCTTTACGCGCCCGAGCTGCCGGCTGCCAAAGCCGCCGCCGCCGCCGCCTTCAAACGCATCGACGCGCTGGAAGACGTCATGAGCGACTACCAGGCGGACAGCGAACTGATGCGGCTCTGTGATCAGCCTTTTGGAACACCCGTGACGGTGAGCGAGGACCTGTTCGATGTGCTCCAGCGCGCCCAACGGACCGCCAAGCTCTCGGACGGTGCCTTCGACGTGACGGTTGGCCCTTACATCCGCTTGTGGCGCTTCGCGCGGAAGCGAAAGGTGCTCCCCACGCTCGCGGAAATTGCCACCGCCCGGGAGGCGGTAGGGTGGCAGAAACTCCGGCTGGACGCCCGCGGGCGCACCGTGACCTTGCTCGTGCCGAACATGCGGCTGGACCTGGGCAGCATCGGCAAAGGCTATGCCGCCGACCAGGCCTTGCAGACTCTGAAGGGCAGGGGAATTGACCGCGCCCTGGTGGCAGCGAGCGGCGACATCGCGGTCGGGAATCCCCCTCCCGGACAACGTGGCTGGAAGATCGGCATCACGATGTTGGGCAGCGCTACGAACGCAGCCCCGCGCACCGTTCTGCTTCACAATGCCGGCATCTCCACTTCCGGCGATACCGAGCAGTTCATCGAGATCAATGGCGTCCACTATTCCCACATCGTGAATCCGGCGACCGGCCTCGGGCTGACGAATCGTATTCAGGCAACGGTCATCGGACCCGACGCCACTACCACCGACTGCCTGGATACCACGCTGAGCTTGCTGGGCGTCAAGCGGGGCCTAGCGTTGGCCGATTCCCTGCCGCACATCGCGGCCTTGATTGTGACCAGGGACGACGGTCAGACCCACACCTTCCTTTCGCGGCGATTCTGGCAAATTCCACAGCCGCGCTAAGTGCTCACGATTCGGAACCCGCACTTGAAGTCCTCTTACAGATCGGCAGAATAGCTCACGTCCATGAACCACGAACCAGCGCCTGGTGCAAGATTAGCGCCGCAAGACTTCGAGCACATTATCAGGCTCACGCCGCTGGTCTCGATTGACCTCGTGGTGCGCTCGCTCGACGGGCGGGTCCTGGTGGGCTGGCGCAAGAATGAGCCGGCAAAAGCATGCTTCTTTGCGCCCGGGGGACGCATAACCAAGAACGAATCCCTGGCCGCCGCCTTCCGGAGAATATCCTTGGTCGAACTCGGCGTGCAGAGGCAGATCGAAGAGGCTCGGTTCCTCGGGGTTTACGAGCACTTCTACACGACCAACAACCGCGAACGGCCCGGCTTTGGTACACATTACGTGGTGTTGGCCTACGAACTGATCTCACCATTGCAGGATTTACGACTGCCTACCGACCAGCACGGAGAATTTGCCTGGCTGACCGAGGCGGAGCTGCTGCAGTCTCCCCAGGTTCACCAATATACGAAGAACTATTTCCTCCCCAGCCAGTCCTGCTGATGCCTCGGTAGCCTCGCCGTAGTCCCCCCGTAGTACCTCTGATCGCCGATCAGAGGTACTACGGGGAGACTCTGGCGGTATTCGCCTGCGGTCAGCCAGCGGTTGGGGAGAGTAACGCTATTCCTCCGACAACAGCGAAGAAGCAACATTTGGTTCGCAAGTGATTCAGCCACAAATAGTTACGTGATCAACATGGGAGCGCCACCGGAGCGGTGCCGGAGTGCCCCCAGACAGGGCTGCTCTGAAGTCCGGCCAGTTGAGGGAAGATCCTGTTCTGCAAGCCCTGAAATCCGAAGACCGAAGGCCGAAACCCGAAAGAAGGCCGAAATCCGAATTCCGAGAATGGCCTAATTCGATTGGCTGCTGCTCCGCCGGGGTGGCTATCAATTCGGATCTCGGGTTTGGAATGGCCCGGGCCGACTTTAGAGCAGCCCTGGCCCCCAGAGCAGTGCCGCTGCCCCTCGATCCTCGCAGCGTCTTTGCGACACGGTCAAAGCCTGAGCAATTCTCATTATGAACGAGAAGGGGGCGCCGGGTGAGGGCACCCGGCCTACAAGAGGGCGGTTTTGTGGGAGATGTAGGCCGGGTGCCATCACCCGGCGGGGGGCGGCAGGCCAATAATGAGAATTGCTGTCAAAGCCTCGTGCGCGCGAGCTATCTTGGCGGTCTGATTGGGCTGCTCGGCGCGACTATTCGGGCCCCCATATTTTGCTTCCAAGCGGGGGCACTTTGCCGCAGGCTCGCGTGCAGGATGCAGCAGGCGACCACGCTTGACCTTTTGCAGCGAATGCTCGGTCCGGCCGCGCAGTTCCGGGACGGGCAATGGGAGGCTATTGACCTGGCCGCCAACCAGCGCCAGCGGTTGCTCGTCGTCCAGCGCACCGGCTGGGGCAAGAGCGTTGTCTATTTCCTCGCCGCCAGAATCCTGCGCGACGCCGGCGCCGGGCCAACCCTCATTATCAGCCCCCTGCTCTCGCTCATGCGCAACCAGATTCTGGCCGCGGGCAAGCTGGGCATCCGCGCCGCGACCATCCACAGCCAGAATCTCGATGAGTGGACGCAGGTCGAGGCGGCGCTCCAGGCCAACCAGGTGGATGTGTTGATGGTCTCGCCGGAGCGGTTGGGCAACGCCGCCTTCCTCAAGAAGCTGCTGCCGCTCATTCAGGGCAGCATCGGCATGTTTGTCGTGGATGAAGCCCACTGCATCTCGGACTGGGGCCACGACTTCCGCCCGGACTACCGCCGCATCGTGCGCATCTTGGGCCTGTTGCCGCCCAACGTGCCCGTGCTCTGCACCACGGCTACCGCCAACGACCGCGTCGTGCAGGACATTGAGACGCAAATCCCCTCGCTCCACGTGCTGCGAGGCCCCCTGGTCCGCCATTCGCTCAGGCTCTACAACATCAAGCTGGCGGATCAGGCCGACCGGCTGGCCTGGCTGGTGCACTTCCTCCCCCAACTGCCGGGCAGCGGCATCATTTACACGCTGACGGTCCAGGACGCGCGGCGCGTCGCCCAATGGCTCAAGCACCACGGCATTGCCGCGCGCCCCTACCACGCTGATCTGGAGTTGCACGAGCGTATCGAAGCCGAGCAGCAGCTCCTGAGCAACGGAGTGAAGGCCCTGGTCGCCACGGTCGCGCTGGGTATGGGGTTTGACAAACCGGACCTCGGCTTCGTCATCCACTTCCAGCGGCCCGGATCGGTGGTCGCCTACTACCAGCAAGTGGGCCGCGCCGGGCGTGCGGTGGATTCGGCCTTTGGCATTCTCCTGAGCGGGCGCGAGGACGACGAGATTCAGGAGTACTTCATCCATAGCGCCTTCCCGCCGCTGGAAGTGATGACTGACGTGCTGGCGGTGCTGGGAAAGGCTGGCACGCTCACGCTCGATCAGATTGGCGCCGAGCTGAACTACCGACGCGGGGCGATGGAGAAGGCGCTCAAGCTGCTGGAGGTGGATGGTGCGATCGAGCACGACCCGGCCGGCTATACCCGCACCGCCAATCCGTGGCGATCCGACGCGGTGCGGTACGAGCAGGTCACCCGCCGCCGCTACGCGGAGCTGGCAGAGATCAAACGCTACGTCGAGCATCCCGGCTGCCTGATGGAATTCCTGGCGCGCGCGCTGGATGACCCGGCGGCCGCGCCGTGCGGCAAGTGCATGAACTGCGCTCGCCAGACGCAGCGGCAGCCGGTGCCCGCAGACCTTGCGCAGGCGGCGGTGGATTTCCTGCGGCACGATGCGCTGGTCCTGCAGCCGCGCCGCTTCTGGCCCAGCCCGGTGCTGTCGCAGATATACCAGGTGATGCCCGAGGCGCTCGATCGCTACGAGAATGGCCGGCCCAAGATGGTCATCCCCGAGCGGCTGCGCCCGCAGCCCGGCCGGGTGCTCTGCGGTTACGGCGATGCCGGCTGGGGCCGGGAGGTGGCGCGCGGCAAGTATGAGACCGGCCGCTTCAGTGACGAGCTGGTGATAGCGGCGGCGGAGCTGATCCAGCGCGATTGGCAGCCCGCCCCCGCGCCCCAGTGGGTCACCGCCGTGCCGTCGCAGCATCACTCCCAACTGGTGCAGGACTTCGCGCAGCGGCTCGCAGCGAAGCTCGGCCTGCCCTTCGTTGCAGCCTTGCGCGAGAGCCACGGCAAGCGGCCCCAGAAGGAGATGCAGAACAGCGTCCAGCAGATGCGCAATGTGCTCCGTGCCTTTCGAGTGACGGCAGCGCCCGCGTTGGGTCCGCCAGGAACCGAAGCGGCTGGATTGGCAGGAGCCTTTCAGCAACTGGCCCGACGGTTGGCTTCGACCCTGGGCAGCGGGGTGACGCTGCCCGCAGTCCCGGTCCTGCTGGTGGATGATATGGTGGATTCGGGATGGACGCTGACGCTGGCAGCGGTATTGTTGCAACACCACGGCAGCGGCCCGGTTCATCCGTTTGCCCTAGCGAAGGCTTCGCCCAGGGGAGGGTAGGGGGAGTTGCGTGGGTTACGTGGGGTGCATGGGTTACATGGGTTACATGGGTTGCATGAGTTGCATGGGGTGCATGAGTTGCATGAGTTGCATGAGTTGCATGAGTTGCATGAGTTGCATGGGGTGCATGGGTTACATGAGTTGCATGAGTTACATGAGTTGCATGAGTTACATGAGTTACATCGGTTGAAATGAATGTTACTGACTATCTCAGCGAGGATGGCCTGGTGGTGCTGGCACTGTGCTCGGCATTTGCCCTGCCCGAAGGCGGTGGGGGTGGCGAGGCCGCACCATTTACTCTTTCCGAGTGGAACAAGCTGGCACGGCAAATCCACGACTCCCCATTGAAGCAGCCGGCGGCGCTCACTGGCCGCACAGCCGAGGAGTTGGCCAAAGATCTGGCTCTGCCTTCGGAAGATGCCGCCCGGGTCGCCCGACTGCTAGACCGCTCCGGCCGCCAGGCCTTGGAACTGGAAGGGCTTTTCTCGCGGGGTATGTGGGCGATGACACGGATCGATGCACAGTATCCGAAGAAGCTTCGCGATACCCTGAAGCACCAGGCGCCAACCGTCCTGTTCGGCGCCGGCGACCCCCAACTGCTCTCCCGGGGCGGCGTCGCGGTCATCGGCTCGCGGAATATTGATGAAGCCGGCACGGCCTTCGCCCAGGAAGTCGGGCGCAAAGCCGCTGCCGCCCGTTTGTCGGTAGTGTCGGGCGGCGCGCGCGGCACCGACCGTCTGGCGATGGGAGCGGCCCTCGATGCCGGCGGCATCGCCTTAGGCGTCCTGGCCGACAGCCTGGAGCGCACCGTCCGTCAGCCCGACCTGCGCCAGTTGTTGCTGGATGGCCAGTTGGTGCTGCTGACTCCTTTTGCGCCCGCAGCCGGTTTCTCCGTCGGCACGGCTATGGGTCGCAACAAGGTGATTTATGGGCTGGCGGATTTCGCCGTGGTGGTCAGCAGTGACCACCAAACCGGCGGGACATGGGCCGGCGCTGTCGAGGCCCTCAAAGCCGGCTGGTGTCCCGTGTTCGCTCGCGACGGCGCGGACGTGCCCAAGGGAAACCGCGAACTACTCAAACTCGGTGCCGCGCCGCTAACCGAGGCCGAACTACGGGCCACCGACAGCCTCGCCGACTGGCTGCGTGACCATGCCAAGACCAAGCCGGTCGAGAGGGACCTTTTTGGTTAGCCCGGGGCGAGAGGGTGGGGAAAATATTGATTCCAGCACCATAAAGCGGTTCAATCTATTCCATTGATCGCTAAACGTGTCATACCATGCCTGGACGTGCATGGCGGCCAGGTGACCCGCGGGGTCCAGTTCGGCATTGCCGAAGCCGGTGGACTGCGCAATGTGGGTGACCCGGTCGAACTGGCCTTGCGCTATAACGAGCAGGGAGCAGACGAGATGGTCTTCTTCGACATCACCGCCACTGCTCATGGCCGCACGACGATGGTCGAGGTCGTTGAGCGGGCCGCCGACCAATGCTTTATGCCGCTCACTGTCGGCGGTGGCCTGCGCTCGGTGGACGACATGTACACCATGCTCCGGGCGGGCGCGGACAAGATCAGCATTAACTCGTCGGCGATCGCCACTCCGGACTTGATTCGCGCCGGGGCGGAGAAGTTCGGCAGCCAATGCATCGTGGTCTCCATCGATGCCAGGAAAGTGGCGCCCGACCGGTGGGAGGTGTTCTCGCACGGCAGCCGCAAGGCCACGGGCTGGGACGCCGTTGAGTGGGCCAAGCGCGCCGTGTCGCTCGGTGCAGGCGAGATTGTGCTCAACAGCATTGATGCCGACGGCACCAAGGCGGGCTTTGACCTGGTGATCACGCGGCGGATCAGCGAAGCGGTCGGCGTGCCGGTGGTCGCCAGCGGCGGCGCGGGCACGCTGGAGCATATGGCCGAGGTGCTGCTCGAGGGCAAAGCCGATGCCGTGCTGGCCGCGAGCATCTTTCACTTCGGGACATATACCGTCGGCGATGTGAAGAACTTCCTTGTGTCCAAGGGCATTCCTGTAAGGCCCGTTTAAGATTTATGTGCAAACTAAACCAAGAAATCACGCCCACTCCCCCACGAACGCTCACCTGGCTGTTGGCCGTCTGTGCGATCTCATTCTTAACCTCATGCAGCTCAACGCATATTCAAGGCTCCAGGACCGCGGCGGGCTTGTCCGTCTCCCCCTGCCGCAATGTCATGGTTTTCGCGCTGGATGATCGACCGGATATGCGGGCTCAATTCGAGAGCGATCTCGTTTATTTCCTGCAGCAGCGGAAAGTGGTGGCGGTGGGCAGCTCCAGCCAGTTTGCCGTGAGCGACTTCAAGGAGGGCGCGGAGGAAATCCGGAAGAAGTTCGCGACCGCCGGGACGGAATCCTTGCTGGTGGTTCGCGTGACTGGCCGGACCACCTTCGAAAAAGGCCCGGGTTATGAGCGCGCGGCCGGGTTCGGGGAAATCGAGACGGATGTGCAATCGGTAGCCACACTGTATCGGCTATCGGATGGCGTGCCCATTTGGAATGGAAAGATGGACACGATACTCAAGGAGCAATACCACTCTCGCGTCGAGCTGAGAGGGGCAGCGAAAGTCATTGTGAGCAGCCTCGCGAAAGACAAGGTTATTCCGTGACGGGATCACTCCCCGTTGCCACGGTAAGGCTGGCTTGACCGGGGGGCCGTTTGGCCCTGGTATCGCCGCTCAAGCAAGGCGGTAGCGCTGTGCTCGCAATCAGATTCGACCGGTGAGCTCCAACCAGAAAGAACTCATTGCGGTTATCATCTTCAGCGTCACCTACCTGCTAATCAGCGGGCGGCAGTTGAAGATATTGCCGTTAAACCGGCCGGCGGCCGCTTTGCTGGGGACGGTGCTCATGGTGGCCTTTGGGGTGTTAACGCCCGAGGAGGCCTATCGTGCCGTGGATTACGACACGCTGGTGTTGCTGTTGGGCATGATGCTGATCTCCGCCTACCTGTTCCTCGCCGGCTTCTTTGATTGGGCAGCGGATTGGATTCTGCGCCGAGCCAGAACCCCGCAGGCGCTTCTGATCTACCTGATCTTCACCTCGGGCATACTGTCGGCCTTGCTGGTCAATGACATCATCTGCCTGATGCTGACGCCGCTGGTGGTGGCTGTGATGGTGCGCGGCAAGCTGCCACTTGCGCCCTATCTGTTAGCGTTGGCCATGAGCGCCAACCTCGGCAGCGTGGCTACGCTGGTCGGCAACCCGCAAAACATGATCATCGGCCACCACTCGGGGATTCCATTCCTGCGGTTCTCCGGGTCACTGGCGCCCGTGGCACTCGCGGGGCTGGTTATTCAATACGTGGTGCTGCGCGTGGGGTTTCGCAAGGTGCTCGGTCATGCGGTCATCCAACGCCCCGAGGCGCAGCCGCCCCCGCTGAACCGGCGCCTGCTCTTCCTGACGCTCGCCGTGCTGGGGTTGGTATTCGTGGGCTTTGTGGCGGGACTGAACCTGTCCTGGACCGCGTTGGCCGGCGGCGCATTGGTGATGGTGCTCGCCAAGCGCGACACCCACCAGGTGCTCAAGCTGGTGGATTGGAATCTGCTCGTGTTCTTTGCGGCCCTGTTCATCGTAGTCGAGGGGCTCAGCAAGACGGGCTTGCCCGACCAGACCTATCGCCATGTTCAGCCCCTGTTCGGCTCCTCCACCGCCAGCCAGGCCTGGAACTTCGCGTGGTTCTCCGCCCTGGGGTCCAATGTGTTCTCCAACGTGCCCTTCGTGCTGGTCGCCGGCAAGTGGATCAACAACTTCGCCCACCCGGAACTCATGTGGAAGGTGATGGCGTTGACGACCACCTTTGCCGGCAACCTGACCATCGTCGGGTCGGTCGCGAACATCATCGTGGTCGAATCCGCTCGCGGCCATGTCGAGCTGGGTTTCTGGGACTATGCCCGCTACGGCATCCCCGTTACGATCCTCACGACCGTCGCTGGCATGTTGATCCTGCTCGTGCTGCATGGTTGAAGCCCAAGTTTTTCATGGTCGCCGGGCCGGAATTGGTTACCTTACGGCCAAGCAGATTTGCGACTATGAGCTTTTACGATAAACTGAAGTTCGATGCTAATGGCCTTATCCCGGCCATCATTCAGGAACAGAAGACCGGCCGGATCCTGATGATGGCGTGGATGAACCGCGCATCGCTAGAGAAGACCCTGGAAACCCGCAAGACCCACTTCTGGAGCCGGTCGCGCCAGAAGTTCTGGATGAAGGGCGAAGAAAGCGGCCATACCCAGACCGTCAAGGATATCGCATTCGACTGCGACGGAGACACCCTCCTGATCCAGGTGGAGCAGGTTGGCGCCGCCTGCCACGAAGGCTACCAGTCCTGCTTCTTCCGCTCCGTCGAGGACGGCGGTGCGAGCGTGAAGATCACCGAAGCGCAGCTCAAGACGCCGGGGCAGATTTACGGAAAGGCATGATGCCGCATTCCGCTCCAACTGCTGTGCTTGCGGCTGGACGGAGGGAACGCTTGCGCCGCCCCTAAGCCGCAATGGAAGAATTTGTTCCATTTGCCAGCCGCAGCTATGGGCTGATGTTTCTGCTGCTGTTCTTCTCCCGCGGCATGGACTTTCTGAGCACTTGGGTGGCGACACCTAACATGGTGCTGGAAGGCAACCCCATCGCGAAGAAGCTGGGTTGGAAATGGGGTATCCCGCTTAACTGCGGGCTCTGTTTCGGCTTCGCCTTCTGGCCGCTGCCGGCGATTGTCATCAGCACCACCAGTGTGCTGGTCGCCTCGCGCAATTTCCAATCCGCCTGGCTCATGCGCTCGCTGGGCGAGCAGCTTTACCGTGATTGGTACGTCGAGCGCGTCCAGGAAACCAGCATCACCCTGTATCTCTTCTGTCTGTTTGCCCAAACCGCGCTGACCGGCGGGGTGGGCGCGGCGGTGATCTGTTTCAGCGAGTGGCGGCTGGTGCCGCTGGCCATCGGGTTGGGCATCGTGGCCTACGCGATTGCGGTCGCCTTCTACACCCTGCTCGGCATTTGGCGCCTGCGACGTTCGGCGATCCTCTGCGCCCGCTTGGCGGAACGGAGCCTCGCACTTGAAAGGCCCCAACCCGCGCCAAGGAACAACGGGAAGGCAATAGCCATTGACGGTCCAACAGTCATTCAACCCCAGGGAAAATAGCCGCCACCACCGAACATGTATTCGCCCACACGTGAAGAGTTTCAGAAGCTTGCCGCTCAAGGTAATCTGATTCCCGTTACCCGCCAACTGCTCGCCGACGTGGAGACTCCGCTCTCGGCCTATCGCAAGATCCGGGGAGCGGGCGAATCCTTTCTGTTCGAGTCGGTCGAGGGTGGGGAGCACCTCGGGCGCTACTCGTTTGTCGGTTGCAATCCGCGAGCGGTGATCCGGCAGGTGGGCCAGACAGTCGAGGTGATCGAGAACGGCAAGGTGGTCGAGACGTTCGGCATCCAGCCCGAAGCGGGCACGGGCAGTCCCGCCACCGTAGCCGGCGTGCGCGACGGGTTGGTGGTGGTCGAGCGCGTGATGAAGCAATATCGCGCAGTGCCGGTGCCCGGGCTGCCGCGCTTCACGGGCGGGGCCGTTGGTTTCATCGGCTACGAATTCATTCATGACGTCGAGCCGGTGGTGCCGCGTCCGCCACAGGACGACTTGCAAACCCCGGTGATCTATTTCCTCATCGCCGATCAACTGCTCATCTTCGATCGCGTCGCCCAGACCATAACGGTCCTGGTCAACGCCGTGCTCAACGAGGCCTCCAGCCCGGCCGAGGCGTATGAGGAAGCCACCGACGAGATTGATCGGCTGGTCTCGCTGTTGGAACAACCCACTGAGCATCGCCCAGTGACGGTGCCCCGCGAGGTGCCCCCCCTCCCTTTTGCGTCGAACGTCCCCCGGGAGAAATTCCTCGCCAATGTCCAGAAGGCCAAGCAATACATTACCTCGGGGGACATCATCCAGGTGGTTGGCTCCCAGCGCTTCTCTGCGCCGGTCAAAGCCTCGCCGCTCGACGTTTATCGCGCCGCCCGCTCCATTAACCCGTCCCCTTACATGTTCCTGCTCGAACTGGACGGGTTCTCACTGGTCGGGGCGTCGCCCGAAATCCATGTCCGCTGCGAGGAAGGAGGGGTCGAGATTCGCCCCATCGCCGGCACGCGCCGCCGCGGGGCGTCGCTCGAGGAAGACCTCGCCCTCGAGAAGGAACTGCTTGCCGACCCCAAAGAGCGCGCGGAGCACGTCATGCTGGTGGACCTGGCCCGCAACGACCTGGGGCGAGTCTGCGATTTCGGGTCCGTGAAGGTGAAAGACCTCATGATCATCGAGCGCTACAGCCACGTGATGCACATTGTGTCGCAGGTTGAGGGGCGGCTCTCCGCGGACAAGACGCCTTACGATTTGATGCGCGCCACATTCCCCGCCGGGACGCTCAGCGGCGCGCCGAAAATCCGGGCGATGCAGATCATCGCTGAGTTGGAGCAGACGGCGCGCGGCCCATACGGCGGCTGCGTGGGCTACTTCTCCTTCAACGGGAACCTCGATTGTTGCATCACCATCCGCACCGCCCTCATCAAAGACGGCCGGGCCTGGGTGCAGGCCGGCGGCGGCTGGGTGAACGATTCGACGCCGGAAGGCGAGTATCAGGAGACCGTGAACAAATCCAAGGCCATGCTGAAGGCTGTGGCTATGGCCGAGAGTTTCGGCGGCTAGCCGGCGAAGCTGGTTGCGTGCTCCAGCCAATGCCATCAGTAGTTAATAAGGAGATGAACTACACCGTTGGAAGGGCTGGCGACGCGCCGCGGATTGAGGCGCAGTGGCAGGACCCGGCTTGGGAGCAGGCCGCCACGCTGGAAGTTGAGCACTTCCGGCCTGAGAGCAGCAACCACCACCCTCGGACCTCCGCCCGGCTGCTCTATGACGAGCGCGGCATTTACGGGATCTTCCGTGTGGAGGATCGCTACGTGCGCTGTCTGCGAACGGGATACCACGACCCTGTCTGGAAGGACAGTTGCGTGGAGTTCTTCGCGCAGCCCAAGCCGGACTGCGGCTACCTTAACTTCGAATTCAACTGCGGCGGCGCGTTCCTCTGCTGCCACATCACCAATTCCGAGCGCGAGGGGGATGGATTCAAGGGGTTCGTCAAGGTGCCAGCCGGCATTGGGCAAACGATCCTGGCCCGCTCGTCTTTGCCGTCGCGCATCGAGCCGGAGATCACGGAACCGGTGGTCTGGACGTTGAGCTTCTTCATCCCCTTCACGCTATTCGAGCATTACGTCGGTCCGCTGGGTGCCCTGCCGGGGCAAGTGTGGCGCGGCAACTTCTTCAAGTGCGCTGAGGAGAACTCGCACCCGCACTGGGCCTCCTGGTCTCCCGTGGACGAATTTAACTTCCACCGCCCCAATTGCTTTGGATCGCTAAGGTTTGCTTGAGAAGGAAGCGCCGCAGCATCGGCATTCCGCGGCTCATCCGGCAAGCCTGTGCCGCGCCTGCTGGTGGCGTGCTGGTGGCGTGTTGTACTCGTGATGTTACGAAGGGCTTCGAAAGGGTTACGATGGGGTTTCGAAGGGAATGAGGGGTTTTGGCGGGTTTCGCTGACCGGAAGCCTCAGTAAGCATTCGGGCCAGGTCCTGTCCACACAGGATCCTGGCCCGGCAATGTTTTCGGTAATTTCGGCCCCGCTGGAATGAATCCAGGCGCGCCGACTATGCGGTTACTTGGCCGCCGCCGCCGCGGCCTTTTTCTGCCAGAGTACCCACTTGAAGACCAGTTTGACGTCGTCGCCGGTCGTGATGTGGCCCACCACGAGGTTGATGTCCACCGGGGCCACCTTGAAGTCGGTCATCTTGATTGAGATGTTGCCGGTGATCTCCAGCTTATTCTGCTTCGGGTCCGCCACGGGCAGGATGTTCACCGGCATCTTGATCGTCTTGGTGCTGCCGGCAATGGTCAAGTCGCCCGTCGAGTCAAACACGTAGGGGGCATCCTTGGTCTTGGGGGCTTCCTTCAGCGTGAGTTCGGTCAGCTTGTAGCTGATCTGCTTGAACTCGGCCTCTTTGAGGTGCTCGTAGGTGACCTCGTCCATTCGGTCGCTGTAGGGCTTGCCGTCCGGCTCAATGCTCTTGAGTGAGCGCACGCTGATGAACGCCTTACCGCTGGCTTCGATCTTGCCCGGTGTCGCGGCCTGGCCTGGTTCGGTCGGGAAGCCCGGGCCCACCTCCAGCATGCCCCCGATGATCGGGCTTTCGATCGCCCAAGTGGGGTGGATGATGTTGGCGGTGCCTTCGATTCGCATCTTGCTGCCAGGCCTCCCGATATAGGTGGTCATCTGGTCGGCTGCTTGTAGTGCCGCCGTGGCCAGCATTAAGAGGGCGATATTGGTTGCGATTACTGTTCGTGTCTTCATATTTGTTTATTGGTTTAGTCCATCAGGTTATACTGCTATTGACGCCAGACGCATCATTTCAATTCATACCACTCCGGTTTCAGCTCGATCCGTTTGCCGGTCAGGATGGCCTCGTTGGCCTTCACGGCGGTCACCGCCGCCTGGAACCCCTCCAGGTAGCCGGCTGACGCGCGCCGCCGCCTTTTGCCGAGCTCTTCCAACAGGCCGTCCACATCATCCGCGCCGTAATTGGCTTTATAATCCTCCCCCGCCTGCGTGAGTTCGGCCGAGTTGAGGAGGAAGTTATACAAAGCGTAGAACAGCGGCGTGGTGGTCAGCGGATCAGGCAGGATTGGCTGCCCATTCTTGTCCACGGGCGGCACCTTGCTTCCACCCGCGACGAGCGCAATGCCTGTCTCATTGAACACCTTGAGCTTGGCGGCATAGACTTCCCAGCCCAGCAGCGGGGCATCGACTTCCTTGAACATCCAAGCCTTGCTCTCGCGCATCATGACCGCTGCGTCGCTGCCATACAGCATCTCGTAATCCCCGTCGAACCCGCTGACCAGGGTAGCATCGTAGATCATGCGCACGTCCCCGGGGAATTCGAACACCGCCTGCACGGTATCCGGCACGTCCCGGTCATCCTTCCAGAAGTTGATCGAGCCGAAGCCGGTGACCGCGGTCGGCAGCGCATTCATAAACCAGCCAGCCTGGTCGATCTGGTGGCCGCCGATCTCACCCACCAGACCGAGCGAAGTCGCCTTGTTCAGACGCCAATTGAGCGCCTTCTCCCGCTCGGGATTCGGCGAGGCGGAGCGCCAGTTTGTCTTCTTGTGCCACTGCGCCCGGGCAAGGACGGTCTTGCCCAAGGCCCCCGTGCGAATGAAAGGCAGCAGGAAGAGGCGCTGTTTGTCTGACCGCATCTGCAAGCCCGCTTGAAAGGCCAAGTTCTTCGCCGCCTTGGCCGCCAGGGCGATCTCCCGCGCGTCTTCGATGCTGCCGGCCAGCGGCGCTTCGCAATAGACGTGCTTGCCGGCTTTCAATGCCGCCAGTGCCACCTCTTTGTGGTCGGGGGTCGGCGTGGCAATGATGACCGCCTTGATGTCTTTGTTGTCGAGAATCGTTTTATAGTCCGCAGTCTGCGTGGCACTGGGCACGGCGCCGGCAGCGCGCTTCAGGGAAGCCGGGTAGGTGTCGCAGATAGCCACAATCTCCGCGTCAATGGGGATATCCGCCCGGGGCATCCGCGTCAGGGTGTTAATGATCTCGCGACCCCACGTGCCCAGGCCAATGACCGCCACCTTGATCTTGATGGTCGGAGCCTTGGCTTCGCCGGCGGGCGCCGCGTTGGTTTGGGCGAATAATTCCACTCCGCCGAGCATCGTCATCAGCGTGGCGACCGAACCGCCCTTAAGAAAATCCCGGCGGTTATATCCCAGTGCATCGCTTTCGTTGTCGTTCATATAAATCAACTTGCTTAGTTCAAAACCAGTATATCAGGGGAAAAGCAGAAATTGAGAAAGTAGAAAGCAGAAATCCAAAGGCTCGCGCTTTCCATTCCGCCGTTTCTTGTTTCTGCTTTCTGCTTTCATTCTTTTCTTCCCGTCCTATTCCACCGCTGCCTTCTGCGGCTTGGCGTTCATCTTCTCCAGCCCCACCGCCCATTTGATTCCGGCCAGGATATGTTTCTGGTAGGCCTCGGCTACCTCCTTGGGATTCTTGCGATCCGGCCAGGTCGGATCCCAGACATCTTCCCGATGGCCAAGCGAGGTGTAGAAGACCCGGCCCTTGCCGTATTCCTTGCACCAGGCAATGGGGTAATCTCCTGGCGACGGATCCTTGACGTCGGGCCGCTTGTCCAGGGTCAGCAGGCCGTGGACCTTCGTAGGATCAAAGTCCTTCATCTGGTAAATCTCATCATAGACCTTCCAATCTTTGCCGAGGTGAGCGCAGGCCGCACATTCGGAGTCTTGAATAATGGGCTTAACTTCGAGTTGCGCGGCGTGGGTCTTGAAGTGGCCGCCAATCATCTCGGTATATCCCGGGAAGCCAGGAAATGTATCCGTAGCGGCGTGCATCCCTACGAAACCCTTGCCTGACTTGATCCAGTCCACGAATGCCTGTCTATCCGGCATGGGCAAATCCCCGGTCGTGTTGGCGAAGATCACCGCGTCGTACTGTTTGAGCGCCTCGGCGCTCATCTTCTCGGCCAGCACCGCTTGGATCGCCGCTTCCACCTTCGCCTTGTCCGGTTTGCCATCGGCGCCCTTGAATTGCGGGTCAGTCGGCGCGACGCGCGCGTAGTCCACCGTGAACGCCCCGGTCTCTTCCGCCAGCTTGGCCAGCACCTTTTCGGCGGTCGGGATCGAGCTGTGGCGGAATCCCTCGGTTATCGTCACCACCAGCACCCGTTTAGGCTCGGCTTGCGCCGACGCAGCCAGACCGAAGCTGCCGCCAACCAATACGCCCGCTAAACACATCCTGCCTAACACTGCAATCTTCGACATATTCATAAGTTTAACCGCAATCCGGTCCACCGGTTCATTAACCGTGAGACTTGTTCTGCGGGGATGAAATTCATTTTTCGGCCCGCGGTCAAGGCTTCTGTCTCGGAATTTCATATCCCGGTCGCAGATCAGGCCCGGGGGGCGGTCTCCTGGGTGCCAGCAGACAGGCAGGCGCCGTCCTGATCCAGTCCGCGTTCAAGGAAAACCCCAAGCGCAGGACAGATTTGCCACATGCCACACCCTGCCCACGCTTTTCAAGAGCCGCCGTGACGACCTAGACGCTTGCGACGCCGTCCGCGACCCCGAAGTCACCACGCTCGGCAGGTTGATGCTTCTCCCCCGGAAATCATGCTAGCATACTTTACATATAGCCAGACGGTACGCATACTACGGTAGCATGTTTGAAAGACCATTTTGGATTAACAGGATAGAAGAAGCTTGGCGGCAGGTTCCCATAGCCTGGCTGTGCGGTGTCCGCCGCTGTGGCAAGACCACCCTGGCCGAAAGCCTTGGCGTGGATCGTGTCCTTTACGTGAACTGCGACCTGCCCAAGTTCGAAGAAATGGTCCGCGACCCGCAGGCCTTCTACCAGTCCTGCACCAAGCCGGTGGTGGTCTTCGACGAGATCCACCAACTCAGCGACCCCAGTCGCCTGCTCAAGATCGGGGCCGACGTTTTTCCCAAGCTCAAGATCCTGGCCACCGGTTCGTCCACCCTCGCGGCCAGCAAGAAGTTTCGCGATACGCTCACGGGTCGCAAACGCGTCGTTCATCTTGTGCCGGTGACCTGGGGCGAGTTGCCCGCGTTCGGAAACATTCCGCTCACGAAGCGTCTCTTTCACGGCGGTCTGCCGCCGGCGCTGCTGGCCGACACCAAGCCCCCCGCCTTCTACCGCGAATGGATGGACTCTTTCTTTGCTCGCGACATCCACCGGCTGTTTGAATTCCGGGACATGAACCGCTTCAACGCTGTGTTTGAATACCTCCTGCGTCAAAGCGGCGG
>Ga0114951_10002599_pt1 | contig 20195 bp, 12 predicted proteins | sample AM7aDNAmetaG_FD_88677 | JGI IMG/M metagenome (GOLD analysis project Ga0114951, IMG submission 88677) | Freshwater microbial communities from Finland to study Microbial Dark Matter (Phase II) - AM7a DNA metaG | ecosystem: Environmental > Aquatic > Freshwater > Lake | place: Finland: Lake Alinen... | reverse complement strand
TACCCGACACCCAGAGGCTGTCAATGGTACAGTTGTTACTCAAATTAGCCGTACCACCTATTGTTCCATGAAGGATTCTCAACTGTGCTATATTATTTTCTGAAAAGTTTCCATTAACATTTATTTTTCCGAAATAAATCTTTTGTGATGAACCAGAACTATACGCCTGCACATTACCGGATACCTGAGCAAATGATACAGTGTCGCTACCATCATTTATCATGTAATTTCTATTGCAAAATAAAGAGTCAATATGTTGGGAATTATTGGTTTTTAAATAAGATCCGGTAGAAGTTATGCAATCCAGACGTTTTATCCTGTTGCTGTTATATAGCCAAGCCCAGTCTGTTCCATAGATAACAACTTTGTTGTATTGTTTTCCTCCACCGTAAAATTCTCCTGCATTGAACATAACCACACTTTGGGCAGCAGAAAGATTCACTGAACTGTTTACAGATAAAGTGGTGTTACATGACGAACATGTCAGTTTTATCACAGATGTGCCAAAGTTCAAAGTACCAGCATTGGCTGCAAGTGAATTGGCACGCATATTCATGTTGTTTGTACTGAAAGTGCCATTGTTTTGTGTAACAGAACTGCTTGTTACCAAAGAATCCTGCAAGGTCCAGCTGCCTCCGGCACCATTTAGTTCAACAGCACAGGACAATGTTTTTCCATATGTATTAATAGTTTGACCTGTATTCAGTGCTTCAAATTTTAATATGCCATTGAAACTCACATTCATATTGGGATTCAATGTCAGTGAGCCAAAGATCTTTAATACAGTAGAAGTTGAAGCTGAAGACAGGGTAGAAGCATTTATCGCTCCTGTCCATATCATGTTTTTACAATAGGCAATAGTATTGTCTACTGTTACTATTTGTCCGGGGCTTAAAAATGAGTTGGTATCGAAAATTACGTTATCATTACTTGTAGGCACTTGTGGCTGGAAAAAAGCACCTCCTGAACTTGTTGCCCAATGTATCGAATATTCACTCCAGTTTCCTGAACCACCAACCCAATAATAATCACTTGCAAATGTTACAAAAGCAAACATCTGCAAAAGCAAAAGTGTATAAATTTTTTTCATTTTGTTTACGATTTAACAATTGAACAATTGTATCAATCTTGACCTTAACTGTAGTATCTGTGATTTTGAGCTTTAATAAATGCCCACTAACTTGTCAAACATTTCTACAAATATATATAAAAAACTTATTAAAATCAAATAAACTTTAACTGTGATTAGAAATTTAATTAAACTTCTTGTAAAAAACCCTGAATTAGTTATTATATCTAAATACTCTTGCTTTAAGTTGTGTTTACAACAATTTAGCAATAAAACAATATGACAATTACAGTCCAATAAAATGGGAAGTTGCAACAAATAACAGAATCTGTAGTCATGCACAGATTTGCATTTATTTTCTGGGATGAAACTGCAAAATAGAACTGCGCAAATACTCTCTGTCGAGATGAGTGTATATCTCTGTAGTAGTTATAGACTCGTGCCCCAGCATTTCTTGTACAGCCCTTAGGTCAGCACCACCTTCTATCAGATGAGTAGCAAAAGAATGGCGGAAAGTATGGGGACTGATTCTTTTTTTTAACCCTATTCTTAATGCCAGGTCTTTTATTATTGTAAAAATCATCACTCGCGTTAGTTTATCTCCTCTGCGGTTAAGAAAAACAATATCAGTGCAATTTTTCTTTACTGGAACATGAACTCTGATATTCTTTAAATAATTAATTATCAGCTTTAGTGCTATACTGCCTATTGGAACTAGCCTTTCTTTATTACCTTTGCCTGTAATTTTAACAAAACCTTCATCAAAATAAATATTGGAAATCTTTAAGTTAACGAGTTCTGATACCCTTAACCCACAGCTGTACAATGTCTCGATTATTGCCCTGTTTCTTTCGCCCTCAGGTTTACTGAGGTCAATAATATCAATAAGTCTATTTATTTCAACTATATCAAGGGTGTCAGGTAGTTTACGTACTGTTTTAGGGGCTTCGAGAAGTTCTGTCGGGTCTTCGGACATGATATTCTCAATTATCAAATAACTATAAAAAGCTTTGATTCCTGACACAATTCTTGATTGTGAGTTGGCACTCAGACCTAATTCATTAATCCACTTCAGAAAATCCTGAAAATGCTTGAGCTTTAATTCTGTCGGCTCTAACGATTGTTTTGTAATTTCTAAAAAAGCAGTTAACTTTTTTAAATCATTAATATAAGCAATAACCGAATGAGGAGAAAGCGATTTCTCAATTTTCAAAAAGGTTTTAAAACCGTTAAAATAAGATTGCCACATTTATTATTTATTATTCTGCTTTGCTTTTATTTCTTTGCGTTCCTCTCTTATGTCATTGAGTAATACTCTTTTGAAGTCTTTTTCAGCTTGATATAGCAGAACAATTTTTTTAGGTGGCAATACTTTTTTTACATTATCATGAAATTCTATACGTAAATCCAGCATCTTCTTTTCTCTGGCGATTTCAGCATCAGCCATTTCGGTAAGTTCTTTATCTGATAGTTTATCAAGGTCAACCTTTTCCTTTTTCTTCAGGGTTCCATTTTCTTTCAAACAGTTTTCTCTTTTAGTCTGAAAATCATTATAAACAGGCCAGAAAGCCTGTGCTTCTTCAGCAGTAAGCGATAATCTTTCAGTAATATACCCTATTTTTTTGACATCTATCTCTTTCTTCTTTTCCTGAAATTGTTGTTTTCTATCTTGTGACTTTCCTGATAATGGAATTATGACCATTAAGGCAATAAGTGTTGAAAAAAATTGTGTTTTCATGGCTATATTTTTTGGGGTTATTTTTCAATTAATTCTATTACTTCATTATAATTGTTTGTATTTGCGTCAATATAATCTATAATATCATCATTATTGTATTTTGATGTATTCACACCAGAATTATTTTCGGCTAAGTAATCTATTATATTTGATTCATCAATTTCATGTTTATCAGCTATATATAACATATTGTCTGATAACGATTTTGAAAAATCATTCGAATAATCATTTTTATTATTACTAAAATAAAGAGCCATTAAAGAAATACCAATGATAATGATAACAGAGGCTGCTATGGACACAACTGGCTTTTGAAGAATAATGCTGTTATTGTTTTTCTTTGATTCAGCCTTGCATCTGTTTATAATTTTAGCAGGTAGTGTATCAAAATAGTTTTCAGGAGTGATAAAAGAATTATTTTCTCCTTTTTCTAAATGATTGGTATTTAAAATTTTACCCATTTTGATTTCTTTTAATGTTTAGATACTTATTAATTAAAAAGGTTTAATATTTTTTTATAAATTCTTCTATTTTTTTTACAGCTATATGATAAGAGGCTTTCAGAGCACCTGTTGATGTTTTTAAAATATCGGACATTTCTTCATATTTTAATTCGTCGTAATATTTCATATTAAAAACAAGTCGTTGTTTTTGTGGTAAGGAAAGAATTGCTTTCTGTAGCTTAAGCTCAATAGCATCACCTTTAAAGAAGTTGTCATCTTCAAGACTGTTTGCTAATTGTTTTTCTACATCATGAAAGGAAAATAAAAAAAATCTTTTCTTTTTATTAAGAAAAGAGATGGTTTCATTAGTAGCAATTTTATAAATCCACGTATAGAGCTTCGATTCTTTTTTGAAGGTTGCCAGATACCGCCATACTTTAACAAATGTATCCTGTGTCAGATCATCAGCATCTTCGTGGTTGATAACCATTCTTCTGATATGCCAGTAAATTGGTTTTTTATATTTCCGGATGATTTCATTAAAAGCTTTTTCGTACTTGTTTTCGACAAAAAACAAATCTAATATTTCGTCGTCAGTATATTTATCCATAGATGGATTAAGCTTTTAATGCCAGATTTAAAACTGTGCTTTTTATTGTTTGCGGGAGATGGCTTTAATAACTGCTTTTACAATATCAGGAGTGTCTAAGCCGTACTTGACTATAAGTTCTTCGGGTGTTCCGCTTTGTCCAAAAACATCATTAACAGCAACAAATTCTATAGGGGTAGGGGCATTTTGTGCACATAAGCCTGCAATGCTTTCACCCAAGCCACCAAAACGTTGATGCTCCTCAGCAACTACAGCACATTTAGTTTTTCTTACAGATGATAAGACCAGATTATCATCCAGAGGTTTAATAGTGTGAATATTAATTATTTCAGCATTTATTCCTTTTTCAGCCAGAATATGTCCTGCCTCAATAGCTTTCCAGACCAGATGACCTGTTGCAAAGATAGTTATGTCTGAACCTTCATTAAGTATTATTCCTTTTCCGATTTCAAAAGGTTGATTTTCGGGCATAAAGTTGGGAACAACGGGGCGTCCGAAACGCAGATAAACGGGGCCTACATAGTCAGCAATGGCAAGAGTAGCAGCTTTGGTCTGATTGAAGTCGCATGTGTTAATAACACACATATGGGGCAGCATTTTCATCAGTCCTATATCTTCAAGTATCTGGTGTGTGGCTCCATCTTCACCAAGAGTTAATCCGGCATGGGAAGCACATATTTTAACATTTTTATTTGAGTAGGCTACAGATTGTCTGATTTGGTCATATACTCTGCCTGTTGCGAAATTAGCAAAAGTACCTGCAAAAGGAACCTTTCCTCCGATGGTCATACCTGCGGCTATGCAAATCATATTTGCCTCAGCTATACCAGTCTGAATAAATCTTTCAGGAAACTCAGCCACAAAAGCGTTCATTTTAAGAGAACCTATAAGATCAGCACATAAAGCAACGACATTTTCGTTTTTCTTTCCGGCTTCTAAAAGTCCTGCACCAAAACCGGAACGCGTGTCTTTCATTGAGAGTATTTCGTATTTTTTCATATTTATTAAGGGAATTACATAAAAAGTTTAATCGTCTGGGTTTTACCGGATTCAATAATAAATGTTTTCTCAACAGTATTAATGCTATGACTGGCAAATTTTGTTCTGAAAACCACTCTATATTTACCAGGTTGAAGAATGATAGATTCCTGCGTGATATTCTCTGCTAAATTAAGTACTAATTTAAGTTCATTTTTTTCTTCCTGATACAAACTGCCATAACCTGCTGCAGGTCTTTGTACAACTACAATGCCGGGTTGTGGAATTTCAACGGTGGTTGTTGTGTTTTGAGATATTTCAACATCTTTAATATACATTCTGGGAACACAAAGTACTTCTATGTCGTATTTGCCGACAAGAAATTTCTGTACTTCATTAAAACTTTGTACAAACAAGGTTTCCATGGTTCCTTTTTTTCTTATAATAGCTTTTAAATCTTTATAAAGCGGCATGCCAAATGCCTTAAGGGTCAGGTAACCCTGAGGAACATCAATAGCAATAATATTATGTTTACCGGGGATAAGTTTAATACTGTCTTTTCTGACAGGTGGAATAGAATGAACCACAATATCATAAGTAGTCAGGTGATCAATAACAATAGTATCAGGTAAACCTCTGTTATTCATGGTATGGATAAAGTTGTATTTAACAATGCCCGAAAAATTATCATAAAATGTCATATTGATATTTGTTTCGGAAGCATTTCCATAAATGTCGAGCAAATTAACCTGAACTGTAGTAGAATTAAGAGCCTGCGAGATAACAGCGCGTAAAGCCTGAACAAACATTTCTTCACTTGAAGCATCGTAATAGGAGCCGACGCAATCGAAATCTGCAGAAAAATCTCTGCCAATGCCTATCACAAAAGGCCTTAAAATAATACCCTTTTTCTGCAAGGCTCTGGAAACAGCGCAAGGATCACCACCGCATTCTTCGATGCCATCAGTTATAAGGATAATAATATTTCTGCAATTGTCGCATTGAGGGAAATCATTGGCAGCTGCTTCAAGTGACTGGGCAATAGGAGTAGTGCCACGAGGTACAATGGATTTTAGTTTAGCTTTGATGCGTTCTATATTGTTTCTACCAAAAGGCACCTCAAGTTTACTGTCATCACAATCTTGTGGAGGGAAATTCTTTTGGTGTCCATAAATTCTTATAGCTAACTCCAGATTATCCACATGTTTTAAGCTGTCAAGAAGGTTTGTGAGAAGCCTTTGAGCTATGTTGATACGCATATCACTTTGCCAGCGTGCATACATGCTTTGAGATGCATCAAAAACGAACAATATACGTGTTAGAGGTTTAGGCTTTTCGGGTTCTTTTAAGTGTTGCGAAAATGCTACAGTGCCCGAAGCAAGGAGCATCAATAGTGATATTATTATATTTATAATGTGCTTTTTCAAATGTTTCTAATAATCTCCTAATGTTTCAGGTAACTGACTGAGTGCTTTTTGTAATTGTTCATCATTGGGTGCAGAGCCATGCCATTTGTGAGTACCCATCATAAAGTCAACACCAAAGCCCATCTCTGTTTTCATAAGTATAACGACAGGTTTTTCTTTTTTAGTATGACTAATGGCTATGTTTAGCATCGTGATTACTTCTTCAATATCATTGCCATTCATTTCTAGGACATCCCATCCAAATGCCAGCCATTTGGCTTTCAGGTTGCCAAGAGAGAGTACTTCATCAACAGGTCCATCAATTTGTTTTCCGTTGTAATCAACGACAGCAATAATATTATCCACCTTTTTAGCTGCTGCAAACATAGCTGCTTCCCATACTTGTCCTTCCTGGAGCTCCCCATCACCTGTCAGACAATAGACCAGACATGAGTCTTTGTTAAGCTTTTTGGTTAAAGCAGCACCTATAGACACAGATAAACCTTGACCCAAAGAACCAGAAGCCATTCTGATGCCTGGTAAATTTTTCTCAGTAGCAGGATGCCCTTGCAAACGTGAGTTTATTTTTCTTAATGTGGAAAGTTCTTTAATATCGAAATATCCATAATGGGCTAATACGCTGTACCATGCAGGAGCCAGATGTCCATTAGACAGGAAAAATAAATCCTCATTATAGCCATTTATATCAAAATTCTTATTGTGTTTCATTATTTTAAAATACAAAGCGACTAAAAAATCTGTACACCCCAACGAACCTCCGGGATGCCCTGAATTAACAGCATGAACCATGCGTAAAATATCCCTTCTTACTTGTGTGGCAATGTTTTGTAATTCCATATAAAAAGTGTGAATTAAAAAAAAATATTGAACAAATGTAAATAAAATATTAAGAATAATTTGAATAATTTTACCTTTGATATTTAGCTTTTGAACATATTTTTTGAATGCATGAAAAAGAAAATCTGGCTCTTATTTTTGTTTATTCTTTTTGTGCTATCCTTTTTTTTGACCCTAATCTATTTCAGTAAAGTAAAGTATTTTGAACCGCTAAGTATTTCAATAACAGGCTTGTCTGATTCTGAATTTGAAAAAATTAATGTTTTAGCTGAAACACCGTTAGGAAAGAAAATGTATTTGCAAAAAAATATTACTGAGAAATCTTTTTCTACAAATGGTGCAGGAATATTCTTTAGAAATATTTTTATGTCACTTCCTGTAAAAAAAGATAGCAATACTTTTAAAATCAGTATTAAACATGGTAAAGATGAAATTGCATTTTCATCATGTGTGATGAAGAATTATCTTGAAATAAATGACTTAATATCAAATACTGATATTAAAAAATATAAACTGAAATATTTTTTTTCTGCTACTATTTTTCAAAAAATTAAATCAGTATCATTATGGCGGAGAGAAGTTAAGAAAGAAGTTTTTACATTAATATTTGTCTTTTTATTTTTGATAGTGGTTACTTCTTTGTTGTCTTTTTATTTTTCTATCATTAGAAATAAGGTTTTGAAGTGGGTTACATTTAAAGGCAATAATCAAAGAATTAATATTTTATTATTTGCAGCATTTCTGGTTGGAAACATCTTTTTACTAAGATATTTTATTGAATTAATTCAGGAAAGAGCTTTTAATCAAAGCACATGTTTAATTTTTTATATTCTGATATTAAATACCTTGTTGATTCTGACATTTATATTTGAAAAAGTATTTAGAAAGCCCGAATTGTTTTTTAATCTGAGAATATCTTTTGTTGTTTTAATGATTATGTTATCAATAATAGAAATTACATTAAGAAGATTAAAAATAAATGCGACATATTTTGAAAATACCTATGGTGAAAGTAACACAGGCATCTATTCAAACTCTATTAACTCCAGACGAGTACTCACTTTTAAGCCTGATTCAGAGTTAAGGCATAGGTATAAAGAATTTGAATATTACCGTAAAATCTATAGTGAAGGTTTTACCCAATCACTTCCCTCACAGTGCAAGAAGAAAAATGAAGTAAGAATTCTTGCCTTAGGTGATTCTTTTACTGAAGGTGTAGGAAGTCCTTTTGATTCTACCTGGGTTGAATTACTTAAGGGAAAGCTTAATAAGGCTGATAAGGAAAGGTTTTATGAGGTATTTAATGCTGGCGTTTCAGGCAGTGACCCTGTCTTGGAATATGTATTACTGACTGAAGTCTTGCAATCGTTTTCACCGGACCTGGTTATTGTCATGGTTAATGAATCAGATATCAATGATTTTATAGTAAGAGGTGGATTTGAACGCATTGCTAAAAATGATTCACTTGTTTTATGTAAAAAAGGTCCTTGGTGGGAGTGGGCATTCAATATAAGCTTTGTTACCAGATTAATAGTTATTAATGGTTTTAGCTACAATCAGTTGCTAATAAGAGAATCTGACATGAAAACCGAAACAGCTATTGCCATTGAAAAAATTAATTTTACATTAAATAGATTCAAAGATTATACATCGAATAAGAAAATGCAGTTTTTGACTGTTTTTCTTCCATCACCTCATGAATTAGAGGATGGAGGCAACTACCAGTTTGAAAAATTAATAAAGAATTTGGAAAAGAATAATGTATATACACTTAATATGTATGAAAAATTTTCAGCAATAATTAGTAGTAAACCTGAATTGCTTAACACTTATTATTGGAAAATTGATGGTCATTGCCGACCTGCAGGTTACAATTTTATAGCTGAAAAAATTCAAAGCTATATTATTGGTAATGAAATTCTTAAATCAATTAGTAATTAAGTTAAAGAATTATTTTCCTATTAAAGTAACAGTTCCTGTAAAATTCTTTTCTTCGCTATTGAGTCCGGTTATTTTTATCAAATAGAAGTATGTACCTGGTGAAACATTTTGTCCTTTATATTTGCCATCCCATCCGTTGTTTCCTTTGTATAGCTCTTCTCCCCAGCGGTTAATAATGGTCAAATTAACATTGGGCATGAAAATATCGTTAATACCGTCAATATTAAAAGGAACAAATGCATTAGGTACAGGTTTTACATTAATTCTTAATGAATCACCGCAAGCATTATTAAGCACTACAAAAACAGTGTTTGATGATTCCAGAATATTTGTTGCATAAAGATTACTAGTACCTGATTGCATCACAGTAGAGTCAATAGAATAAACATAGTTTCCCTGATTGGCAGGAGTTGTTGTAAAATTCACTATCTGACCCAATTCAATGTAAACAGAATTATCAGGGGCGTCACTGGTTAATGTTACTTCAGAAACAACAAGGATTCCACCAGTAGCTGTATCAGTACACCCCAAATTATCTGTAAACACATATAAAATAGTATGTTGTCCTACACCTGCATTATTAGGATTAAATACATTATTAACTACATAATTTCCATAATAATTGCCACCTTGAGGATTGCCACCGTTTAATGTAAATGGTGAACCTGTTACACATAGATTATTGAAAAGTGGCAGGGTAACATTGGGCAACGGGTTAACTTTAATGGTATTAATATCTGAATTTGTACAACCATACACATCAGTATAGGAATATGTGATTGAATGTTGTCCAACACCAGCAACTACAGGGTTAAATGTATTATTGCTTACACCAACACCCGAATAGGTGCCACCTGCTGGAGTTGCTGAATTGAGGTTAATTGGAGCGCTATTTAAACATTTTGATGGCAAGCTGTCTGAAAAATCTATTAAAGGTAATGGTAATATAGTGAGCTTTATACTATCTATAACATTTCCACAAGGCTGGTTGCCGGAAGCTGTAATTGTCAGAATTACATTCCCTGCTGCAGCATCGCTTTGACTTGGTGTATAGATAGGATTCAGCAATGCTGAGTTATTAAATGAACCACTGCCTGAGGTGCTCCAGTTTAAGGATGAATAATTTGTTACGGAAATATTTGTCTGATAGGTATTACCCTTACAAATGCTGTCAGAAGAAGCTGTAATAACTGGTAAAGGAATAACGTTAACAACAACATTGCTGGTAGCAATACCACAACTGTTTGAATCTGTAACAGAAACAGTATAAGTAGTTGTAAATAATGGAAATACAGTAACAGAAGATGTATTACCGGCGTTTTGATTCCAAATAAATGAAGAACCAGATAACCCTGTAGCTGTAAGTGTAGCACCGGAACCTTTGCAAATGTTTTGGTTTGCACCTGCATTAGCAGTTGGTAAAGGCCATACATTTATTGTGTCAGCAGAAGAGTTGGTACAACTGTGGCTGTCAGAAACAGTATATGTTATTACATGAGCTCCTGCTCCTGCGGCTGATGGATTAAACTGATTTGATGCGATACCGGTTCCACTAAATGTGCCACCGGATGGAGAACCTGTTAAAATGATTGCAGGTGCATTTTGACAAATTGAAGTATCAGCATTTGTTAATACTGGTGGTGAAGGTTGTAATAATGCTAACTGTATTTGTCCTGTTGATGTGCCACATGGTGAATTACCTGTTACAGTTACTGTTAAAGTAACACTTCCTGTACCGTCGTCAGCAGCGCTTGGATTGTAAACAGGATTAACCAACGTTGCATTATTAAAAGAACCGGTTCCAGCTGTACTCCACAAGACAGATAAATAATTACTTATAGACAGAGGTATCTGATATGTACTGCCCTTACAAATAGTGTCAGGATTAAGATTAATTACTGGTAACTGTGTTACGTTTATAACTACAAAGTCTGAAGCAGTACCACAGTTGTTTGCATCAACAACGCTGACAGTATAGGTTGTTGTAAATGGAGGATAAACAGTTACGTTGGCATTATTTCCTGCACCATTATTCCATGTATAAGATGAACCTGGCAAACCAGATGCAGCCAATGATGCACCTGAACCTGCACAGATTGTTTGGTCATTACCGGCCTCAGCAGTTGGTTGTGGGTTTATAGTGATGGCTACATTATCACTTTTTTCACTACAAGGACCAGAAGGGTCATTAGTAGTTAAAGTTAATGTTACAGTTCCGGCAGATATTTCTGTAGCAGAAGGCGTATAAACAGCATTTAAAGTAGCAGCATTGGGGTTAAAGGTACCAGTTCCACCGCTCCATGTAGCACTAGACGCTCCACCACCAATTGTACCTGCAAGTGAAACTGTTAAACCGGCACATATCGTTTGAGGTGCGCCTGCATCTACTGTTGGTTGGGTATTTATTGCAATTGTCATATTATCGTTTACAGCATTGCAAGGGCCGGCAGGATCATTTGTAGTTAATGTCAATGTAACTGTACCTGCTGTAATCTCAGTTGCAGAAGGGGTATAAACGGCATTTAATGCAGCAGAATTAGGATTGTAACTACCTGCACCTCCACTCCAGGTTGCATTAGTTGCTCCACCACCAATTGCACCGGCAAGAGTGACAGTTGATCCTTCACAGATTATCTGGTTAGGTCCGGCTTCCACAGTTGGTAGTGCATTAATTGTGATTACTACGTTATCGCTTGCGGCAATGCATGGTCCTGCGGGATCATCAGTAGTTAATATCAGTGTTACAGTACCTGCAGTAACTTCTGTTCCCGAAGGTGTATAAACTGCATTTAAAGTAGTTGCATTAGGACTAAATGTACCTGTACCACCACTCCATGTTGCACTTGAAGCTCCTCCACCAATAGAGCCAGCTAGCGTTACCATTGAACCGACACAAATTGTTTGAATACTACCTGCTTCAGCTGTTGGCGGAATATTTACATTGACAGTTACAGGTGTTCTGGTAGTACTTACACATGTAGGAGATGAATTTAAAGATGTTTCAATATAGTAGGTTGTTGTAGTACCCGGGCTTATTGTTAATGGTGTTGCTCCGATTGTTGTACCTCCTGATGAAGCAGCATAGACATAATATGTAACACCTGTAGCAGTACCGCTGGCAGTAATAATAGTTGACTGGCTTTGGCAAATAGGATTTGGGTTTGCAACAACATTATTTGCTGCTGCGGGGGGAACACAAGGAATATTAACACAGTGAACAACTTCAGTAGGAGTTACATTTGTAATTGTAGGTGTAGTGGATGATGCTGTCATAGATGAATATTCAGCACTAGCAGGGGTTGTTAATGTAACTCCATAACCACCTGTCGAGGGTGATAAACTTGTCGGTGTGCAACCGGTTGCAGAAATGCCAATATCTCCATTTGCATCTGTTCTGATTATATTAAAATTAAAACCGGTCACTTGCTGATCAAGCTGGCTGGTAAAATAACCACCATCAGATGCTATACCTCCTCTAGGTAAAATTGAAGACAAGCCTATTGGGGGATAATCTTTGCCAAAAATAGAAGCACCGGTTGAACTATTTATTTTAACTATCATTGTATATAAATTCATTAGATTTGAAAGGTGAGTACCCATCAAAGAATAGTTGCCATCAGAATTCTCCATAATTTCTGTTAATATATAATTATTTAAGAAATTGCCGGAAAGTTTTCTGTTGAATGACCCCATTGTTGGTGTTGAGCCTGTACCATTCACTGTTATTAGAAATGCACTAATATCATCGTAGCCACCCAAAAGAATTTTACCAGCATTGGCACCTGTAGTAAGTGTTATTGCAGAATTAATACCTTGCGAAGTAGTACCACCATGCCCCCATCTCCTAATGTATTGTGTTGTGCCAGATTTATCAGTTTTAATAAGTAGGGCATCTCTTGGCAAATCACCATCAGTATCATAAGATTGGGATTCATCAGCTGATTCACCTACAAAAAAATAACCGTCAGTTGATTCTGCAACATCATTTATAAAATGTTCATCAGCTTTGGTTGTATTTGTTATAGGCCACACTTTATTCCATAACAAGTTTCCGCTTGCATCTACTTTAAAACCCATAGCACTAGTAGTGTCAATGGTGGTTGCACTAACTCCATCCCAGAAATAGTCCACGCTTCCGCCGACAAGAAATCCTCCGTCAGATGTCTCGATAACAGCGTTTGCATTTTCACTGGATGAATGACCTCCACCATTAGGGTATTGATATTTCATAGACCACATTAGGTTCCCATTTACATCAACCCGCGTTAATATTGCACCATTGCTTGAAGACGAACCACAAAGGATATAACCCCCTGTACTTACTTTCTTAATATCATTAAATTGAGCTACAAAACCGGAATTGTAGTTCTTAGACCATTGTACAACTCCTGCACTATTGATATCAGTAAGTATCGCCTGTATGCCACCACCAGCAAAAAGATAATCGCCTGATGTTGCCTGAACCATACCGCCTGCAATATCGAACAGAGTTACATCATAACTTTTTCTGAAAGTAGGACTTTGGGCTGTAATTTTGTTCTGTAATAATAATTCATATGCTATACATATAAAAAATATTACAAGTAATGTTCTTTTCATATTTTACTATTTATTATGTGCAAAAAAGTTATTTAAAATAAAATGGATTGATATAAATAAATTTTTAACAACGATAAAATTATTTTTTACGTTGACAAATATAAAAAATTATTTTATAAGTTAATTATTAAAATAAAAAAAGCTTTCTCTGTTGAAAAAGCTTTTTTTTATAAAGAAGTGATAATATTTTTATTTAGTCACTAAGGTGACTGTACCAGTAAACTGTTTTTCTACGCTATCTAAACCGATAATTTTAATGATGTAAAAATAGGTTCCGGGAGAAACATTCTGTCCTTTATATTGACCATTCCATCCATCAGTACCTTTATATATTTCCTGACCCCATCGGTTCAAAATTGTAAGGTCTACATGAGGCATAAACAAATCATTAGAACCGTCAACTGTAAATGGTACAAATGCATTGGGAACTGGTTTAACGATTAAAGCAATAGAATCCCTGCAAGCACTATTAAGAGTAACATATACAATTTGACCAGCTTGTAAAGTATTGGTAGCGTAAGTGTTTAATGTACTTGTTTGTTCAGTAACAGCATCAATAGCAAAAGCATAAGTTCCTGCATTTGTGGGTGTTGCAGTAAAGTTTACAACCTGACCTAAATCAACATAAATAGCATTATTGGGTGCATCGCTTGTTAATGTTACAGTAGGTACAACTGTTATCGTTGAAGAAGCAGTATCAGAGCACCCTGCATTATTTTTATAAGCATAATATATGTTATCATTTCCTACACCGGCTGTTGAAGGATTAAACGAAGTACCTGTAACACCTGTTCCTGAATATGTTCCTCCGGCAGGTAATCCACCGCTTAAAGTGATGGAATTGTCGGTTACGCAGATATTGTTGAATGTGCCTAAAGTAACCGTTGGCAAAGGAATTATAAAGATAGTGTCAGTTTTAGAGTTCTTGCAACCCCATGTATTTTTAATAGTGTAGGTGATAATATGTGACCCTGCACCGGCAGTTATTGGTGAAAAAACGCCGTTGCTAACACCAGTTCCAGTATATGTACCTCCAGTGGGAGTACCTCCAGAAAGAGTTAATGAGGGTGCGTTTGCACAATAAGTATCGTTAATAATTACAAATGCAGGAGGAGGTGGTATGGGCTTTATTACCAGATTAATATGCCCTGCAGTGTCGCTACAGCTACCATTAGCAGTAACTGCAACTGTTAATACTACTAAAGTATCATTTGGACCGGGTGTAAAAGTAGGGTTGGAGATATTTGCGTTAGGGGAAAATGTACCACCTGTTCCTGAAGAGCTCCATAAAACAGAAGCATAGTTTGAAATAGTACCGGTAATGGGGTAATTATCTCCTTTACAAATAGTAGCATTTGAAGGCACATTTACTACTGGGGCTGGTACTACAGTTAATAATATACTGCTTGATACGCTTTGACAAGAATTGGATGCAACAACTGTATATGTTGTTGTTGCATTTGGCGTGGCTGTTACTGAGGCTCCACTCGTAGATGAAAGTCCTGTAGCAGGGCTCCATGTGTATGTAGTTGCATAATCGACATTAGCTGTTAGTGTTGAACTCGTACCTTCACATATTGTAGGAGGAACGCTTGATATGCCGTGCATTAACGGATCAGGTAAAATAAGTACTGCAACAGATGCACTATTGGTGCAAGGCGTTGGAACATCACTATCAGTAATTTCAAGAGTATAAGTAGTATTTTCTGTAGGGCTAACGATAGGTTGTTCATCTGTACTTGTAAACCCTGGAGGATTCGATGACCAGCTATAAGTATAACCAGGCATACCAAACATTGCTGTTTCTCCGTTAGGGCCTCCGCCTCCTAGTTGTACTGAACCTCCTAAGCATATAGATGTATCATGACCAGGAAAGGCAGTGCAGCTAACACTACATACTGTTTCTTCTGCAACTGAAGGTAAGCTTGCATATACTGATACATCAGCAGTAGTACTTGTTGCCACATCAGTAGGTGTAATTGCTTCTTCGGCAAAAGGTTGGCTGTACTTACTGGGATATACATTGGTTTCACTACATCCACTTTCGCCAACGCTGTTTGTTTTGATAATTTTATATGCTAAGCCTGTGCCTGCTGACATCGGAATACCGCTGCCACCTATGATGTATCCACCATTAGCCATTTGCTTGCCATCATTCCAAATAGTATAACCCAGACTAAAAGGTGCACCTCCTGATACAGAATCTTTATAGGCTTTACCAAATACAATATCTGCATTATTATCTAGTTTTACCATGAAGTTGTTAAAATATGAAATGCTGGTTAAACCATAACTGGTAATAACCCCAAACAGTGCATAACCACCATCAGATGTTTCCTGGGCAGCATAACCAAAATCAATATCCAAAGAAAAAATACCTCCAAGTTTATAATTATATTGAAAAACAAGAGTGCCACTGGCGTCGAACTTCCATAAGAATATATCCGATGCACTTACAAAGCTTGTTTGATCGGTATAACCTGAAACAATAAAACCACCATCTGATGTTTTAGTTATTGACTGACCTTCTTCGCTGTGATCATCTAATCCATAAGTGTTTGCTGATAAAAGGCCTCCTGCCTGGTCAAACCTTAAAACAAAAACGTCTGTTGTCGTATCGGCAGTTGCTCCCGGATTGATAATCTGGCCGGTATAACCTGTTACAACTATCTGTCCGTTATTTATTTGGTCAACATCTGTTGCCTCATCCATATAGTTACCTAATAGATAAGACCTGTCCCATTGCAAGGCGCCATTACTTCCTGTTTTAACAATATATACATTATTACCTTCATATCCTACACATACATAACCGCCATCACTTGTTTGCCTGACATATTTTCCATAAGCAGATGTACCAAAGGTTTTGCCCCATGTAACAGCACCGGTAGAATTCGTCTTAACCAAAACCATACTGTTGTTAAAGCTTCCTGTCATTATATAACCGCCATCAGCAGTCTGCTGTACACATCCACCCATTGAAGTAGCTGTTGGGTCATCACCTCCAATACAGGTACCCATAGCCCATAGAAGACAGTTGCCATATGATTGTTTCCAAGTGACAACACCCAGATTGTTGGTTTTTATTAATTCCATTCTTGGAACAAGACTCATATTCCATCCCTGAAGAATAAATCCTCCGTCAGTAGTTTGCTGTACACTTTCAGTAAAGTTATACGCAATTGGAAGAGTTCCTGTCAGACTGTAATTTTTTTGAAATACCTGTGCATCTAATTGTGATGAAAACACAGAAATAACTAATGCGACAATTAAAATACGTAGCGTAAATGGTTTATTCATAGCAGGTTTTATTATTTATTTTAAATATATAAATTTCTTTAAGCTTTTAGTGCGACAAGATTATTAAAATGATTGACAAATTTAAAATAATATTTAATAACTAGCAATTTTAAATGAAATATTTTTTTCGGGAATACTATATTTTATAAAAAATATAATTCTCAGCTTGATATATTCATAGAAATATTTAAAAAATAACAATGTGTTAGTAGCAGTTTATTATAATTTTTTTTGATCTGTATTTTTTAGAATCAAAATAAATATAACAATTAGTTTTTTAATAAAATTACTTAAATTTGCTCTTTTAGGCGCAAACCCGATACATTAATTACTAAGTTTTTTAATTTATAAATAATTCAATGACTAAAATACTTATTATAGATGACGAAAGAAGTATAAGAAATACACTACAGGAGATATTAGAGTATGAGAAATTTGAGATTGACACTGCTGTAGATGGGCTGGAAGGATTGGAAAAAATTAAAATTTCCCCATATGATGTTATATTATGTGATATTAAAATGCCTAAGATGGATGGGATTGAAGTTCTTGAGAATATATTTAAAATAAGAGAAGATGCAACTGTTGTAATGATTACAGGACATGGTACTATAGAAACCGCAGTAGAGGCGATTAAAAAGGGAGCTTTTGATTTTATTTCAAAACCCCTTGATTTAAATCGCTTGCTTATTACCATCAGGAATGCTATGGAAAAAACTGAATTAGTTCAAGAGACAAAAGTATTAAAACGCAAAGTGAGTAAGACTTATGAAATGATTGGGGAATCAGCTGAAATTAAGAAAATCAAGGATTTAATACAAAGAGTAGCGCCTACAGATGCAAGAGTTTTTATTACAGGAGATAATGGTACTGGGAAAGAACTTGTGGCACGTTGGTTACATGAACAGAGCAATCGTGCTAATGCTCCTTTTGTAGAAGTGAATTGTGCAGCAATACCTTCAGAACTTATTGAAAGCGAGTTATTCGGACATGAAAAAGGTTCTTTTACGTCTGCATTTAAACAAAGAAAAGGTAATTTTGAAGTAGCCAATGGGGGGACACTTTTTATGGATGAAATTGGTGATATGAGCCTTGCAGCACAAGCAAAAGTATTGAGAGCCTTGCAAGAGAATAAAATCACGCGAGTAGGGGGGGAGAAAGACATACCTGTTGATGTACGTGTTGTAGCTGCTACTAATAAAAACATTGTTGAAGAAATTAATAAAGGAAATTTCAGAGAAGACTTGTATCACAGATTAAGCGTTATTCTAATACATGTGCCTTCATTAAACGAAAGAGAGGATGATATCCCTATATTATCAGAGTATTTCTTAAAGCAAGTTTGCGAAGAGCATGGTATGCCTTTGAAGTCTTATACAGAAAAAGCTTTACTTGAATTAAAAAAGATAAAGTGGACAGGCAACATTCGCGAATTAAGAAATGTGGTTGAACGTCTTGCTATTATGTGTGATAAGATAATTACTGATAACGACGTATTATTGTTTGCTCAACCTTTGAGGAGATAATAAGAAGTGTCTTATGCAAAATAGCAACGCCCAAATATTTAACTAAAAATATATCGATATCAGTCACGTCTGTCGAAAATTAATTTTCATTATTAATAAACATTTTACAATTACTTCCAAAATAAAAAAAGCCGACAGTTTTGCTATCGGCTTTTTTAATAATAAAAACTTATTAATTCACTTTATAGGTTACATCACCCTTTTCAAGAAAGCTCACAATTTGTTTTGCGGCAGCTATACCAGCATTAATGTTAGCTTCTTCGGTCTGGGCGCCCATTTTCTTGGGTGTAAAGAAGAATCTTTCGGGAAACCGGGTAACAATTTCTTCTTTGCAGCCGGGTTCAATATCCGAAACATACTTGAAATCCGGTCTTGCTTCGAACATTTTTAATAAAGATTCTTCGCAAATAACTTCTTTACGGGCTGTGTTTACTAAAGTAGCCCCTTTGGGCATTTTAGAAAGTAAATCAAGATTGATTGATTTTTTAGTTTTTTCATTTGCCGGGATATGTAAAGAAACATATTCACATTTGCTGTAAAGTTCTTCAACAGAATTGAGAGGCTCTATACCATCTTTCTTAATTGAATCAGCAGGGATAAATGGGTCATAAGCGTATATTTTCATGCCAAATCCTTTAGCTATTTCGGCAACATACTTACCAACGTTACCATAGGCATGAATGCCTAAATTTTTACCTCTCAATTCGCTTCCCGACTTTCCATTATAGAAACCTCTGGCAGCCATAACCATCATGCCAAAAGCAAGTTCTGCGACGGCGTTAGAGTTCTGTCCGGGAGTATTCATAGCAACAATACCTTTTTCAGTAGCAGCCTGCAAATCAATATTATCATAGCCGGCACCTGCTCTGACAACAATTTTAAGTTTGTTGCCTGCGTTGAGAACTTCTTTTGATGCAATATCACTACGTATAATAACTGCATCAACGTCTTTTACTGCATTTACAAAATCACTCTGAGATGTGTATTTTTCAAGCAAAACCAGTTCATAGCCAGCTTCATCCAAAACTTTTTTAATACCTTTCACAGCAACAGGTGCAAAAGGCTTATCAGTAGCAACCAATACTTTTTTCATAGCTTTTTTATTTTTTTGATTAATGATTTATTAATACCTTACTACAAAACTTGATTTTAGAAGTCATTTTCACTACATAAATCATTTTTCGTTAATCGATATTCATTTTAATTAATACTTAAAAACTTTTTATACTGTTCTTTCGAACTCTTTCATACAGTCAACTAAAGCTAAAACACTTTCTTTAGGAACAGCGTTATAACATGATGCCCTGAAACCACCTACTGAACGATGTCCTTTTATACCTACCATGCCTTTTGATTTAGCAAAACTCATGAAAGCTTCTTCTTTTTCTGCATATTCAGGTTTTAATACAAAACAAATATTCATCAACGAACGGCTATCTTTTTCTGCAGTACCAACAAAAACTTTACTGCTGTCAATTGCATCATATAGGATATTTGCTTTTTCAATATTCATTTTTTCAATAGCTTTCAAACCACCTATTGATTTAAGCCATTTAAGAGTTTCTTTAATGGTGAAGATAGGCATTACTGGTGGGGTATTAAACATACTGCCTTCTGCTGCATGTGTTGTATATTTGAACATTGTTGGAATGTGGCGGCTGGCTACATTGTTCATAAAATCTTCTTTAATGATTACAAAAGTAGCACCGGCAGGACCTATATTTTTC